>RCNI01002059.1_pt1 | contig 10141 bp, 13 predicted proteins | sample 2041151 | NCBI WGS metagenome assembly RCNI01 (sample SAMN09708214, study PRJNA481090) | feces metagenome | isolation source: feces | place: Antarctica: Albino Rookery
TGATGATTGTTCTGATAAAAAGTGTAAGGTACTTAACTTACAGGAGGTAAATTATGAATAATAAAATGGATGAATCAATTAGTTAAAATATTACAGAAGGTCTTTTTACAGATTTGAGTAGTATGATATCGACGGGAAATCATCAGAACTAATAAGCGATATAACCTTTTTGCGAGATTTGTTTTCCCTTGTATTTGCCCTTATAAGTATTTCTGGGAAGTATAAACTGGGGTAAAACTGTATAAAGGGAAAAGGTGATTTGTTTGCGAAACAACCTTTGTTATCAACGGTTTTGGAGGATTTTATTAAAGCTTTGAGGCATCTAATTTTCGTATTTCTGTATAAGGCCTTTTGTGAATAGTTAAAAGCCTAACTACACTTTGACAAATACCTTTGAGGAGCCATTTATACGTTACTAAGACTTTTAGCTACTTTAATTAATTAAAACACTATCAGAATGTTAAAAGGTCTTGACATTTTAAGTCACCAACTTATAATCATAAATGTAAAGAGGTCTTTATATTTTGTACTTATGAAAAGAGATTATATTGTGAAATAATCAAAAATAAAAGCAGATGAAATGGAAATGTTCATCAATGTTAAATCCTTAAAAATTGCATATATCTTTACTGAACTTTGTTTAATGATTTATTGTATCTATCATTTTTTTACTACTGATGAGATTTCTGTAGTTACAGCGATTTGGTTAGTAAGCCTTGCTATATTCTTTGTATCTAAACTGTTGAGAAATTATTATGTTATTTTGACTTAATTAACGAACCCAAATCATTTGAAAAGTTTGTCTATAAAAATATTAATGAATTAGTCACTAATATTTCTGGTGGTGAAGTAAGAAAAATCAATATTATTAGGGAATTGTTAAGAAATAAACAAATCCTAATTTTTGATGAACCTCTTGCATATTTAGACGAAATAAGTAAAGAAAAATTAATAAATATTATAAATATGTTAAAGGATAATCATATTGTTATAGTTATTACACATGACAATTTCTTCGATGATATTTCAGATAATATTTTTGAATTACCAAAATATAGATTATTTTAATTTAATTAAAGGATTGATGATGGAGGATTTGAGAAAATATGAGGAAATTTTTAAAAATATTAATTAGCGTAATATTCATAATTATAGTATTATTTTTAACAAAAAATCTTTACAAAAGTAATAATTATGAGAAAGATTTAAAATTCTTTTTTAATATTTGTGAAGAAAATTATCCATATTATGATTTAGTAAAAGAAGATATAAATCATAATAATTACATGAGTAAAGCGAAGAAATGTAAAAATGATAACGATTTTTTAGAATTATTAATTGATATTACAGATAGATTTAATGATTTAGGTCATATGCGTTTTTTTAATGCATGGAACTATTATTATCTTTATAATAGTTACAACCAAGCAATAGAAAAAGGTCTAATTAATAATGATGATCCAAATTATATTATATTATCGAATGTTAAAAAATATTATGATAAACGTGATAAGGATGATAAGACATATTCTAGAGTGAAAAAAGATTATAATGAAGCCTCCTCTAACTTGAAACAGAATGTTTTTTTTCGTGATATGGATGGTATTCCGATTATAACTATAAAAAGTTTTGCCGAAGAATATAGAAAAAATGATATTAAATCTATTGAAAATTATTTGAGTAAATTTAATAAAGATACTGTTATTTTTGATATACGAGATAATGGTGGAGGAAGCGATTATTATTGGTATGATTTGGTTTCTTTGACGAAATTCAAAAATTATGAATACAATGAAAAATCCTATGGTGTAGGGAAGAAATCACATGAATATGTGAATAAAGTTGCAAAAAAAGCACAGATAATAACACTGGATGATAATCATTTTGTAATTATGAATCACAATACAATTAAGAGTACAAATAAGTATAATTTTAAAAAAGTATATGTAATTATAAATAATAAAAATTATTCTGCTTCAGAAGGATTTGCCAGATTCGCAAAAGAAAACGAATATGCTACTTTGGTTGGACAACCAACCAAAGGGAGTGGTGGAGGCGTATCATTAAATCCTATGATTATAGAATTACCTAATACACATTTTATTTTTCAAATGGATGCAATAAAAAGCAAACAATTTAATACAGAACCAGATATATATACGTATGCAAATCAAAAAAATATTGTATTTTAAGTAAAAAAATGATAGATTAATAGTAGATTTTCGGAATATAAAATCTAAAATCAAATAAAAAATAAAAGAAAAAGTATGATAGCGTAAGCTATAGTGGATATAGTAGGTTCGTCTGAACACGCTCGCTCCCCCCAGATAACAGATAAAGCCCAATTTAAGGGCTTTTTTTTATGTCTGTTTTACCCGTACCAAAAACTTCTGATGAAAATCGGGAGTTTTTTTGCATAGACATAATTATAAAGTATATATTTTAATTGACATATCGATAATTATTTATAATAAGTTATTCGCTAACATTATTTTATTAGTTCTTGTGTTTAATAGCTTAAATGCTATAATAGGGAAGATACATCAAAGTCTTGTGTTCAAATGAAGAACACAAGATTGGTAAAATATACAGATTCAAGTCAACGAGGAGATAAAATTGCAATGAGAGTTTTAATATGTGATGATAACAAAGAGGATATATCATCTTTGGTTGAGAATTTAAATTTTTTCTTTGAAAAAAACAGTCTTCAATATACTTATGAAATCATTATCGAAATAGAAGAAATATTATCTAAAGTCAACTCGTTTGATCTGATATTTTTAGATATTGAAATAGATACTAAGAATGGAATAAAGATAGGAAAAGAAATAAGAAAATTTAATAAAGATATTCCTATCATCTTAACAACCAATTTTAAAAAGTATGCTTTAGATGGTTATAAAATTAATGCAAACTGCTATTTTCTAAAACCAATAAATAAGTTTGAAATGTGTGTGGAATTGCAAGAAGTCATTAGTGAATATTTATTTAATAAGAAGAATTTCTTTGATCCTAAGATTTATAGAAAAAAAATCTATTTTAAAGATATTTTATATATTGAATTTCAAAATAGAAAATCACACATTCATCTACAAAATGGTCAAATTATTTCAAGTTATATTGGATTAAATGACTGGAAAGAGAAAACATGTGATTTGTATTTTTCTCAATCACATAGATCTTTCTTAGTTAATTTAAATAATATTAGTGGTTTTAGTAAAAATAATATAATAATGATGAACAATGAATTGGTTCCTATATCTCGTCATTATAAATTAAATTTTGAAAATGAATATTTGTCTTTTATTCAAAAAGGAGGATATTAGGTGTACAGTTATCTTATTTCAAATTTTTTATCATTATTTATCTTATCTTATATTGGTAATAATTTGTTTATAAAAAGATTTTCTCTTAATGTTAATTGTATTGTTTTCGTACTTTTTTCTTTAATTCTGACATGTATTAATATTAATTCTATATCCGTTACTGCCTCTCTTCTTGTAATGGCAATTCATGTCCTATACTATTTTCTTTGTTTTAAAGGTAGATTTTTTACAATGATTTTTTCTATCTTATTTTTTATAGTATTTCAATCTACTTCAGAGGTATTTGTTTCTAATATTTTTGATTGCTTTTATCATAGTGATGATTTTATTGCTAAACATATATTACTTTTTGCTATACTGACTTCATCAATCTTATGTTTTATTTTAACCTATTTTATGCTCAGTATAGTAAAAAAATATGTATCGAAATATTCTTTTTCATCAAAAACATTTCCACTTTTTTTTGTACTGCCTGCTACAACTCTAGTAATATTACTGAATTTGAGTAATTATTTCAGATACAATTCTAATTTGCTATTTATTTTTATAGGTTTAGTTGTATCTAATTTCTTATTCATCTATTTATTTTTCAAAGATATGGAGTTAATTAATAAAAGAAATGAAGCTAAGCTTATGGAGGCAGAACATAATGTTTTGAAAATGAAATTTGAGTTGTTGAACACACATTTTCAAAACAGCTTTGATTTTCTCCATAATACCATAAAAGATATGAACTCTTTACAATTACTGTTAAATGAAGCTAAATTCGATTTGTTAAATGATAAATTAATTAAAATGAACACTAAACTCATCAAAGAGTTTAATATAATTTATACAAATTCTAATACTATTGGCGTTGTATTAAATAATTATTTAGAAAAATTGACTTTACATAATATTGAAGTAAAGTCAACATTAATTTATAATGATCTTACTTTCATGGCAGATATTGATCAAATTACACTTTTTGACAATAGTTTAGATATTGCACTTAATTCATGCATTTCTTCAAATGAAAATTATAAGTTTATTTTTATTAAAATTTTCAAAGATGCTGGAAGTATTGTAATCAAATTTCAATTTAATTCTAGTAATTGTTTCTTAGAAAAAAATATAATGGATAAAGTTAATGAAATTGAAAGTCTTCTGAAAAGATATCATGGTAATTTTTATAGAAAAAATAATTCTTGTTTAGAATTAACGGAATTAATATATTCTTTTATTGAATATGAAATTAATGAGTTTTTTCCATTAGAGCATAAATTAGATATATAAACTAATATTCTTTTTAACGGTTTAACTAAGGACGATCCCTATACTGATTATACTTTAAAAAGAATAATATACTTAAATAATTATAAACAAGAAATAATTAACACTTTTTGATATGTGGAATTTGTATATCAGAAGGTGTTTTTTAGTAAAAGTCTGATTAGAATGTATATTTAAAATAATTTGCAAATGTGATTAAAACTTATGAATTTTATGCATTCTGTTCATATAAAATGCATTCTATCTAATATTGTTGTAATTGTTTAATTTATTTGGTAAGTTCTATGTGAGGAAACAAAGGAGCTATTTATTATGTTATTTTCAAAATTTTTATTAGGGAGTCTAGCATCTTTAACTTTACTAGGTACTCCTGTTAGTGCAGTTACTAGCACTAGTCATTATGATAATGACACAAAGATTACTACCATGGAAACTAAAACAGATCATAGTACAATGGTTGAGGGAAAGGTAAAAGGAAGCGATATTTCTACTTATGCATTAGTACCTGGTCCTATTACTCAACATCCTTCTCAGGGCGGAACTTGGCAGTATGGTTTCTGGAATGTGAAAGTGCGCTCTTATTATACAGTAAACAAAGTACATGGATCTTCTGTAAAATTTAACGGTGAACTTCAGCGTTCAATTGATACTGCTGCAAACAAAAAATCTATTGCTGAAAAATTCGCACTAAATCTGCCAGGCAACACCGATGAATATTATTACAGAATTGGTAAATAAAGACTATATTTTTTAAATTAATAAGTAATTTAAGAATAGACCACTATTAATTTAATTGTGGTCTATTTAATTACTAGGAGTATATTGAATTAGTCGAACAGTTCGGTTTGTTATATAGTTAGGAGGAAACTTATGGTTAAGAAAAGTATATTTTTTGCTAGTTTTTTGTTAGCGTTATTTACTCTAATTTCTATTAATCAATTTGAGATAGGAAATCAACAAAATTTTCCTATGAATACTTCAGAGCGATTTGAATTAAATATTACAAATACAAAAATATCAAAAGATAAAGTCGTAAATGACCTTAATGCTTTAGTGGATAAAAATAAAGGAATACTTTTAAAAGTAGTAGTAAATACAAGAAATGATAAAGATCAAAAAGACATTATATGGTTTGGTTCTAAACAACCATCTGGTAATAATATAGTTATAATTGGCAAGAAAATTTCGTGGTTAGAACCTAATTTAAAAGGAGAACTCATTCCATCTACGGAAATAGGGGAAAGACCTCTATATGGGATGTATTCAATTAAGGGTAGTGATAATTTAAAAAATGACTTAAATAATTGGGCGATTGAAAATGAGTTAAAAATTAACTGGGAACAAGATCAAAACTCATTCCCTAATTTTTATTATTTTTTATCTAATGGTATAGGCAATGCTATATTAACAGCATTCTTGCTCTTTCTGACAACTATTATTATGTGGTTTGTTATTAATAGTAGATCTCGCTCTATTCGATATCAAAATGGCACAAGTTTACTTAATTTACATAATGAAGATGCAATTGCTTTATGCAAAATATCATCCATAGGTTATATTGTTGCCCTGTTAGTTTGCTATATATATATCGTTAATGGAATAAATCAATTACGATTAGTTCTAGTATCTAATATTATCGGTGTTATTATTTTAATAATATGTACGTTAATTTTAGCTTTCGTCATATCAAATATAGCTAGACCTAATTCTATACTGTTAGCAACTAGAAAAATACCATTTAAAAAGTTTAAGTATTTAGGAGTTGGAACAAGGGTTTTATCAATTTTCCTTTCACTAATAATAATACCAACAACAATAACTTCTGCTTACATTGTAAATGAGATGTCCAACGAATATTCATTATGGAATAATTTAGATAGAAATGTACGCTTGTCTTTTAATGAACTTGATATATTATCAACAGGTTCGGTAAAACCAAAAGTTGAGTCATTTTTCAATGAGATGGAAGAAAAGGATAATTTAAGTACATCTTATGTAATTGATGAAGCTATACTATTAAATAAAGAAGAATATGGTGGATATGATCATATTATAATGGCTGATAAAAAATGGGTAGAATCCTTTAATATTGGTATAAATCAAATGGGGGAAAATGGGATGCTTGAAAAAGTCAATTTTAAGTCATTAGATAAATCTTTACAGGATTTTTTAAATGTTCAAATGCCTATTTTAACTAAAACAGAAGAAGTTTCTCCAAAAGGAATTGCATTTTATGAATTTGGAGGCAATTCATTTCTTGCATTACCTCCCAATTTAGCAGTAGGAGGTACAACCATACAAGCTAAAAATCCGTTAGTAATTTTAGTTGATTCAGTTTCTGATTTAGATACAGACAGTTTTTTAATTCCAGCTATTTCAAGTGGAAATATTGTATTTAAAGATAAGAATGTATTAGAAGAAGCATTAACAAAGTATGATTTAAATGAGTACATCACTTCTGTTGATACTGTAGCGGATAAAGCGCTAGAATTGGCGCAATCATTTAAAAAAGAAGCGATATTCTATATAATGGCATGTATTATGGTTTTTTTGTCAATGATTTTTGCAGGTATTATGAATTCTCAATTATGGGTAGAAGAGAATAAAAAACGAGTATTTATATTACATACTTATGGTATTACGTATAATGAGATTATGAAAAAGCCATATCTTCATGAACTTATAGTAGAAATAGTAACAATTATAATTGCTTCTATATGTTCATTTTGTTTCATGCATTTAAATCTGTTGCTCATATCCTTAGTAGCAATTTTGATAATTCTCTTATATGAGTCTACAAAATTTATTTCGTATCATGTTTGTGCTAAAAGAAAATTCAATCAGATGGCTCGTAGAGAAGGATGAAATTATTAACAGAAAGGAAAATTAAAATGAAATTAGAGATTAATAATATAAATATTTCAATAAATGGTAGAAAAATAATAGATAATGTATCTGCTGATATTAATAGTGGCGAGATGGTAGCAATTACTGGACCATCAGGTAGTGGAAAAACTACTTTATTAAATTGCTTAGGTTTAACTCAGCCGATTGATAGTGGAAGTATATTGATAGATAATAAAGATATTAGTAAAAGTAGTGAGAAAGAAAAAAATATGTTTTGGAAAAAATATTCAAGTTTTATTTATCAAGATTATGGAATTATTGAAGAGGAAACAGTTGCATATAATGTTGTATTAAATAGTAAATATAAGAAACAGAAAAAAGAAGTTAGTAATATTCTAAAAGAAGTTGGACTATCAAATAGAGACTATGAAAGAGCAATAGTACTTTCTGGTGGGGAAAAGCAAAGAGTAGGCATTGCAAGAGCAATCTATAAGAATGCAAAAATTATTTTTGCTGATGAACCGACAGCTTCACTAGATGATAATAATCGTGAACAGATTATTAATTTATTACATCAGCAAGCAGAAAAGGGGAGTATAGTTATTATATCTACTCATGATTCTAGACTTGTAAGTGCATGTGATAAAATTATTGCTTTAAATAATGCAGGGAGATGAGAATGTGAAAAATACCGTATTAGTATTATTATCTACATTATTTAGAACGCCTATTTCAAGTACACAGGAAAACCCACGTCAAATAAATATTAAAACAACTAAGTAAAATTCAAAAATAGCAGAAGATAAAAGAAATTACAAAACACTAACTGTTGACGATGAAGAGATTCTATTATTTCCTGAAATTGCAATATCAAAAGAACAATCATTAATAATCTATAAAGATGTATATAAATATCTTTCTAATATAGCTAGTCATTTAGGAATTGATTCTCAAATAGATAATATTGAATTTCAAGAATACGTTAAATCTTATGGCTTTAATATTGAAGTAAAAACAACTTTAGATAAAAATATACGCGATTTTGCTTTTTTTATGGATTATTATGAAAATATTATCATTATATTATTGAATGATGATATATGGTCCTATGAGTTTAGTAAGAGCGGATACAGGTTATTATTTACAATTCCATATAGCAAATCAACAATTTATTTATTCAAAGTAATTATTCATTTTTTAGTCAGTCTGATAGCAATTGTATTCGTATTGATGATATCGTGCATACTTTCTGTTACTTTACATGGGGTAGGTTGTTATGCCTTTGAAATAATCGATCAAGGTGCAATTTCAAATTTCTTATATGTTAGTAATGGTTCTAGTTTAATTGTACCAATAGAAACATACGCATATTACGAATGTTATAAAAGAATACTTTACTTTTTTAAGTTTGTGAGAGAAAGGAATTTATAAAATATTATGAAAACAGAGCATAAAATTTTAATTCATTATATTTTTGTGCAAATACTTACAATTTTACTATATTTGTTGACATATGTTATTCAAAATAATTTCTATTTGGAGATAATGAGAATATTTATTATAGTTATAACATTATTTATTTCAGCTAAAATGAGAATAGGATTAAAGGTAAATGAAACTTATGTAAATAAATATTTGAAGAAGGCAATGAATCCTAAATTTTTGCTATTTTTATTTATATATATGTCGATTTACTTTTTTTGGTGAAAGATAAATTTAGTATAATTGATATGATGATTTATATATATTCAAATTTCATTTGCGCAGCATGTTTTGAAGAATTACTTATCAGAGGAAATTATTATGATGAATTTAAGAAAAAACATTCAATATTATTTTCGGCATTTATGTGTGGGATTATATTTGCAACATTTCACCTACCACAAATGATTTTAGGACGACATGATACGATTTTAGAAATTATTTGGATAGTTTTTACAGGAACAATTAAGGGAATGATACTTTGTTACGTTACAAATTATACAGAAAATTTCTTTATCACGGCAATTGTTCATTTTAATATGGGATTTTTAGGTGATGTTGTGGGATTATTAATTTCAACTCCTTTGTTTTCTTTTATATTAGCTAATTATTTAATGAAAGAATCTAATCAAGGTGTTGGAAACAAAGTTTAATTTGAGTTCTAATGTTTGTTTATATCTAAAATTCGATAATTTGAAAACTATTTGTTTGAAAGTAAAATACTCATTGAAGGTATCTCGAAAAGATATAGTAAAAGGAATTTACCAATTAAAATATAAGAGGATTCTTCAAGAGTATTTTAATGCTACTAAATTAAATACACAACATTATGTAAATGGATCAGAAATTGTTGAAGATTTAATACCTATAGGTATAGGAGTTACGTTATTTGGAATACCACAAAAAATTGGGGAAACCTTTTTTGCGTTGCAATTAGCAGATGAAATTGCAAAAGAATTAAAAGAAGAGAGTGGTGTGAATATAAACTTTAAATATTTAACAATTCATCCGTATTCAATGTAGATGGAACGTATACAGTAATTATTTAAGATTGTTAATTAATTTAAGGGGCTGTAACAGTTAAAAACATCTCCTATGTAAAAAAATAAAAAAGTAGGTAAACCTATTAATAGGTGAGCCTACTTTTTTGGTATAATTAAGGTATGAAAAACACCACTAATCCAAACCCTAATTCCGTTATTTATTATAACGCA
>RCNI01002522.1_pt1 | contig 10139 bp, 9 predicted proteins | sample 2041151 | NCBI WGS metagenome assembly RCNI01 (sample SAMN09708214, study PRJNA481090) | feces metagenome | isolation source: feces | place: Antarctica: Albino Rookery
GCGGAAGGGGATTGCCGGACATCGCAGTAGTTGATGGCAGAGGCAAGAACCCGGCGCTCAATGTGATGGACCCAGCCGCCGCGGGCCATGATGACTCCGCCCGAACGGCTGACCTTAAAGCCGCTGGTGGTGAGCAGAGAGCCAAAAAGGGCAAGGCCCCAAAGCAAAAAGCCCAGCGTGAAAAGCCACGCAAGGCCGGCGGGAAGGAACAACTCGACCAGCTGTTCAAAGCGGGAAAAGTTATCCATTGCCACATGGTTCAGAAGATTCTCGACGTCATGGCCGAGAAGCCGGCCGGTTTGCTGGATGCTCACCGTGAAAAGAGCGGCACTGGCGGCCACGTTGGCGGAAAGCATCACGAAGCGTACCCGTTCACCGCCGGCGGGTGCAAAAAGCACGGTGTCCGACGCTACGGGGAGCATTTGCTCCGCAAGGTAAGAGGCCCGATGCTTGGAAAGGTAAAAGCGCATCGACCGTGAATGGGTAGTGCGGGCCGTATAGAGGGTGACCCGGGTGGCACCCAGCGCACGCAGCCAGAGGGGCCGATCCAGTTCCAGCACCGCGATTTCCCGGAAAGGGATGACACGGCGGCGCCAGCTGAAAAAGCCGAAACACAGGGTGAGCTGATTTGCATCCAGCTGGTAGCCCCCTCGCCGCCAGAGCAAAATAGAAGCTCCGATCATGACCAGAAGGATGACCGCATCTTGATGCAAAGCGGTGTAGAGGCTTTCAAGATCGAACCGAAAAAGGGCTCGAATCATGGGAAGCAGGCACAAAACAAGTCCCTTTTGTATAAACTTTGTGATATATACAAAATGGAAACGGCCTTGAGAGAATTTTCCGGTCATGGGCGGCCTACCTCCAAGAGGGAAAGCAGCTGATCGGCATCCGAATCGGCAAGGCCGGGGAGGATGAGGAGTGTACCGCTGGTATAGAGAATCACCAGCGAGCAGCGGCAGCTGCGGAGAAGCGGAGTGCCGAGGCGGCAGGAGCCGGTGATGAAGCGAGTAGGGATGCGGCGGGTGAACTTGAAAAGGATGCCGCGGGTCACTCGGACCTCGCCCAGCGAAACGCTGCCTTCAAGGCTGCGCGCATGGGCGGGGATCAGCCACAGGGAAAGGATGGCGCAAACGGCAAGAAAGACAGCACCCGCGACAAAGCTTTGCCAGAATAAAAAGGGGGCCACGGCGGCGCCCGGAAGGAACAGCCAAAGACCTACGACTCGGCAGGCGGCTGGGTCCAATGTGAATCGCAGCATAAAGCCCTCCTTTTTAGCGGACCCGACCATAAGTTTTGGCCGGGAGAAAAACTTATGGTGCACCCGGTTTACCTCAGATAAAAAGGGTGGTGCCCATAAGGCGGACCCGACCACAGGTTTTGGCCGAGTGAAAGGAATCAGTTTGCGGTGAGGCCCCAATCAAGGGTGAGCTGGTGCATGGCTTCGTCACGGGCAACGCACAGAACCTTATCACCCTCGCACAAAAGGGTATTGCCGCGGGGGATGAGCAGTTCACCGGCGCGGGTGATGGAGATGATGACCGCGTCCTGACTGATGGGGATTTCGGCAAGGCTCTTGCCGTGGTATTTGAAGGGCGAGGGAATCAAAATTTCCATCAGTGTGGCAGTGCCGCCTGCAAGGCTCAGCACCTGCCGAATGGCAGCGGTCTCCACCTCACGCTCCAAAATGCGGGCCAGATTCTCGGTGCTGGAAACCACAATGTCCACGCCGAGGCGCCGCAGGATGACAGTGTTTTTGGGGTTGTTCACACGGGCGACCGTGCGTTTTACATTGAATTCTTTTTTGGCGATCTGGCAGGTAACCAGGTTTACTTCGTCACGGCCGGTAACAGCCACCAAGGCCTGACATTCACCGCAGCCCGCAGCCCGCAGATATTCCACCATGGAACCGTCACCGCAGGTAACCGGGATGTCCAGCTCATTGGCGATCTGGACACAGAGGGCAGCGTCCTTTTCCAGCACGTGTGCCTCATGGCCGTGGTCCAGAAGGGTTTTTGCCATATAGTAGCCGACCTTGCCGCCGCCTACGATCAGAATTTTCATGAAGAGTACTCCTTTCATCCCCGGCAAAAAGCCGGAGACAGCTTATGAAGGATAAAAAATCAATCCGCGATGCGGGTGTAGATGAGCTGGTCTTTGTCGGTAAGTACCGGGCTGGGGGTGGTGTTCAATTCCACCGTGCCGTTGGGGTGCATTACGCCGAACAGCAGCTCGCCCTGCGGGGGCTTGATGCGGTTGAGCTGACGGCCCACGTGATATTCGGGCACCGGCACCAGAAAGAAGGAGGTGGTGGTGGCTCCGAGGGTAATGGCCTGACTGTCCTGATCCTTTAAAAGGCCCAGAAGCAGGCTCTGAGCAGTGAGGTTGGTGGGGCATACGGCCTTGATGCCGTACTGCTTCACGAAAAAGTCCTTGAGGGCGGGGTCGGTGATACGGGCGACCACCCGCTGCACACCGAACACTTCCGATGCGATTTGCGCAACCATAATATTGACGCTGTCATCACTGGTGACCACGGCCACGCCATCGCAGGTCTCAATGCCGGACCGGCGCAGGGCATCCACATCAATGGGAATGCCGGACATGGCCTCACCGGCAAATTCGTGATCTTCAAATTCGTTCAGCCGTTCCAGTTCGGCAGGATTGGCATCCAGCACCGATACGTCATGACCCAGCTGTTCCAGAAGCATAATAAGGTTTGCGCCCGCACGGCCGCAGCCTACGACCAGAATATTCAAAGAATTCAGCACCTTTCCAAAACAAAAGTCCGCCGTTTTTGAAAGCGGCGGTATAATTGCTTTCATTATAACGTATTCCGTCTGCAAAAAAAAGGGGAGCTATGCAAAACACCAAAAATTCGCCCCATAACAAAGCCTTTTGCCCCGGCGGCAAAAAATCAGTTCTGTTTTGTTTTTGAGTATGCTATACTATTAAAGATGCAATTATCCATCGCCGAACGAGGCGGTTATTACAAAGGGAGAAATGATATGGAGTACTTAAAGATCCTGATTTATGGTATCATTGAAGGCATTACCGAATGGCTGCCGGTTTCCAGTACCGGTCACCTGATCCTGTTTGAAAAGCTGCTTGCGCTGCCCTACTCGGAAGAGTTCATGGAAATGTTCCGTGTGGTGATTCAGCTGGGTGCAATTCTGGCAGTGGTGGTGCTCTACATTAAAAAGCTTTGGCCCTTCTCGACCAACAAAAAAGAGCACTACATGAAAAAAGACGTTTGGTCCATGTGGTTCCATGTGCTGGTTGCCACTCTGCCTGCCATGGTGCTGGGCCTTGCCTTTGATGATCTTTTGGATAAATACCTCTACAACTACTGGACCGTTGCGGTAATGCTGATCCTGTACGGTGTGTTCTTTATTCTGATTGAGCGCCGTCACCGCAAGCCCACCATTCGCACCATTGCGGACATCAGCTACAAGGATGCCTTTATCATTGGTTTGTGGCAGGTGCTGGCAATGATCCCCGGCACCAGCCGTTCGGGTGCCACCATCGTGGGCGGTTTGCTGCTGGGCATGGGTCGGCCGGTAGCGGCAGAGTTTACCTTCTTCCTTGCCATCCCTGTAATGCTGGGCGCAAGCCTTTTGAAGGGTGTCAAGTTTGTGGCAAAGGGTGCTGTGCTTGCCGGCGGTGAAGTGATGGCCTTGGTGTTGGGCTGCGTGGTTGCCTTTGTGGTGAGCCTTGCTGCCATCAAGTTCCTGATGGACTTTGTGAAAAAGCACAACTTTACCGTATTTGGCTGGTACCGCATCGCACTGGGCATTGTGGTTCTGGGCGCTGCATTCATGGGCTTCTGATTGCTCAGAGCGAAATTTGAATAATATTCCTTGGCAGGACAATGGGCCCGCCCGTTTTGCGGGTGGGTCTATTTTTAAAGCAAAAACACTACATAAATGTATTTTTGCAATGCGATTATACAAATAGTATTGCTGAAACAGGCGAAATACCGAGAAAATAGAGCGGAGAGGATGGAAGCTCTGCTTTTTTAAAATCAAAAGGAGAAATGAGATATGGAAAAATCAACGGTGTACTTTACGGATCTGCGTACCCGGCCGGGGCACAATCTGCTGGACAAGCTCAACCGACTGATGACGGCGGCGGGCTTTGATGAGATGGAATGGGAGGGGCGGTTTGCTGCCATCAAGATCCATTTTGGCGAGCCGGGCAACCTTTCGTTCATTCGGCCCAACTATGCAAAGGCTGTGGCAGATCACATTCGCAGTTTGGGCGGAAAGCCCTTTTTGACCGACTGCAACACCCTCTATGTGGGACGGCGCAAGGATGCGCTGGAACACATGGATGCAGCCTATGAGAATGGCTTTTCTCCCTTCTCCACCGGATGCCAGATCATCATTGCGGACGGCCTCAAGGGCACCGACGAGGTAGAGGTTCCGGTAAAGAACGGCGTGTATGTGAAGAACGCAAAGATCGGCCGGGCCATCATGGACGCGGATGTGGTGGTGAGCCTCAACCATTTTAAGGGACATGAGGCCACCGGCTTTGGCGGCGCGCTCAAAAATCTGGGTATGGGCAGCGGCAGCCGAGCCGGTAAGATGGAGCAGCACATGAACGGCAAGCCGGAGGTGAATCCGGAAAAGTGCCGGGTGTGCCATGCCTGCCAAAGAATCTGCGCACAGAGCGCCATTGACTTTGAAACCGGCAAAGCGCACATCGACCATGATCGGTGCGTGGGCTGCGGCCGGTGCTTGGGAGCCTGCAACTTTGATGCCATTGAAAATGAGAACTGGTCGGCAAACGATGATCTTTGCTGCCGTATTGCCGAGTACGCAAAGGCAGTGGTGCAGGATCGTCCGGCCTTCCACATCAATCTGGTGATGGATGTTTCGCCCAACTGCGATTGCCACAGTGAAAACGACGCGCCCATCATTCCCGATGTGGGCATCTTTGCAAGCTTTGACCCGGTGGCGGTGGATCAGGCTTCGGCGGATGCATGCAACCGCATGACTCCCGTGCGGGACAGCCAGCTGGGTGAGCATCTGGCGGACGGCAGCGGCCACGGTCACGACCATTTCTGCGATACCTCTTTGGGCACCGACTGGACGGTTTGCCTTGACCACGCCGAAAAGATCGGTCTGGGCAGCCGGGAGTATGAACTCAAGGTAATTCGCTGAAAAGCAGATAAAATAAGTATAAAAAAGAGATAAAATACAGATAGGATAAAAATGTCCCGGCTTTGCCCCAAAAACCGTAAACACTGGACGGGAAAGCACGGGACATCTATAATAAAGAAAGCAATCGCTTTTAAACCAAGTGGTTTTGCGCTTTAGGCCAAAACCAAAAAATAAGGAAGTGCGTAAAATGAATAAGGTACAGGATCTGTTTGATTATATCGGAGCAGCACCCACTCCGTGGCACGCTGCCGCCGAGACCGTGCGCCGCTTGGAGCAGGCCGGCTGGAAGCATCTGTATGAATGTGACCGCTGGGAGCTGGAGCCCGGCAAAAAGTATTTTACCACCCGTGCGGATTCCGCAGTGATCGCATGGCGGATGCCCAAGACGGCTTCGGCAGGCTGGCGGATGAGCGCTGCTCACAGCGACAGCCCCGCTTTTAAGGTAAAGGGCACCGTGGACCGTGCCGGCTGCACCATGCTGGATCTGGAAGGCTACGGCGGAATGATCCGTCCCTCTTGGCTGGATCGTCCTCTGGGCATTGCGGGCCGCCTGATGGTGGAGGGAGATACCGGCATTGAGACCCGTCTGGTGGATCTGGGCGGCGATGCGGCCATCATTCCCCATCTTGCCATTCACATGGACCGCACGGTGAATTCCGGCCACAACTATGACCTCAAAAAGGATATGCAGGCCCTGTATTCTGCAAAGCCCGGCGAAAGCCTGATGAAGGCGGTGGAAAAGGCCGCAGGTATCAGCGAACAGGAACGGATTGCAGGCATGGATCTTTTGATCTACTGCCCGCAGCCCGGCGTAAAGACCCCCAATGATCTGGTGATCTGCCCCCGTCTGGATGACCTTGCCTGCGCATGGGCCTGCCTTGAGGGACTGCTGAATGCACCCGATCAGGAGCAGGGCGCAGTGTTCTGCCTGTTTGATAACGAAGAGGTAGGCAGCGGTACCCGTCAGGGTGCGGTGGGCTCCTTCCTGCCCGACGTGCTGGCTCGTGCCAATGCTGCGCTGGGTGCAGACGCCGAGGATGTGCGCTGTGCTTTGGCAAACACTCTGCTGCTCTCTGCCGATAACGGTCATGCCATTCACCCGAACTTTGCCGAGATGAGCGATCCTTCTCACCCGGTGCGTCTGGGCGGCGGCGTGGTGCTCAAATTCAACTCCAGCCAGAAGTACACCACTACCGGCGAGACCGCAGCAATTTTTGAATCGGTCTGCGATGTTCCGGTGCAGAGCTACTACAACCGTGCCGACCTGCCCGGCGGCAGCACTCTGGGCAACCTGCTGAGCGCTCAGGTGAGCGTACCCATGGCAGACATCGGCCTGCCCCAGCTGGCAATGCATTCCTGCGTGGAGACCGCCGAAGCGGGCGACGTGTGCGCTCTGGCCAAAGCCTGCAGCAACTGGTATGCGGCCCGCATCAAAAAGACCCGCACCGGCTGGGACATCGAAGAGTAAGGGGACAGCTTGATGGAAACTGTGGGTCGGTTTGCACCCAGCCCTTCCGGACGGATGCACCTTGGAAATTTGATGTGCAGCCTGCTTGCATGGCTCTCGGCAAAGCATGAGGGCGGCAGGATCGTGCTGCGCATTGAGGATCTGGACGCGGAACGCTGCCCCCGTGCCTTTGCGGATCTTTTGGAAGAAGATTTTCGCTGGCTGGGGCTTGTGTGGGATGAAGGCGGTTCAGACGGCGGGCCTGCCGGCAGCTACTACCAGTCGGAACGGGCCGAGATCTATGATACGTATTATAACAAGCTGGAGGAGCTGGGCAGGACCTATCCCTGCTTTTGCTCCCGCAGCGAGGTGCGCGCCGCAAGCGCACCCCACCGGGACGACGGAACGCCCATCTACAATGGACAGTGCCGCCTGCTGACAAAAGAGCAGCGGGCCGAGAAGGCAAAGAAACGTGCGCCGTCCATGCGGCTGTGGGTGCCGGACGAAACCATTTCGTTTGTGGACGGTCATATGGGGCCGTACTCCGAATATCTGCCCGATGACTGCGGTGACTTTGTGCTGCGGCGGGCGGACGGCGTATATGCCTATCAGCTGGCCGTGGTAGTAGACGATGCCCTGATGGGAGTAAATGAGGTGGTGCGGGGCGCAGACCTTTTGCAGTCCACCCCAAGGCAGCTGCTGTTGTATGAGCTGCTGGGATTCAAAGCCCCGCGCTTTTGCCATCTACCGTTGCTGCTTGCGGCGGACGGCCGGCGGCTTTCCAAGCGGGACGGGGATGTGAGCCTTGAGGTGCTCAAGGAGAAATACACAGCCCCGGAAGTGGTGGGCCGTCTTGCTTACCTTGCCGGGCAGCTGGACCGCCCGGAACCGGCCACTCCGGCAGAGCTTGCAAAAATCTTTGACTGGGCAAAGGTGCCGAAGAACGACATCCTTTTGCCGGAGGGATTGTTTTAAACAACTTTCTAGAAAAATGTGGAAAACCCGATGCTGCCTGCGCAGTGTCGGGTTTTTGTATTTTAAAGAGAAGGGGGAAAGAAACGGGCAAAGAGGTATGATGATATTTCATACTTTGCAAACAGGCGGTTTGGGGGTAATCTATAGTCATAAGGTCACACACATGAATGACCACTGATCGGTACAGAAAGAATAAAAGGAGGAAAAGAAGCCGCTATGTATAGTTCCAAGAAGAAAACTGGTTTTTCAAAATTCGTAGCGAACATTCCCAACTGGGTATGGCTCATCATCTCGCTGGCTGTCGCGGTCCTGCTTTGGGTCACGATTTCCAGCACCGAAAAAGGAGGCACCGTTTTTGCAAATCCCGTTCGGGTGTTCCAATCTCTGTTAGGTAAGATCGAGGATGGAACCTTGTGGGTGCACATCGGTTACAGCTTGTTCCGCGTTATCGTGGGATTCTCCCTCGGCTTCGTCGCCGCAATCCCCATGGCATTCCTGATGGGCTGGTACACTCCCTTCCGTCACGTTGTGGAGCCTTGGATCCAGTTCGTTCGTAACATTCCTCCGCTTGCCTACATTCCTCTGATTATCGTGGGTGCAGGCGTTGGCGAACCTTCCAAGATCATCGTTATCTTCATTGCCTGCTTCCTGGTTCTGGTGGTTACCATTTATCAGGGCGTTTGCAACGTGGATGTCACCCTGATCAAGGCAGCCCGCATTCTGGGCGCCAGCGATCGCGACATCTTCATGCGCGTGATCATTCCCGCTTCCACTCCCTTCATCCTGACCGGTGCTCGTCTGGGCCTGTCCGCTGCATTGACCACTCTGGTTGCTGCTGAGCTGACCGGCGCTTCTGAGGGCCTTGGCATGATGATCCAGAAGGCCAGCGGCTACTACGATATGGGCACCGTTCTGATGGGCATTATCGTGATCGGCATTATCGGTATTTCCATGGAGAAACTGGTACGTTACTTAGAGAGGAGACTTACAGGATGGCAGGAAACAGTGCAGCAGTAAAGGTCAAGATCGACAACGTTGTCAAAAAGTTCAATGGCCGCAACGGCGAGATGGTCGCTCTGAACGGCATGAATCTGGATATTCACGAGAACGAATTTATCACGGTGGTTGGCCCTTCCGGCTGCGGCAAATCCACCATTCTGAACATCATCGCAGGCTTGCTTGAGCCCACCAGCGGCCACGTTTATGTGGACGGCAAAGAGGTGGAAGGCCCCGGCCCCGAGCGCGGTGTTGTGTTCCAGCAGTACGCTCTGTTCCCTTGGCTCACCGTTCGCAAGAACGTAAAGTTCGCACTGGATATGCGCGGCATCAAGGGCGAGGAAGCAGACAAGATCGTGGATAAGTACCTGAAGATCGTGGGTCTGGAAAAATTCGCAGACCACTATCCCAAGGAGCTGTCCGGCGGTATGAAACAGCGTGTGGCGATTGCCCGTGCTTATGCAGCAGAGCCTGAGGTGCTGCTGATGGATGAGCCCTTCGGTGCTCTGGACGCACAGACCCGTACTCAGCTGCAGACCGAGCTGCTGAAGACTTGGGAGACTGAGAAGAAGACCTGCTTCTTCATCACCCATGACGTGGATGAGGCCATCATTCTGGGCCAGAAGTGCATCATCATGAGCGCACGCCCCGGCCGCATCAAGGAAGTTGTTGATATCGACATTCCTTATCCCCGTGATCAGGAGACCAAGATGAGCCCCCGGTTCCTGGAACTCAAGAACTATATCTGGAGTCAGGTATATCAGGAATATCTGGAAGTTCGCAAATAAGAATTTTATTCACCCCTCCTTACTTCAAAAAAAACAGCACTGGCGGTGTCCGATCCTTTTCGGATGCCGCCAGTGTTGTTTTAAGAGAATATGAGTGCCCGCTTTTGTTATGATAGGACACAATTTCTTGGCTTTCGGGAATATGAAGTGTTTAACGCATTGTGGGATGAATACAGCCTGTGCCGGATCTATGGGATGGCACGGAAAGAAGATTGGGACGATCCCGAGTTCTATGGGGACCGGCAGGGGCAGTGCTGATGCTTTGTCTGCCGGATGTAGCGCTGGTATGAGCTGCTGTAAGAGGAGGATGGAACTATGCACCTATTCCTTCATAAGGCTCCTATATATTACATTATATAATATATAGAAGAAAGAGCGTAAAACCATAAAAGGAAACAAGCAAAACAGTAAGGCCGGGAGGGGGTCCCGGCCTTTTTTCAAAGTTTTGAAAAAACTTTGAAAAAAAGGTTGACTTTTGTATGTGGAAATGGTATTATATTCAGGCACCCAAAAAGGGGAGCAACGCTCAGACGAGCGGCTGAAAAAATCAGAAAAAAGTTCTTGACATTGAGAACTTCACCTGATATAATATAAAGGCTGCTCACAAAACAGAGCTTCAAAAAACTTCAAAAAAGTTCTTGACAAACAGAACTCAATGATGTATAATAAAAAAGCTCTCAAGGCCGCAAGGCACTGAGCACAGGACCTTGAAAATTGAACAAAATCGAAGCTTAAACGGAACCCTTTTTATAGTGTGGAAAACACTTTAAA
>RCNI01002367.1_pt1 | contig 10136 bp, 11 predicted proteins | sample 2041151 | NCBI WGS metagenome assembly RCNI01 (sample SAMN09708214, study PRJNA481090) | feces metagenome | isolation source: feces | place: Antarctica: Albino Rookery
AAAAAGATTACATATTTATAATGAAGATTTTAGTCATCTACGATTTCCTCTGGTTTTATTATATCCTTTTGAATATGCATTATATGTCATTATAGTATTTCTTTCTAATTCATTCAAACTATTAAATCCACTATTTTCTAATGATATCATCTTTATTCTAAAATCATCCCCATACTTATAATCAGCATAAACATCACGATTTCCATGACCAGTAAAATGACTATTTACTCTTTGAAAAGCTTTCTTTCCCTGTCCTACATAATACATATTTTTAGTTAAATTAAATAATATATAAACTCCTGCAAAATCATAATTTGTCGAAATATGGTTTTTTCCTCTTCCTCCTAAACTAGCATTTCTTATATTAAAGAATTCTCTTGGAGTAACCTCTAAAGCGCTATCCATTAATTTAAAAATTTTATTTTTTATTCTTATTATTCCACCAATATATATAATTGAACATAATAAAATTATAATCAATAAAAAACGTATGCATCTATCATCATATTTCTTTTCCCATTTTATAAACAAAATCACTAATAAATATAGAAAATTCTATTATATATCATTTAAAATTAAATAAAAAGTATTAACTTTATTTAAATTCTTTTAATTGAAACATAATCTTGGTCTCGTAAAATCTTCTACCTTTTCTACCTTTTTCAATACACATATAATTGTATAGATGCTTCTTTTTTTATAAATAACTAAAAACCTCGTTTAAAAGATAATAAAAAAGGCATAAACTGTAGTACAAGCTAAACTTATATACCAATTTATGCCTTATTAAATAAAAAAGCACTTTCTCCCATGAAAGTACGTGTTTTTCGATGGAGCAGATGAGGGGAATTGAACCCCCGTATCAGCCTTGGCAAGGCTGTGTTCTACCATTGAACTACATCTGCATTTTTATAAAAAAAAATGGCGGTCCAGATGGGACTCGAACCCACGATCTCCTCCGTGACAGGGAGGCATGTTAACCACTACACCACTGGACCATACTTATTTGCTTTTCCTTAACGCTCGTATATAATATCATTAGATTTAATAACTGTCAACCACTTTTTTTATTTTTTTAAAAAAAGGAGTGATATTCACTCCTATAGCGCTAAACTAACTCGAATTGCTCGATCTATTTTCTCAATTGTTTTATAATCCAATGTACATATCCATTGATTTAAACGTTGCTTATCAATGGTCCTTAATTGTTCACATAAAATCATAGAAACATAACTTAGTGCATGATCACTAAAAACAACATGAGTTGGAATTGGTGGTTTTGACATTTTTTTTGAAATTGGTGCAACAATGACTGTTTTTGAATATCGATTTCCCTTATCATTTTGGACTACTACAACCGGTCTAACTCCTCCTTGTTCACTTCCAACAACTGGAGATAAATCTGCATAATATACATCGCCTCTTTTAATCATTATTTCATCACAGCCACCTGCATACTTTGAATCACCATCATCATTTCTTCTGGTGATAATTCTTCTGAAAACACTGAGAATTCAACATCATCTCGAATAACACTCATATGATTTCCATCATAAAAGCCAACAATTTCCATTGCATCAACCATTTCCCCTGGCATAATCACTGTTTGTGTATCTTTTACACTATGTTTTTTTGTTTCTACGATTGTAAAATTCTTATTCCCGCTATATTCTAATATATGTTTTACTTCTCTGCCTGTATTGACTTTATTTACATTTTGTAACTCAGAGGAAAAAATTTGCACTGGATATAATGGTAAATCATCTTCTTTTATTCTTGTTTTGCTTACTTTCTTCTCTAGTTCTTTTGGTACTTTAAAATAATCTTTTTTCAAATTGACATTATATCGAACTTTTTGAAATACAATTTTTACTTCATTTTGATTATCTTTGTTAAAAATTTGTAACCATTTTATTTGTCCTTTTTTATCAAACATAATTTCTTCATGATCAAAATTTTTATTATTCGGATAATTTACTTTCGCATGAATCAAATATCCATCTTTCTTTTTTTCAATTTCTGTTTTTTCTTGATTTACAATATCAACAATAGTTTGTAGTAGATAAGGTTTTGGAGAATTCATCGGCCAATCTCCTTCAAATTTAAATACTTGATTTAAACTTGGTGTTACCACATATACCCCCTGATTATTACGTATTATAATTTGTTCTTGATTAATTTCTTTATCTACAATCGAAACTTTAAAAAAACCTTTTTCTTTATTTTCATATCCCACTTCGACTGCATATGATTTGACTTCTTCACCCTTATTCACTTCCATATTTCCTTGTAAGATGTAAGAATCCATATTTTCCATCGTGCGTTTTAACTCTTTAGGAAATGATTTTGGCTTTAATGCAAAAACTAATGCTATTACCAATATAACGACGCCAATGCTTGTAATGACTTTTGCCTTCATTGTAATTCTCCTTCCTGTCATCTTAATTTATGCAACAAAAATAAAAAACATTCATATTTCTTATTTATATTCATAAATTAAAACAGGTGATAAAATGAATAAATGGCAAAAAGTATTTTTAACAATTTCCATTTTTGAATGTGTACACTACGCTTTCTCAGTTTTATTTCATATCCATTTTTTTATTGACTGGCTGTCTTTTCACAATCATATTGAATTTATTTATGCATTTATTGTAGGGTTAAGTGGATTTATTAATATTTTATTATTTCATAAAAATTAAATGTTTTTAATCATATTAATATGTGGTACACCTTCCTCATCGTAAACATCCCCAACACAGTGATATCCTAATTTTTCATAAAATCCTTGTTTACGGCACTGTGCGCCTAAAGTAAATCTGATTATATTTGAATTCTCATAATATTTTTCACAATGTTCCACTAACCATCTTCCTAATCCTTGATTACGAAATTTTTTTCGTAAAGCAATTCTTCCTATATGTATGATTGTATCATCATCGTCATAAAACATTCTTGCACATCCTGCAATTTCTTTATCAACGTAAATTGTAACATGTACAGATTTTTGATCAATATCATCAAATTCTTCTTGAAATCCTTGTTCTTGGATAAACACTTCTGTTCTTACTTTCTTTGCATCTTCATAATTATGATTATATTTAACTGTTACCATAAAATTTCCTCTCTCTAATAATATTCATAAAGAAAAAAAGGCATCTGCCTTTTTTATAATATCGAAAACCCTAATCCACTAATCGCATTTCTAGCAACAGCAACCATATCGCTGTTTCCATATATAATTATACATTGTTTTTCTAAATTAATATCATAGTCAACTCTTGTTTCTGCTAACACTTCTCTTATTTTATTGGCACTTTCTTTATTATCTAAATTTTTAATTAATAGTATACTCTTCAAGTTACTCACCTCTTTCTAACATTATATCATATTTTATTTTTTAGTATATTATTTTTATCGAATTTAATTTTCAATTATAGTCCCTTCATTTTTAGAGAATGTGCCTCTTAAATGTATTCGTATTCCATGTTCTTTTGCATACTTAACACAACGATCATGAAGTACTTTACAATTTAAATGAAGAGTCTCATCATATGTTAATTTTTGATATTTTTGTTTAGGAAGATTTAACTTAGGATCTTTCGTATATATACCATCAACATCGGTATATATTTCTACATCTTTTACATGTAACATTTTAGCAAATAATGTTGCACTATAATCACTACCGCCTCTTCCAAGTGTTGTTACTTTTCCTTGAGATGTTACAGCAACAAATCCTCCTACAACAACTACATCATATTTTTTTAATGCATCCTTTATATTTTTACCATCTAATTTTTCTATTTTAGCGTATTCATAACAAGAATCACTAATAATTCCTGCATCATGAAAAGATATAGCTCGTGCTTTTATCCCCATATCTAACAATTCACTGCATATTTTAAGAGAAGATAATTGTTCTCCTATAGATACTAATCTTGCCTTTTCTTCTTCACTCAAACGATTACTACCTAAGGAAAGAAGTGTATCCGTTGCATAAACATCTGGGTATCTACCCATCGCAGAAACTACCAACACAATCTTATACATTGGTAAATTACTTATAATATGTTCATATACATACTTACGCGTTGACTCATTTCGAAGCGATGTACCTCCAAATTTCATAACTTTTATATCCATAAAATCCCTCACGTTCATTTATAGAATATGTAAGTATTTCATCAACGTATCATCACTTGCCTAGTTTATATTCCACCAAGCATAAAGAGCTTCTTTATATTTTTTATATGCTGTTGGTATTGCATAGCTTTCTTCTATATCTTTTTTATCACACCATAATCCATCTATTTTTTGATCTACTACAATCAAATATCCTTTCATATGCCATTCTATATGTGAAAAGATATGTTTTGCATCTTCTAACTTCATCATCTTTAAGATATGTTCTTTTCCAAAAATATCTTTTATTTCCTTTACTTTAAGATATTGATCATATACTTTAAATTCATACAAATTCGCAAGTAAGCCTTGATTTGGTCGCTGTATTAGTAAAACTTCCTCACCATGCACTATAACTAAAATCATTTTTTTCTCAATTTTTCGCTTTTTTTTCTTTGTTTTATTGGGCAAAAGTGAAGCCTTTCCACTTTGATATCCCATGCAATTTGATGCTAATGGACAAATATTACACCGGGGTGCAGCATTAGGAACACAAACCATAGCTCCTATTTCCATTAATGCTTGCGTAAATGCATCACATCGCTCATGAGGTATATAACTTCTTATAATAGTTTGAAATTTTTTCTTTGTGGATTCTTTCAAAATATCATCTTCACTTATCAAAAGTCTTGAAAAAACGCGTAATACATTTCCATCAACTGCTGGTTCTGGAATTTTGAAAGCAATACTTGAAATAGCACCTGCTGTATAATCGCCAATTCCTGGAAGTTCTTTTAATTTTTCATACGATGCTGGTAATTCTTTATCATAGTTTTCCACACAATATTGTGCGCATTTTTTCATATTTCGTACACGATTATAATATCCTAATCCTTCCCATAGTTTAGCTAGCTCATCATCTGGCATATTTGCTAAATCTTCAATTGAAGGAATCCGATTTATAAAACGTTCAAAATATGGTTTTACTGCCTCTACTCTAGTTTGTTGTAACATGATTTCACTAACCCACACTTCATATGGTGTAGGATTTGTTCTCCATGGTAATACACGTGCATTTTCATCATACCAATTTAATAAATCTTTTACGACTTGTTCTTTATTATGTATATAATTTTTCATAGGTATAGTATATATCATTTTATCTAAAGTTCGCAATTATAATAACTAAAAAAGAGGAGAATCTCCCCTTTAAACTTTATAAGTTTTCTAACATTGCCGTACACCCATCAACTACACAGCGTAATGCATTATCTGCTACATATACTGGTATTTGTAATTCTTCACGCATTAATACATCGATATTTTTCAACAAAGATCCTCCACCTGTCATAACTAAACCATGTTGCACAATATCTGCAGCAAGTTCTGGTGGTGTCACTTCTAAAATTGTTTTTGTTGCATGAACAATTTCACGTAAACTGTTATGTATATAACTCTCAACTTCATTACTATTAATTTCAATTGCATGAGGTAAACCTGTTTCTACATCACGTCCACTAACCGTAATTGTTTCTGGTTCATCTAAAACTAATGCATTTCCAATTTTTTTCTTAATTTCCTCAGCAGTTTGTTCACCAATATACATTTTACGTTGAGAACGCACGTTTTCAATAATGTCATGTGTAAAGCGATTACCTGCTGTTTTAATTGAAGTAGAACATACTATATCACCTAAAGATAGCACCGCAATATCACTTGTTCCACCACCGATATCTAAAACCATGTTTCCACTAGCTTTACCAATTTCAAGACCTGCACCTAATGCAGCCACTTTTGGTTCTTCCTCTAAATATACTTTTTTAGCTCCAGCACGATATGCACAATCACGAATTGCATTCTTCTCTACAGAAGTAATCTTTGTTGGATGACAAATTAAAATTACTGGTTTTTTAAACATTCCTTTTAAATCACATTCTTTAAAGAAATAATTCAGCATCATTTCTGTTGCTTCAAAATCAGCTACTACACCATCTTTTAACGGACGAACACAAATCAAATTTTTTGGAGTACGTCCTAACATATCTCTCGCATTTGCACCTGCTGCAATACATTTCTTCGTAGCCGCATCTACAGTAATCACAGCTGGTTCATCAACAATAACTCCTTTATTATCTACACAAATCAATAAATTTGTTGTACCTAAATCAATTCCTATTTTTCTTACCACAAAAACATCTCCTTCCCTATTTACGATACACAACCATTATAAATATACTACAAAATAAGAAAATAACAATTAGATTTCTAATATTTAATTAAAATATACAAGTTCATCGTCTAAAGCATCTGTTAATGCTACATTTTCAGCATATAAAATCGGTACATTTCCATTATACTCTTCATCAAATTCAACACGTACCTTTGCTTTTACATGAACCCAATCATTTACATTCAAACTATTAGAATCATCATAATGTACTAACAATCCAATTAAAGAAGTATCATCTGCACAACACACCATTGCATATCTTCCAACAATAAATGCATGTTTCATTCCATCAATCTTATTTGCAATTACCTTACCCTTTATTTCAATTGTTTTTCCATCATATTTTTCAGGATGTTCTGTTGCATCCATATACCACAATCCATAATCATCATCCTGAATTTCAATTACCTCTGCGTTCATATCAAAAGGCATCTCATCATCACCTAAATCAACAATTTCACCATCTACTGTTTCATAAATAAGTTGTGCACCTTTATTCATTGCTTTTATGTTATTTCTTAAATACAGCTTATCTGTATTTTCATCACAACGATTAAACACAATTGTTTCTGAATGAATCAACTGTTCAAACAAGATTGAACGCATATTTGTTAAATACATTTCAAATGTAGATGCATCTACAGTAGATAAAATTTGAACTAATAACCAAGAACTTGGAAATTCAACGGTATCTAAAAAATTTGTCAAATTCCACATACCATTAAATTCAATCATAACACGATCTGGTTTAGTTACTTTATGACAAGTTTTCAAAAAATCATATGTCAAATCTTCCATACAATCAACACTGACAATTGCAGTGTTTGTTTCATGTTGAAATTGTTCATCATATTCTTCCATTCCTTCTTCACAAACAATCAACAATGTCTTGTCATTTTCACGAAAACCTGGATCTCTTAAAGTATCACGAATAAAAGAAGTTTTTCCACTTTCTAAAAATCCAGTAAATAAATAAACAGGTACTGTTCTCATATATTAACTCCTATGCTATATGAAACGCTTCTTTAATTGCGTCTTCATTCATACTAGAACCAATTACACAGAATCTTCCTGTATATGTTGGTTTTCCTTTACGTATTTCACATTCTTCAGGAACCATATCAAAATATAACCATTCTCCATCAATACTTTCTAACATTCCTTTTGCACGTAAAATAGTTCCAAATTTATCTTTGTTAGATAATTGTTCTAAAATATCTTTTAACTCTTCTTCACTAAATTTATTTACTGTTTCCATTCCCATGCTAGTAAATACATCATCTGCGTGGTGATGATGGTGATGATCATGTCCACAACAACACTCATGTTCATCATGATGTTCATGATGACAGTGTTCATGTTCGTGATGATGTTCATGATGGCAATGTTCATGTTCATCATGATGATGCTGATGACCGCATACATCACAAACTCCACTTTCTTCAAGCATTTCTTTTTCAAGAATATCAGATTGTTCCATTGCTTCTAAAATATCTTTTCCATCTAGTTGATCCCATGGAGTTGTAATAATTGTTGCATCTGCATTATGATGTTTGATTGCATGTACAACAGCATGTAATTTATCTTCATTTAATTTTTGTGTGCGACTCAATACAATCGTATTTGCATTTTCAATTTGATTGTTAAAGAATTCTCCAAAATTTTTCATATACATATTACATTTCATTGCATCTGCAACAGTTGTAAAACTATTCATTTTTGCATGTTTTTCAACCGCAACTTCTTTTACTGCAGCAATTACATCGGATAATTTACCAACTCCACTTGGTTCAATAATAATTCTTTCTGGTTCATATTCATCAATCACCTTTATTAATGACTCTCTAAAATCACCAACTAATGAGCAGCAAATACATCCTGAATTCATTTCGCGAATTTCGATACCTGCATCTTGTAAAAATCCACCATCAATTCCAATTTCTCCAAACTCATTTTCAATTAACACTACTTTTTCTTTATGTAATTCATCTTTAATTAATTTTTTAATTAAAGTTGTTTTTCCTGCTCCTAAAAAACCTGAAATAATATCTATTTTTATCATATAATCATGTCCTTCTTTCTTTTTTAAATTACCATTGAAAGTATAGCACCACACTGTATATCTTTCAATCTATATCTTAGCATTTATCAACAATCCAAAATCAATACATTAAAATTAGTAAAAGGCTATTGTCCTTTCAAACAATAACCTTTTATCTCTTACTTATAGTTTATATTGTTTTTTTCTATTTCCAACAAATCCCAATAGAATTCCACCTGCAGCTAACATTACACTCCATAATAATGCTGTATTCGTTGAAGTTCCCGTTGCTGGTGTTTCTTCTTTATCAACATGATTTGGTTTTTCTGGTTTTGTTGTATCTACCGGCGTAGATGGTTTTAATGGTGTCATTGGAACACTAGGTTTGTTTGGCTCAACTGGAGTTAGATTTGGATTTTTTTCTAACTCTGCAATTGCTTTTTCGATTGCTTCTGCCATTGCATCTACTTCTGCTTGTTTTGTGATATCTTTATCTTTTACCACAGCATTTATAGCTGCTTCTACTTTTGAGAAATCTTTATAGTCTGCTTTGTTCAATGCTTCCGCTTTTTCAATTGCAGCATCTACTTTACTATAATCCGCTTTCTTATAAACTAAACCATTGATTGCTTTAGTTAATTGATTTACCATTGCATCTACTTTGTCTTGGTTAGCACTTGTTAAATCATAAATAATAGCATCTATAGCTTTATCCATGATAGATAAACTATCTTGTGTATATAAATTTCGATCAATTTGATTAGCAGCTTCAACTTGTTTATTCAATTCACTATAATCTGCTTTTTTCAATAAAGTTGCTTCATATTCACGAGACAATTTCACAGTTTCTTGATGTAATCTATCTACTTCTGCTGCTAAACTAGATTTTGTTTTTTCGCCTGCTGTTATAAATCCTGCACTTCCAATTCCATTACTATAACCTTTTCCATAGAATGATTTCACACTATCAATTAATTTTGTGACTTTCGTATTCATTTCTTCACTTGATTCACTCATTTGACGTAATTTACGTACATCCTTAATTGCTTCAGACATCATTTCAAAACGAGGTGATGTTCTTGTTTGTGTATCTTTACCTTTATAATCTCCAGGATATACGAAGAACATATCTCCTGATTCAAAATAAGGGTGTGCATTATCTTCTAATGGATTTTCAACCCAAGCATCGTATGCCCAGCGTAAGAATCCATCTGTATTACAGTATTCTGCAAACCAAATTGTCCAAGCAGATTCTGCTGGATCACTTAATGAGAACATACCTGGATAGTCGTGAATCATTGTATAGATTGATGTTAATTTTCCTTCTTTACGTCTTTCCTCTGCAAGCTGACGCATTTTTTCTAATGGAATATTTCCACCATTAATATTTCCAATATGAGGTGTTACTGTAAATAATCGATCCCATACATTTTTATTATAACTTCCTACTGCTCCACCTACTTTAAATGTATGTCCATCCTTATTTGGAATACTTTCAATTAAATCTAGTGCTGCATTCATTTGATTCATTGGTCTTTCATCCATTGCGATAATAATCTTATCGAACCATCCTTTTTGATCTAAATGATTCGCAAAGTCTTTTAAGAAATGTCCCCATGCATCATTCCATTTTTCTGTTCCAGGTGCTGCTGTTTGTACTTTAACTTCTCCATCTTCTGTAAATTGTAATCTATTTTCCCATGGAACAATAGAATAACATTCTACATAAGAAACCTTAAT
>RCNI01002062.1_pt1 | contig 10128 bp, 9 predicted proteins | sample 2041151 | NCBI WGS metagenome assembly RCNI01 (sample SAMN09708214, study PRJNA481090) | feces metagenome | isolation source: feces | place: Antarctica: Albino Rookery
ACTCAAGGCGGACATACTTATTTGCTTATTCATGCTGTCATTATATCACTTTTATCTCTCATTTGGAATTATGCGGTGTTGCCTTAAATCTTTTGCAATAGATTTACTAGCATTGGGAACATACACTTTCAGGCGCTCCTGCATTCCAGTTTTCATTACTACCCCTGCACCATAAACCGGCAAAGCAGTACAGGGAATATCATTGTCTTCAAGCACCTGCAAAAGCCTCTTGGCCCAAATTTCTTCTTTTTCTGTTAGCAATACATAATCCGTTTCCATATTTTCTCCTTTCCATTCGGATTGTTTTACTGAATTTGACAAATTCCATTTTTGCAAGGAACTACTTTATTCCCATGTTTCACTTTGATTGCAGCAACTATAAAATTGGTTAAATCTCCATATGCCATTCCGATGTTTCCAAGCGAAAATATCAACAGAAATGAAATTAAACTAGGTGCTGTTTCTGGAATTAAAAAAGTACAAATAGAGGGAAGTATGCCCAATGACAACACGGGTGCTAACAACATAACCAGATATCTTTCTTTCGTTATAGGGTTGCTGAACCATGTCATAAATCCCGCTTTAACTCTGTAAATATGAACATCACTATTTTTAGAAACACACACAGCATGAAGCAACTCATGAATTGGTATAGTTAAGAGAGCACAAATCAGTCCGATTAGCATTGGTAGCAAAGAGGCTTCAAAGGCTCCTATGCTTCTACGGAATCTAACTAATAGTATTGCGTATGCAAGTACAAAAAGAACAGAGAGCAAGGAAATTCCTCGGCCAAAATTATCATAAAAGTTAATCTCAGAACAATTAAAATGCTTAGGCTCTTTTATCGTTGCAATATCCAGAGACTCTTTCCAATGAAATGCAATCATTTGAACACCTTCCTTTCCGTTAGATAAATTCCGGTTTAGCTTACAACCACATTATATCAATTTCAAAAGGACAGTCAATTATAATCCTGCTAAGGGTGCACTTGCTCACCACCAGCAAAGCCAGTGGTGGTACTGCCCGCGGCAGTCGTGCGCTCTCCGAGGGGGAACAGCGGCCATCTTCCGCAGGTAGCACTATGCGGGGTAAGCATCAACGCCTTGCCTTACGGCATCCTTGACACTTGCCCTGCACAGCGCTGTTGTGCAGTCCAAAGGGGTTGACTCCCCTCTGCTTTTTCAAAGCCGTATTGAAATGCAAACACCCCCTTGACAAATCCACTCTTGCATAATAATCGTACCGAATGCTGCTGATGGTCTGCAAATCAACCGATCTGCCCGACACAGCGTTCTTCTGAAGCACTGTGAGCCTTGCGCGGCAAAGCGGTTGCCGTTATAATGAAATGTGTTTATGAGATTGCGAAAGAGGGGTATTTTCCCATGGAATTGGAACTCACGCTGATGAAAGCCATTGTTCATGTGCTGGACACCAGCATCAGTATGCCCATGCTGTCTGACCGGATGCTGCGGCTGGGGCAGGACGAAGCCGACTGGCTGGCAAGCCACATTCAGAAGGTATGGACCAGCGATGACTGCAAAAACTGCACCTTTCTGCCCGAATCCCAGCTGCAGGAAATGCTGCTGGATCAGATGGATTTTGTCACCTTCAGCCAGCAGCTGGCGAAGCGTATTTTTGACGTGATGCTCACAGCCCCTGCCATTCCCTGTGCCGACCTGGTTGTGGTATACTGCTCCATCAACGGGCGGGACAGCCTGGCTGTACTCAAGATGAACTACAAGGCGGCTTACAGCCACTATTACGAACAGATCGAGGGGGAAAGCTGCAATTCGCTGGTAAAGCAGCGCACTCTGCTGCCCACCACCTCGGGCCGTGCAGATGAGGCCTTTATCATTGATCTGGCAGACGGAAGCATCAAGCTGCTGGAAAAGAAGTTCCAGCTGGACTCCGGAAAGGATTTTTATCTTTCCGGCCAGATTCTGCAAAGCACTCAGGCCACCCCGGAAAAAGCCAAGTTCAAGGCTGTTCAGGAAGCAGCCACCCAGGCAGTGCGGGAAAGCTATCAGGAAAACAAACTGGCCGATGCACAGATGACCGAAATTTTGCGTCAGGAAGCAGCCGAGGGCGAAGTAACTGTTCAGCGGATTCATCAGCGCATTGAAGAAGAATTTCCCCTGGCAGCCCCCGCCTTTGTGGAAGAGCTGAAAGAGGTGGATATTGCCCCCGAAGAGCCGGTGGCCGTAAGCTCCAGCCGGATCAAGCGCATGGAGCATCAGTCTATCAAGACCACCTGCGGCATCGAAATCAAGATTCCCACCAGCCTGCCCGGCGGGTCAGAAGATTATATCGAGTTCATCAATGCACCTGACGGCACCATTTCCATGCTGATTAAAGGTGTTTTGCTGTAAATTCATGATTGATCCATAAAAAAGCAGCCCCACGGAATTTTCCGGGGGCTGCCTTTTTGTTTATGTTTACAGATTCGGTGTTACGGCCACCGCACCATAATTGCGCACACTGAGCACATAACAGGAACCGGCACCAAATACGCCGTCAATAGCGGATTTATACTGCTCCAGCAGATCCAGCGGCACAAAGGCCTGAATTGTACCGGCAAAGCCACCGCCTTGCAGACGCCATGCGCCGCGGCCCTGCAAAACACGCTGGCTGATTGCCAGACCCAGAGGCACACCCTGCTGCTGGGGATGCTGAATACTGTACGCATTCTGATTCATTTCAAAGCTGGAATGGCCGCCATCCAGAATCATCTGCAGGAAATCGTCAAAGCGATCTTCACGCACCGCCTGGCACAGCTGGCCGGCACGGCGGCACTCCGCAAAGAAATGAATGGCTCGCAGCACGGCACGGTCACCCAATTTTGCACGCACTTCAGGAATGTGAGCCATCAGCTGCTCTTCATCCACTTCGCGCAGAACTTTTTTGCCGAAGAATTCTGCCACACCTTCCATCTCGCTGCGAATGGCTGCATAATCCGGTGTCAAATCGGCGTGGCTGCCCTTGGTATCCGTGATGCACAGGGCATAGCCATAGCCCGCCAGGTCAAAAGCCACCTTGTCCACAACAGGAGCTGTGGGATCTGCAAAGTCGATGGTAATGGCGCTGCCCACTGCACAGGCAGTTTGGTCCATCAGACCGCTGGGCTTACCGAAAAACACATTTTCGGAATACTGGCCGATCTTGGCCAAATCCACCATGCTGAAGCGCTCATGATTGAATTCGCCGTTGAAAATTTCGCCGATGACCACCTCAAAGGCTGCACTGCTGGACAAACCCGAGCCCTGCAGAACGTCGGATGTGGTATAACCGTCAAAACCGCCGACTGCACCGCCATCCCGCACAATACCGGCGGCCACACCGCGAATCAGGCCCACAGAAGAGCCCTCTTCTGCTTTTTGCGGCTCAAGCTGAGCAAGGTCCACATCAAAGATGTTATCAAAGCCCTGGGATTTCATGCGCACACGCTGATCGCCAGTGGGGCTGACCACAGCGATAATATCCAGGTTCACAGCGGCTGCCATCACCACGCCGTTGTTATGATCGGTATGGTTGCCGCCAATTTCGGTGCGGCCGGGCGCAGAGTAGAGCCGGACATCCCGCCCTGTTCCGAATTGGGATTCAAACTGGTCCAATGCGCTCAGATAGCGCTCACGCTGGGTTTTCTGACGACCCTCGCCGTACAGTTTTACAAACGTTCCGTCGTATTCGCCCTGCCGAATGGCCTGGCGCAGTTGATCGATCTGTGCCATATGTTTGCATACACCTTTCCGCCCACTGAATCCTGCGGTTCTGGACATCTGCCGAAATGTGGGCTGCCGTTCCGGCAAACCGCGCTGTCAGGTTAAGAATATCGCTTTGAAACCTTAAATCTCGCACTCAGGTTTCTTTTAAATCCTATTATAACAGGTTCCTGTGGCTTGTAAACTAAAGTGCTCAACTTACTTATGGACTTTTGTTGAGCGCTCTGCTATAATGTGAATTACACGTTTTTCGCCTCGATTGGCTCTTTTACGACCAGTCATGCCGGCGGATAACTAAACATTCACGAGGTGATACCGGGTGCACAATGTATCCAAACAGTCTTTCAAGCAAAATTATGTCGATAATGTGGAACTTTCTATTTTCAACTGCGGCCATGAATGCTGCGAACCGGGTCATACCTGGGGCCCCGGCATCCGGGATCATTACCTGATTCACCTGGTAACCTCCGGCAAAGGCGTTTATAAAACCGGCGGCACCGTATTTGAGCTCAAGCCTGGCGATATGTTCCTTGCCAAGCCCAATCAGCTGATTACCTACAGTGCCGATCAGGAAACTCCCTGGGAATATTACTGGGTAGGCTTTAACGGTGCACGTGCCAATAAGCTGGTTCAGCAGACCCCCTTTACCGATGCCGTTCCGGTGCACCGCTGCCGTGACACCGAAGCCGCCAAGACTGCGCTGCACAATATTTATCTTGCCCGCGGTCCGGAGGCTCACAGCGAACTGGCGATGGTCGGCCATCTGTATCTGTTTCTTGCCGATCTCATCCGGGAAGCACAGGAATCGGAATCCCGCTCCACCAGTTCCAGCAGCCAGTACGTACTCAACGCCATTAAATACATTCAGTTCAACTTCTCTCACGATATCAGCATTGATGACATCGCCAAGTCTGTAGGCGTAAGCCGCAGTCATCTGTACCGCGTTTTCATGAGCAACGTGGGCCAGAGTCCTATTGACTATCTGACCAGCTACCGCATCAGCGAAGCCTGTCATCTGCTGCGCAATTCTCAGCTCTCCATTGCTGAAATCGCTGTATCGGTGGGCTTCTTCGATCAGTTCTACTTCTCCCGCGTATTCAAAAAGGCCAAGGGTGTTCCCCCCAGCAAGTATCTGGCCAGTCTTGAAAAAACCGCTCAGCATCCTTAAGCCCGGAAGAACACTCTATGAAACCTAATCACATCCACTGGATCTGGCGTATTCTGGTCTGTGCTGCTGCACTGATTGTCTGCATTGTACTGGCTCTGTTCTTTGCAGGCGTATTCGCCCCCCAGCCCGGTATTGGCTTTGTCAGCCTGGATTCCGCACATCTGGCTGTGGATGATACCATTCTGGAACAGAAGGCAGCTCAGCTGGATGTTCCCTTTTTGAAAGACAGCAGCCAGGGCAGTTTGAGCGAACGCAGCCGCGCTCTGGTTGAACAGGAAGCCAAAGTTCTGGTTGTGGATCTGAACCGCAATCTTTCCGTGTCGGAACAGCAGGATCTGCGTGCACTGACCGCCCAGGGCGTTACGCTGCTGTTCGCCGGCTGCGATCCCGGAAGCCAGTTTTTGCAGACCTGCAGCAATCTTGCCTGGTATGTGGGCTGCGATTCCGCTCAGGCAGGTGAAATTCTGGGTTCGGAACTGGCACAGCTGTATCGTGATGGCGGTGCAGCAGACCTCAACCATGATAACCTGCTGCAATATCTCTGGGTTGCCGACAGCGCAACCACCGCAAAAGATTCTCTTCTGCGTTATTCCCTTGAAGAATGTGAACACTACGGTATTTACACTGTGCGCACCGGCTGGATTGACGGACACAGCGACTCCCTGCTTACTTCACTCACCGAACAGCTGAGTTCCGCCGCATCCGCTGACACCCAGAGCAGCGGCGAATCCGATGCTCCTGCTCCCCTTACCGACAGCCGCAGCGCTCTGCCCGAGGTTATTCTGTGCAGCAGTGCCGATGCCATCCGTGCCGCACTGGAGGCGCGCACTGCCGTTGGCCGCGCCGACCTGCCTGTTGCGGGATTTGCTGCCAATCTGCCCGAAGCCAAGGCCCTTGCCGAAGCCGGTGCTTCCGCGCTGAGCGTATATGATCGCGACGGCGTAAGTCAGGCGCTGGCGCAGCTGGCCGGTGCCGCACTGGCCCAGGAAGCGCTCACCGACACCGGTCTGGTTCCCACCGGGCACGTTTTTCTTCAGCCCTTTCTCCCCTATGAATTTTAAGGAGGCCCCATGCCTGTTAAAAAGAATCAAATCGTTCCGCTGACCATTGAGAGTATCTCCAGCGATGGTGCCGGTGTGGGCCGCTTTGAGGGTCAGGCCGTTTTTGTGCCCGGCACCGCAGTGGGCGATATTCTGAACGCCCGCATCGTAAAAGATTTAAAGCGCTACGCCTTTGGCATTGTGGACAGCTTCGAGCAGCAGTCTGCCGATCACATTCAGCCCGACTGCGACGTTTTCCGCCCCTGCGGAGGCTGCTGTTTTCGCCATCTGGACTATGCAGCAGAACTGCGCGCCAAACAGGGTTTTGTGGCCGATGCTTTTTCCCGTCTGGGCGGCTTAACCGATCTGCCGGTTCTGCCCATTCTGCCCTCACCCGAAGAGGACCGCTATCGCAACAAAGCTCAGTTTCCTGTTCAGCTTGGTGAAGACGGTCATATTCAGACCGGGTTTTACGCCGCCCACAGCCATCGGGTTGTGCCCTGCAAGGACTGTAAGCTGCAGCCCGAAGAAATGAATGCTATTGCCTGGCGGGTATGCACTCTGATGGAACAGCTGGGCATTTCTGCTTATAACGAAGAGCAGCACAAGGGCCTTGTGCGTCATATTTTTTTGCGGCGCGGCGCCCACAGCGGCCAGATTATGGTATGCCTGGTCGTAAACGGCCGCACTTTGCCGCATCAGGCCGATTTTTGCGATGCCCTGATGCAGGAATTTCCGGCAATTCACACCATTGTGCTGAACGTAAACACCCGCCGCACCAATGTGATCACCGGTCCGGAAAGCATTGCGCTTGCAGGTCCCGGCTTTATCGAGGATACCCTGTGTGATGTTCCGGTTACGCTTGGCCCCCTTTCCTTCTATCAGGTAAATACTCTGGGGGCAGAACAGCTCTATGGCGTTGCCGCTGAATTTGCCGGTCTTACCGGAAATGAAGTGCTGCTGGATTTATACTGCGGCACCGGCACCATCGGCCTTTCCATGGCCGCAAAATGCCGGAAACTGGTGGGCGTGGAAATCGTGGCTGAAGCTGTGGATACCGCCCGCAGCACCGCTCAGCGCATGGGCTTTACGGATGCACGCTTTCTCTGTGCCGATGCCGGACAGGCCGCCGCACAGCTTGCCGGTGAGGAGCTGTCTCCGGACGTAATTGTGCTGGACCCGCCGCGAAAAGGCTGCGATGATGCCACCCTGCAGGCCGTGGTTCAGATGGCACCAAGCCGTGTTGTAATGGTCAGCTGCAACGCTGCTACCGCCGCACGGAATACTGCCGCACTGGAAAAGATGGGCTATCATGCCGCAAAAGTGCAGCCCGTGGATATGTTCCCGCGCACAAAGCACACAGAATGCGTTGTGCTTTTGACACGCTGTCAAAACAGCGATGCTGCCGATTAAAGCAATGCACTCAGCCAATCCATATACTCCGCCGCCGATCTTACAAGAACGGCGGCGGAGTTTTTTGCTTTTGCAAAATCTGTTGACAAGCCCTTTGCAAGGGACTATACTTTTAAACATATCATGAAATGCGATGACGGAAAGAAGTACCCTGTTTGTGACATTGCAGAGAGCTCCTGGCTGGTGAAAAGGAGCATGGTGCGTAGGTGAAATGCATTCCCGAGCAGCAGGCTGAACCCCCACCGGGCAGTAGGCTGTGCCGTGTGCGCCCGTTACAACGCAAGGGTGTGAATGCACCCGTTAAGGCTGTTTTCCGCGAGGAAACGGCAACCAGAGGTGGTACCGCGTGATTTTCGCCCTCTGCCAGTTATTGGCAGGGGGCTTTTTATTTTGTTCTGTCCCGCCAATCCGGCGCGGGCGGACCGTAAACCGTTTGCGGCAGCAGAGCCCATTTGTGCCCCTGCTGAAGATCAATAAATTTTATTTTTGAGGTGTGTAATCATGGAAAAACAAGTTTCCGGGCAGCACAGGAACGGCAACTTCAGCTCTTCCCTGGGCTTTATCATTGCCTGCGTGGGCTCCGCAGTAGGTTTGGGCAATATCTGGATGTTTCCTTATCGCGTAGGCCAGTATGGCGGTGCTGCTTTCCTGATTCCCTATCTGCTGTTCGTGTTTTTGTTCGGCTGGGTTGGCCTTTCCGCAGAATTTGCCATTGGCCGCCGCGCACAAACCGGCACAATCGGTTCTTACCGCTACTGCTTTGAAAGCCGCGGCAAAGGCAAGCTGGGCAGCGCATTGGCCTGGATGCCCTTAATGGGCAGCCTTGGCATTGCCATTGGCTACTCCATCATTCTGGGCTGGGTTCTGCGCTCCTGCGCCGGTGCTGCATCCGGCGCTTTAATGCAGCAGAATCCCTCGGAATTCTTTGCAGCTGCTACCGGCTCTTTCGGCAGTGTGCCCTGGCACATTCTGGTTATTGTAATTGTGTGCGCTGTGCTGTTGGGCGGTATGACCAGCGGCATTGAAAAGGTAAGCAAGATTATGATGCCTCTGTTCTTTTTGCTGTTCATCATTCTGGCGGTTCGCGTGGCATTTCTGCCCGGAGCATCTGCCGGCTATGAGTTTTTGTTTGTTCCGGACTGGAATGCTCTGCGTCGTCTGGATACCTGGGTCATGGCCATGGGTCAGGCATTCTTCTCACTTTCCATTACCGGCAGCGGCATGATTGTCTATGGTGCATACCTGGACCACAATGCCGATATTCCCGTAGCTTCTCTGCGTACTGCCCTGTTTGACACTCTGGCCGCTCTGCTCAGCGGTCTGGCCATTATGCCTGCCGTATTCGCCTTCGGAATTGACCCCACCCGCGGTCCTGCACTGATTTTCATCACTCTGCCGGAAATTTTCCAGAAAATGCCTATGGGCCGCCTGTTCGCCGTATTTTTCTTCATCGCTGTAACTTTCGCCGGTCTGACCTCCCTGATCAATATGTTTGAGGCTGTAAGCGAAAGCTGGCAGAATCGCTTTGGCATCAGCCGGCGCGTTGCCGTGCTGCTGTGCGGCGGCATTGCCCTGACTGTGGGTCTTTTTCTGGAAGCCGAACCTCGTGTTGGCGCATGGATGGACTTTGTTTCGATTGTAATTGTTCCCATCGGTGCCGTGCTGGGCGCCGTATCCATTTACTATGTACTGGGCTGGAATAAGATTCGCTCCGAACTGGAGCAGGGTCATGGTCCGGTAAGCCGTGCATTTGGCTTTGCGGCAAAGTGGATCTACGTTCCGCTGACTGTGCTTGTGCTGATTCTGGGCCTGGCACTGGGCGGCATTGGTTGATTATCTTTTGCAGTAAGATCTCCCTCATTGCAGCATTGCGGTGAGGGAGATTTTTATTTTCCGGCTTTTTCACCAGATCTTGCTCTCTTTCCCGATTTTGCCGCCAAAACCTTGACATTTCTTAACAGATACCCTACCCTAATAATAGAAGTTTTACGTTCTTTCGATTGTTCATCACCAAAAACTATGAAAAGAGAGTGCTGAAAAAGGGAACCCATGCCCTGGCATTTTCCCGCCCACCCTCACTTTCACAGGGTGGGCAAGCGCACGATTAAAACCGTAATCGTGGCTACCGTTGTTTCCTTCATCTACGGTTTATCCGGCCGCAATCCATGCTTCGCCTGCATCGGCGCTGTGTTTGGCATGGGCGGCTTCTTTCATGAAGGCGTAAAACACGGAGGAAATCGCTTTATTGATACGTTCATCGGTGGACTGCTTGCAATGCCGTTCTATTGGCTGATTCACCTGTCACACTGGGGTGTTCCCAAATGCATCTGGATTTCAGTGGGGCTGTTTCTGGTGTTATATGTCAGCCAGATGTTTGACGCCCACGGGGCCATCCACCCCGGTGCAGTGGTCTTTTTTGTGGTCATTGACACAGTCATTCCCGAGCGCTACATTTCCTATACAGTCGCTCGTATCATTGATACCGGTATCGGAGTTCTGGTTTCACTGGCAGTAAATGCCGTTCCCATCATCTGGAAAAAGAAAATTGCTGAGCACGCAGCAAATAAAGAAGCTTCCCGCCCGGTCCTTATGGACGAAGAATTCACCCCCTCCTATCGCATCATTTAATGTTTGGGGAGTTTCATTTTCGTCACAATGGCCGCAGTATTGATGTGAGGCAGTTGATGTGAAAAAACACTGCCGAAATCATTCTGCTCTTATTATTTTTCGACAGACATAAAACAGGGGCCCGCAGATCGTCTGCGGGCCCCTGTTTTATAGTTTATTT
>RCNI01002063.1_pt1 | contig 10128 bp, 10 predicted proteins | sample 2041151 | NCBI WGS metagenome assembly RCNI01 (sample SAMN09708214, study PRJNA481090) | feces metagenome | isolation source: feces | place: Antarctica: Albino Rookery
AATTGAGCATCACGGGATCAAAGGCCAACGATGGGGTGTAATCCGATCAGAGGAAGAGCTGGCTCGTGCCCGCGGACGATTTTATCAGAACCCACTGGTCGCGGCTCACATTCAGCCCGTCCATCCCCAGCAGGCCCCAGGAAAACCGACGGATCAATCCAAAGCGAATGCGGCGAGCCATTCGCAAGGAGGCCCGGGAGGGCATTGGAACAAAGGCGCAGCAGGCTCTTAAACTGCAGCAGGAGCAGCGAAAGCGGGACCACAAGGCCACCGCAAAGGAAAATCGGGAGCGTGACGCCCCCCGCCGCTTTCTTCTGCGGCGGGAAAAATCGCCGCCGATTGCCCCCTCTTGTGCAACTTTTTCCGACACCCTCCCAATTTTCCCATTTTCGCCAAAAAAGAAACTTTCCCTCCCGATGTAACCGCAAAAAATCCTTGAATTCAACACTGAAATGTGATAAAATCTAGGGTGAGATACTATGCGCTTTTCCCATCCCTGCTTCGACGGAAAAGCCGAAAATTCAGCCTACGAAAGGAGCATCAGACATGTTTTCATCCGCCTATGTCTGGGCTAAAATTCTGATTTATCTGGAGGAGCGGCTTACCCCCATCACTGTCCGCACCTGGTTCGATGATGCCGAAGTGGTTGAGCTTACCGAAGATCAGCTCATCATCTACTCTCCCTCCGATTTCCGCCGGGAGATCATCCGCCGCCGTTGCACCGACTATGTTCAGGATGCCCTCAAGGAGATCTTCGATTCCGATGCAAAATTCATCGTTTTCGGTGACGACGAGCTGAACGCCCTCAAGAGCAAGGGCAAGGCCAACACCACCATGGATTTTAACCCCCAGTTCTCCTTTGATAATTTTGTGGTGGGTCCTTCCAACCGGTTTGCCCACGGTGCCGCTATCGCCGTCAGCAATCACCCCGGCGATGTATATAACCCCCTCTTTATCTACGGCCCTCCCGGCGTGGGCAAGACCCATTTGCTCTACGCCATTGCCAACGGCATCCGCAAGCAGAAGCCCGATGCCAATATCGTATACATCAAGGGCGACCAGTTCACCAACGAGCTGATTGCCGCCATTCAGAACGGCAAAAACATCGAATTCCGCAGTAAGTACCGGGAAGCCGACCTGTTCCTGATCGATGATGTGCAGTTCATTGCCGGCAAGGAATCCACGCAGGAGGAATTCTTCCATACCTTTAATAAGCTCTACGAGGAGCACAAGCAGATCGTTATGACCTCCGACCGGAAGCCCAGCGATATGCTGACTCTGGAAGACCGGCTCAAGACCCGTTTTGAATGGGGTCTTCTGGCGGACATTCAGCCCCCGGACTACGAAACCAGAATGGCTATTCTGAAAAACAAGGCCATGAGTCTGGGTCTGAACCTGAGCGACGATGTGTGCAACTACATCGCCATCAATGTAACCAACAATGTCCGTGCCATCGAGGGTACGGTAAAGAAGATCCTTGCCTACCGGGATCTCAACGGTATGCCTCTGGATCTCAATAATATTTCCCGGGCAGTGGACGATATGTTCAAGTCCGAGGGCAATGCCCTGCCCACCCCCAGTCTGATTATCAGTCAGGTCTGCAAATTCTACAGTCAGGACGAGGCTGTGCTTCGGGGCACCCTCAAGAGCAAGGGCGTGGCCGAAGCCAGACAGGTGGCCATGTACCTCATCCGCAAGCTCACCAATCTGAGCCTGCCGGACATCGGCCGGGAGTTCGCCCGTGACCATTCCACCGTCCTCTATGCCATCCGGAAGGTTGAGCTGGCACTCAAGAAAGGCGACGAAACCATGCAGAATAACATCCGGGATATTACCGCAAATATCAACTCCTGTCTTTAATTTTTTTATCCCAAATTTTATCCACAAGTCCTGTGTAATGTGGAAAAATAAACTGTGGATAAACCGGCGGCAAAAATCACTCCACACAGCCTGTGGAAAAGTTATTATTCCCACACATGAGGCTGTGGATAAAAAGTCGTTGCGGCTCTAAAGCAAACATCGGTTTTCCACATAAATTTTCCCTAATACTGTTATTACTGCCTTATATACTAAAATATATATATACTCTTATATATTTACAAGAAAGGACGATCCTAAATGCGCTTTACCTGTGAAAAAAGTATGCTGGTTCAAGGCCTTAATATTGCAGGCCGTACCGTCGCTCCCAAGAGCAGTCTGGCGGTCATCGAAGGCATTCTCTGCCGGGCCGCAGGCTCCGGCCTCAGCCTCACCGGCTATAATATGGAAACAGCCATTACATACCTCATCGATGCGGAAGTCTCCGACATCGGCGAGTGCATCCTTCCTGCAAAGCTCTTCGGCGATATTATCCGCCGCCTGCCGGAAGGCCCCGTCACCGTTGTGGTAGACGATAATTTCAAGGTCTCTATCCGTGCCGGCTACGCTTCCTTTACCATTTCTGCCGAATCCGCCGACGACTATCCGGATCTTCCCGATGTCGGCGACGGCCGGAGCGTCCATATCCCCCAGAATGCTCTGAAGGAACTGATCGGCGGAACCATTTTTGCGGTTTCCGAAAATCAGAGCCGCCCGGTTCATACCGGCGTTAAGTTCGAAGTGGGCGAAAGCACCGTTTCCGCCATTGCCGTGGACGGCTTCCGTCTGGCACGGCGTACCTACCATTCAGAAACTCCCATCAATCGGGAGCTGGGCTTTGTTGTGCCCTCTGCCGCCCTCAAGGAAGTAGAAAAGATCCTTGCGGACACGGATGACAATGCGGCCTTTACCCTCGGCACCCGGCACATCCTGTTCCAGATCGGAAGAGCTACTTTGATCTGCCGTCTGCTGGAAGGCGATTTTCTGGATTGGCGGCGTGTCGTTCCCACGGACAGCCCCATCAAGCTGGTGGCCAATGTGGGCGATCTGTCAAGCTCCATCGACCGTGTGGGTCTGATCGTTTCCGAAAAATATAAAAGCCCCGTCCGCTGCATTTTCTCCGATCAGGAAGTGCTGCTGCGGACCAATACCACCATCGGCGCTGCCGAGGACCGGTGCAGTCTGGCCGGCGACGGCAAGGAGCTGGAAATCGGTCTGAATGTCCATTTCTTTGCGGATGCCCTGCGGGCCGTGCCCAGCGAAGAAGTGGTGCTGGAGCTGACCAACGGCCTCAGCCCCATCGTTCTGACCCCGGTGGACAACAATAAATATGACTATTCTTACATGGTGCTGCCGGTGCGCATCAAGCAAGGCTAAGGAGATACCTATGAAAGTGACCGTAAGAAAGAAAAACGAAGATATTCTGGTACCTATTGAAACAGAATTTATCAAGCTGGAATCCGCCATGAAGCTGGCCAATATCGTCACATCCGGCGGCAGCGCCAAAATCGATATTCAGGAGGGCTTCGTGACCGTCAACGGCGAAGTCTGCACTATGCGCGGCAAGAAGCTCTACCCCGGGGATCGTTTCTCCTACGAGGGAGACACCTACCTCATTTGCACCCATGAGGCTTGATTCGCTGCACCTGCGCTCCTTCCGCAATTATGAGGACGAGGCGCTGACCTTTGACCCCGGCGTGAACCTCATTGTGGGTGACAACGCCCAGGGCAAGACCAATCTGCTGGAGGCCATCGGCTATCTCGGAAGCGGCAAGAGCTTCCGGGCCCAGCGAGTGAGCGAAATGGTGCGCTTCGGCGCAGATTTTGCGGATATTGAGGGGCAGGTCTATTCCGAGGAGCGGCTCCAGACCCTTCGGTGGGTGCTGTTTTCCGGCGCCCGCCCCCGGCAGATCTGGCGCAATGGTGCCAAAAAGAAAAGCGCCGGGGAAATATGCGGTGTTATGTCAACTGTTCTGTTCTGCCCGGGGGTTCTGATGGTGCTAAAACCCGGTGCCGCCGCCCGCCGGCGGCTGGGAGATCATGCCCTGTGCCAGCTGCGCCCGAATTACGACGCAGCGCTGACGGAATACCATCGGATTCTGGAGCAGAAAACCCGGATTCTGAAGGATCATTTTGAAAATCCCGCCCTGCTGGAGATTCTGCCGGAGTACAACACCCGGCTGTGTCAGGTGGGTGCGCTTCTGATCTCCTATCGGGCCAGATTTTATGAGGGGCTCGGCAAGGAGGCCGCCCGGTTCCACGGGCAATTTTCCGGGGGCGCAGAGGATTTTTCCCTTACATATAAAACCGTATCTACGGTGCAGGACCCCTTTGCGCCTGTGCCGGAGCTGACGGATGCACTGATGGAGCACCAGCAGAGCCACTATCGGGCAGAACTGGAAACCGCACAATGCCTGACCGGCCCCCACAAGGATGATTTTACCGTCAGCCTTTCGGGGATCGATCTCAAGGCCTACGGTTCTCAGGGGCAGACCCGCACGGCGGCGATCAGCTTAAAGCTGGCCCAGCGGGAGCTTATGCGCCGGGAGACCGGCGAGGAGCCGGTGCTGCTTCTTGACGATGTTCTTTCCGAGCTGGACCCGGGACGGCAGGACTTCGTCCTGAACCAGATCGTCTCGGGACAGGTATTCATTACCTGCTGTGAGCCGGGAAGGTTTACAAAGCTGGGAAAGACCATCCAGATCAAAAACGGAAATGTCATTTGATGCCAAGGGCATCAGCAAGGATTAGGAGGACGATTCATGTCTGAGGAAATGAAAGTAACCACCGAATACGGTGCAGAGCAGATTCAGGTCCTGGAGGGCCTGGAAGCGGTGCGGAAGCGTCCCGGTATGTATATCGGTTCCACTTCCAGCTCCGGTCTGCACCATTTGGTGTACGAAATCGTGGATAATGCCATCGACGAGGCGCTGGCGGGCTACTGTAAGCACATCACCGTCACCATCAACCCCGGCGATTCCATCACCGTCACCGATGACGGCCGAGGCATCCCCGTGGACATTCAGGCCCAGACCGGCAGACCCGCCATGGAAGTGGTGTTTACCGTGCTTCATGCCGGCGGCAAGTTCGGCGGCGGCGGCTATAAGGTCTCCGGCGGCCTGCACGGCGTTGGCGCATCCGTTGTGAATGCGCTTTCCGAGTGGGTGGATGTTAAGGTTCATAAAAACGGCAAGATCCACCAGATGAAATTCTCCCGTGGACACATCACTCAGGAAATGACCGTTATCGGCAACACCGATAAAACCGGCACCGAGGTCACCTTCCAGCCCGACCCCGAGATGTTCGATACCACGGTATATGACTATGAGATCCTGCATACCCGTATGCGGGAGGAGGCTTTCCTGAACGCAGGCCTCTCCATTACCATTACGGATGCCCGGCAGGATGAGATTGTCTCGGACAGCATGTGCTACGAGGGCGGTATCCGGGAATTTGCCACATGGTGCAACCGCAACAAGACCCCCATCCATTCCGATGTCATTTATATGCACGGCATGAAGGGCGACGCTTCTGCGGAAATCGCCATTCAGTATAACGACAGCTACAACGAGTTCATTCTGAGCTTTGCAAACGATGTGCATACCCCGGAAGGCGGTATGCATGAGACCGGCTTCAAGGCGGCACTGACCCGTGTGCTCAATCAGTACGGCACGAAAAACGGCATTATCAAGGGCGACGACAAGGTTTCCGGCGAGGACTGCCGTGAGGGCATGACTGCCATCATCTCCGTAAAGCTGACGGACGCCCAGTTTGAGGGCCAGACCAAGGCGAAGCTGGGCAACGCCTATATCCGTACTCTGGTGGATTCCGTGGTGAACGAACAGCTCACCATCTATTTTGAGGAGCATCCCCAGACCGCAAAGGCCATCCTCGAAAAGGCCATGATGGCAAACCGTGCCAGAGAGGCCGCCCGGAAGGCAAGAGACTCCATCCGCCGCAAGACCGCTCTGGGCGGTGCGGCTATGCCGGACAAGCTCCGGGACTGCAACGAATCCGACCCCTCCCTCACTGAGCTTTACATCGTCGAGGGTGACTCCGCCGGCGGCTCTGCCACCCAAGGGCGGGACTCCCGTTTTCAAGCCATCCTGCCTCTTTGGGGTAAGATGCTGAATGTCGAAAAGGCCAGAGAGGACAAGGTTATCGGCAACGATAAGCTCCAGCCGGTCATTACGGCGCTGGGCGCCGGTATCGGCGAGGAATTCGACGTTGAAAAGCTCCGCTATCACAAAGTCGTCATCATGGCGGATGCGGATGTGGACGGCTCTCATATCCGTACCCTTCTGCTGACCTTCTTCTTCCGGTTCATGCGCCCGCTGGTGGAGCATGGCTATGTCTATGCCGCCATGCCGCCCCTTTATAAGCTGGTGCGGGGCAAGACCGTCCGCTATGCTTTCTCCGATGAGCAGAGAGATCAGATTTCCGCCGAGCTTCGCGGAGACAATCCCAATGCCAAGGTAGACATCAACCGGAACAAGGGCCTTGGTGAGATGGACCCCCACGAGCTGTGGGAGACCACCATGGACCCGGAAAAGCGCACTCTGAAGCGGATCACGCTGGAAGATGCCGTCCGTGCCGACGAGATTTTCACCCTGCTCATGGGCGAAAAGGTTGAGCCTCGCCGGGAATATATCGAAACCAACGCAAAATTTGCCGCAAATCTGGACTACTAAGGAGGAGATACTTTGGCACAGCATAAAAAGGACTACAAGCCCGAGGATATCATGTACCCGGATCAGGCCATTATCAACTCCGAGCTTGTCCATGAAATGAAAACATCTTACATCGAGTACGCCATGTCCGTTATCGTTGGACGGGCCCTGCCCGATGTGCGGGACGGCCTGAAGCCCGTCCACCGCCGAATCCTCTACGCTATGTACGAGGATAACCTGACTTCCGATAAGCCCTTCCGTAAGAGCGCTACCTGCGTCGGTGACGTTCTGGGCCGGTACCATCCCCACGGCGACGCATCCGTGTACGATGCCCTCGTAAGACTGGCGCAGGATTTCTCCATGCGTTATATGCTGGTAGACGGTCACGGCAACTTCGGTTCCATCGACGGTGACCCCGCCGCTGCCTACCGTTATACCGAGGCGAGAATGTCGAAAATCGCCAACGAGATGCTCCGGGACATCGAAAAGGACACCGTGGACTGGGACCCCAACTTCGATGAAACCCGCAAGGAGCCCCGTGTACTGCCCAGCCGGTTCCCGAACCTTCTGGTGAACGGCTCCTCCGGTATCGCCGTCGGCATGGCCACCAACATTCCGCCCCACAATCTGACGGAAGTCATCAATGCCTGCATCTGCGTGCTGGACGATCCCGAATCCACTTTGGCAGACCTCATGCAGTATATCACCGGCCCGGACTTCCCCACCAAGGGAATCATTATGGGCAGAGCCGGCATCCGTGCCGCTTACGCCACCGGCAAGGGCCGCCTGACCCTCCGGGCAAGACACCATTTTGAAGATTTCGGCCAGAACCGCCAGAGAATTATCATCACCGAGATCCCCTATCAGGTCAATAAGCGGATGCTTATCAAGAATATGGCGGATCAGGTGAACGACAAGCGTCTGGACGGCATTTCCGACATTCGGGACGAGTCCGACCGCAACGGTATGCGGATCGTCATTGAGCTGAAAAAGGATGCCAACGGACAGATCGTTCTCAATAAGCTCTTTAAGCAGACCCAGCTTCAGACCACCTTCGCCATCAATATGCTGGCGCTGGTGAAGAACCAGTCTCAGCCCAAGGTGCTGACTCTCCGGGAAATTCTGGACGAATACCTGACCTTCCAGGAGGAAGTTATTGTCCGCCGGACAAAATACGACCTCAAAAAGGCACAGGAGCGGGCACATCTGCTGGAAGGCCTGCTGATTGCGCAGGACAACATCGACGAGGTCATCAAGATCATCCGCAGTTCTTACGATAACGCCAAGCAGAACCTGATGGATCGCTTCAGCCTCTCCGAGGTGCAGGCTCAGGCCATCCTCGATATGCGGCTGAAGGCTTTGCAGGGTCTTGACCGGGAAAAGCTCCAGAACGAATACAAGGAGCTGGAAGAGAAGATCGCATATTACCAGCGTGTGCTGGCAGATCCCGAGCTGGTCAAGTCCATCCTGAAGGAGGAGCTGACTGCCCTGCGGGACAAGTACGGCGACGACCGTGTGACGGAAATTCAGGATGTCGAGGACGAAATCGATATCGAGGATCTTATCGAGGAAGAGGACTGCGCCTTTACCCTCTCCAATCAGGGCTACATCAAGCGTATGCCCGTAGATACCTACCGGACACAGGCCAGAGGCGGCCGGGGCGTCAACGCACAGAACCTCAAGGATGAGGACTATGTGGATTCCCTGAATATCGCCTCCACCCATGACCATATCCTGTTCTTTACGGATCTGGGCCGTGTCCATCATCGCAAGGGCTACCAGATTCCCGAGGCAGGCCGTACCGCAAGAGGCACCGCCATCGTGAACATTCTGCCTCTGGAGCCGGGCGAGTCCGTGACCGCCATGGTCACCACCCGGGAGTACCACGAGGACGAGTTCCTTGTGATGTGTACCCGTGACGGCACCGTGAAGCGGATTCCCTTCGCTTCCCTCAATACCAACCGCAAGGGCGGCATCCGTGCCATCACCCTCAATGACGACGATCACCTGATCAATGTGATCCGGACAAACGGCAATGATAATATCATCCTCGCTACCCGGGAGGGCATGGCCATCTGCTTCAACGAAAACGATGTGCGTCCCATGGGCAGAGATGCCGCCGGTGTCCGGGGCATCCATCTGGATGCCGGGGACTATGTCATCGGCGCTGAGAAGATGGAGGAAGGCAAGACCCTGCTGACCGTCACCGAAAACGGCTACGGCAAGCGCACCGAGCTGAGCGAATACCTGCGTACCGGTCCCGAGGGCGAAAAGGTTCCCCAGAACCGGGGCGGCAAGGGCCTGAAAAACTACAATATCACGGAAAAAACCGGCAAAATCGCCGGATGCCGTGTGGTGGGCGAAAATGACGACATTATGCTGATCGAAAACGGCGGTGTCATCATCCGGATTCCTGCCGCCTCCGTGAATGTCTATAAGCGGGATGTGCAGGGCGTTATCGTCATGCGCATCGAAGAGGGCAACCAGCTGGTTTCCATCGAGCGTATCGAAAACATGGATAACGAGGAAGAATCCACGGAAAATCCCGAGAATCCTGCCAATGAGGAGGTCACGGAATGAAAACCGTGACCCTCTACACCGACGGCGCCTGCTCGGGAAACCCCGGCCCCGGCGGATGGGGTGCGATTTTGGAGTTTAACGGCGTAAGCAAGGAGCTTTCCGGCGGGGAAAGCTCCACCACCAATAACCGGATGGAGCTGACAGCCGTAATCCGGGGATTGCAGGCGCTGAAAGAGCCCTGCATTGTCGAGCTGTATTCCGACAGCAAATATGTCATCGACGCTCTGCAAAAGGGCTGGGCATGGGGCTGGCGGAAAAAAGGCTGGGTGAAATCCGATAAAAAACCCGCCCTCAACCCGGATCTCTGGGAAGTCCTGCTGGATCTGACCATGAAACATAAGGTAAATTACCACTGGGTGAAGGGACACGCCGACAATCCCAAAAACAACCGCTGTGATGAGCTGGCCGTGAGCCAGTGGAAGCGCATCAAGGGGGAAGCGTAATGTACCTGCCTATCGGAAACGATATGTCTGTGCGGGATACCTCGGTAATCGGAATTTTTGATTTGGATAATACCACGATTTCTCCGAAAACCCGGGAATTTCTCAACGAGGCAGAAAAAAACGGCGAGGTCGTCCCCTGCGACGATCTGCCGAAATCCTTTATTCTCACCGCAGAGTACGGCTTCAACCGGGTCTACCTCACATCTCTGAATACCTACACGCTGGATAAACGCACAAAATAATGCGGGGTGTTAAAAATGATGAAAATGTATGCGACCGTGATTTCCGTAAAAAGAATGTGGTGGCTGAAAGTGAACACCAAGGCCGTCCGTAAGAACGCTATGGACGGGGCGGTTTTCCCCCATGTGATGAAGGTTTCTTATAAGGTGGACGGATTCCCCTACACGAAAAATAAATGGATTTCTGCCGGAAAGCCGGTTCCCGAGGTCGGGAGCCAAGTGGAGATTATTTATTCAGAAGATAATCCGAAAAAAGTACAGATTTTGTGGTAAAAGGCAGAAAAAGCGCCGGAGCAATTGCTCCGGCGCTTTTCATTTACGCAGGCAGTGCCTGAGCCA
>RCNI01002064.1_pt1 | contig 10128 bp, 8 predicted proteins | sample 2041151 | NCBI WGS metagenome assembly RCNI01 (sample SAMN09708214, study PRJNA481090) | feces metagenome | isolation source: feces | place: Antarctica: Albino Rookery
GTAGTGAACTTGAAGATCTTTAACTTCTAATAGACTCATTACTCACTGCCTTTTGCAAAATCGAAATTCTTCCAGCAAGTGCACCTTACGAAGTGTCCAGGCTCTACCTCATGTAATACTGGTACTGCTTCGTGCTCACTCTCAGCGATGTGAGGGATACGAGGTGCGAAGCGGCAGCCTTCACGAGGAAGATTCTTAAGGGAAGGAACCATTCCTTCAATAACATGGAGCTCCTCGTCGCCTACACTGTCATCCTGTGGGATGGAGTTGAGAAGCGAACGGGTGTAAGGGTGCAATGGATGTGCAAACAGCTCATTTGCTGGAGCGATTTCAACAACCTCACCTGCATACATAACTGCAACACGATCTGCGGTCTGAGCTACAACACCCAAGTCGTGGGTGATGAGAATGATTCCTGCCTTGGTCTCCTTCTGAAGATCCAAGATAAGGTCAAGAATCTGTGCCTGGATGGTTACATCCAATGCAGTTGTAGGCTCATCTGCAATAAGAATACGAGGCTTGCAAGCAAGTGCCATAGCAATAACAACACGCTGCCTCATACCACCGGAAAGCTCATGTGGGAACTGTCGGTAAGTACGCTCAGGGTTATCAATGCCTACCTGCTTGAGAAGCTCGAGTGTACGTGCCTTGCGCTGCTCTGCGTTGAGATCGGTATGATAGAGCATACCTTCTTCGATCTGCTGACCAATGCGCTGAAGAGGGTTAAGAGAACTCAGAGGATCCTGGAAAATCATTGCGATTTCTCCGCCTCGAATATCGTTCATCTTGTCTTCATCAAAATCAACAAGGTTCTCGCCGTTGTAGAGAATCTCTCCGGAAACCTTGGTGTAGTTGGAATCATGAAGACCCATGATTGATGTAGCAAGAGTACTCTTTCCACATCCGGACTCACCTACGATAGCGAGTACCTCATCTGGATACAATTCCAAACTTACATTATCAACAGCATCATAGTAGTTATCATGGATACGAAAAGAGGTGTGAAGCCCCTTGATCTCGCATAAAGCTTTATTATCCGCCATATACTTTCCTAAGTCTGCCTGATTAGAAATCATGAGATGTCTAATAATACGTATAAAACTTAAAATAGGATACAACGTGTGTACCCTAAATACAAATCAAAACGGAATCGTTAACAATATAGAAAAGAACGAACCATAAAGTAACGACATCCATATATGAAAATGTAGATACAGTGTACTCCTAAATTCAAAAAATGCTAGATGATTAACACAATTGCTATATTTATCTCTAATTTATTGTATATAAGAGCAATGAGATGTATCGAAAACGTATAACGATTTATGTACAAGGTTTAACTAATCCCTTGAAATTGATTACCTAGTTATATAAAAGTTTCCAATTGTTAAATTCTGATTATCAGAATCAGTTGATTTAATTAAACATATCTATACCCATACTGTTTGGGTTATAACTATATTGTATAAATAAGTAAGCACGACAAGAAGGAGATGCTTATGAAGTTTGAAGATATGAAATATACACGTCCTGATATGGATGCGGCGCTCAGTGCAATCGATGAGATTGTGAAGGGTGTTAACGAGGCTAAGAGTGCAGATGAAGTACACGACCTCATGCACCAGTTCGACAATGTTGCTAAGGAATTCGAAACCGCAGCTAACCTCGTTTCTGTTCGCTATTCTATCGACACTACCGATGAATTCTACGAGGCAGAAGATGCATTCTTTAATGAGAACGGTCCTGAATTTGAGACCAAGTCCATTGAGTATGCAAAGGCTATCCTCGCTACCCCATTCCGCGCAGAGCTCGAAGAGCGCGTAGGAACTCACTACTTTAATATGTTCGAGTGCTCTTTGGTACTCAACGATAAGGCAATTCCTTTCATGGTAAAGGAAAACGAGCTTGTAACTAAGTACAACAAGCTCAAGGCCACCGGAAAGATCGAGTTCGAGGGCGAGACCTATACCCTCACCCAGATGTCTCCTCTTCTTCAGGATGGCGACCGCGATCGTCGTCGCCGTGCATACGAGGCACAAAACGCTTGGTATGAGGAGCACGAGGATGAGTTCGATACCATCTACGATGAGCTCGTAAAGACTCGTACCGAAATGGCAAAGGCTCTTGGTTGCTCAAGCTACGTTGAGCTTCAGTACAAGCTTCTTCAGCGTACTGACTACGATCACAAGGATGTTGCAGCTTATCGTGAGAAGCTTAATAAGAACATCACCCCTATCGCTGTAGAGCTTCGTCGCCAGCAGGCAGAGCGCGTAGGCATTTCTGACTTCAAGTTCTATGACCGCCCTGTTGACTTCACCGATGGAAATCCTGATCCTAAGGGTGGCGAGGAGTTCATCGTAAAGAACGCTCAGAAGATGTACTCTGAGCTCAGCGAAGAGACCGGTCGCTTCTTTAACTTCATGGTAGAGAACAACCTCATGGATCTTGTAGCTAAGCCTGGAAAGCAGGCAGGTGGATACTGCACCAGCTTCGATAAGTACCAAAGCCCATTCATCTTCTCCAACTTCAATGGAACACGCGGAGATGTTGAGGTTATTACTCACGAGGCAGGACATGCATTCCAGAACTTCATGAGCCAGAACATGGAATTCATTAACCTCATTTGGCCTACTTACGAGGCATGTGAGATTCACTCTATGTCAATGGAGTTTTTGACCTGGCCTTGGATGGATCTCTTCTTTGAGGAGGACACCAACAAGTTCAAGTATGCACACCTCAAGGGAGCAATCGTATTCCTTCCTTACGGAGCTACCATCGATGAGTTCCAGCACTTCGTATACGAGAACCCTACTGCAACTCCTGCAGAGCGTAAGGCTAAGTACCACGAGATCGAGCTCAAGTACCAGCCAGATCTCAACTACGACAACGAGTGCCTCAACCGCGGTTCTTGGTGGCACCGTCAGGGACATGTATTTAGCACTCCTTTCTACTACATCGACTACACCCTCGCTCAGGTTTGCGCATTCCAGTACCTCTTGAAAGCACTTGAGAACCAGGACAAGGCAGTAGAAGAGTACATCACCCTCTGCAAAGAAGGTGGACAGAGGTCCTTCTTCAACCTTCTTCCTGTAGGAAAGATTGAAAACCCAATGACCACTGATGTCCTTGAGACTGTAGCTCCTAAGCTTCTTGAAGTTCTCAATTCAATTAACATCTAATTAACTTCATGATATAAGTTAATTTTTTGTAAGCCTCTCTTCTTCGGAAGGGAGGCTTTCTTTGTAGCTCAATAGCGTATTTAAAACATAGCGTGATAAACCCGTAGTTGTAGTGATTTCGAAGGCATGCTACACCTCTTCATAGTCAGCCATAGTTACAAAGAAAGCCCCTCCACTCAGCGGAAGGGCTTTAAATTCAATATGTTATAAGCTACTAGTGTTTCCAATAGTATTCAAGTAAATCCTTTGTCCTTGCATCCGTAACACCCTCGACAAACTCTTTCTGGGAAAGAGCAGGAGCAAGATCATTAGCCATGACTTTTCCAAGCTCTACTCCCCACTGATCGAAGGAATTGATTCCCCAAAGAGCACCTTGAACGAAAGTAACATGCTCATAGAATGCAATGAGAGAACCTAAGGAGCGAGGGTCTAGCTTATCTCCCATGATGGTAGTTGTTGGACGACCTCCATCGAAGGTACGTGCTAGCTTGATACAATCCTCTACCTCCAGGTCTTCCGAGCTCCTACCCTGCTCTAGAGCTGAGGTTTGCGCCATGAAGTTTGCAAGAAGTAGTCTGTGAGACTTCTCGATAAGCTCCTGGACTTTTAAATCCTCGCATTCTGGAACTGAAGTGTGCCTATATGCGATGAAATCAGCTGGTGCAAGTTCTGTTCCCTGGTGCAAAAGCTGGAAATATGCATGCTGAGCATTTGTTCCGCATGAGCCCCAGAAGATCTCACCCGTCTTAGTCTGAACGCGCTTTGAGCCATCTCGAAGCGTTGATTTTCCGTTAGATTCCATGGTCAACTGCTGCAAAAATGCAGGTAGTTTCTCGAGCGCTTGTGAGTAAGGCAAGATGGCATGGGTTTGACAGCCTACAAAGTTGACATACCAGAGATTCAAAAGCGCCATCAGATAGATAGCGTTATCCCTGGCAGGAGTCTCATCAAAGTAGGTATCCATAGCACGGAATCCTTCAATGAACTCCTCGAACCTCTCGCATCCAAGTGTTAGGGCAAGAGAAATTCCTACACAGCTATCAACAGAATAGCGTCCACCTACCCAATCCCACATTTCAAAGATTCGATCAGGGAAGATTCCAAAATCAATAGCTTTTTCCTTTACAGAGGATACAGCAATAACCTGCTGAGAGATAATTTCTTTGAGAGAATCCTCGCCCGCTTCCAAAATTCCCTTGTCGATATAGTAGTCCTGCATAATCGCAAGGAGCAATCTGGCATTTGCCATGGTTTCAAGCGTCGTGAAAGTCTTAGATACAATGACGACTAATGTTTGCTCGATATCAATCTTCGACAAGACAGAATATAAGTCATATGGGTCAACGTTTGATACATAGTGACAGTCAATTCCAAAGTCGGCATAGCTTTCAAGCGCTTGATATGCCATTGCAGGACCTAAGTCTGACCCACCAATTCCGATATTGATGATATGTTTGAAGGGTTTATTTGTAACAGAGGTAGCCTTACCAGTATGAACATCACGTACAAATTCATACATGCGCTCACGTTCTGCCTGTGCAATCTGAGCACAGCTATCTGCAAAAGCAGATGTACCTTGCGGACTTCGCCTTAAAGCAGTATGCAAAACAGGACGATTTTCAGAAAGGTTAATCCTCTCCCCTGCAAACATCTTCTTTTGCAAGTCTTCCACCTGCATCTGATCTGCAAGCTCGTATAATGCTTCGAGGATTTCATCACTTGCAAGATTGCGCGAGAAATCAAAGCGATAGCCACACGCATCGAAAACTGATGATTTAAATCCGAAACTTACATCTGCTCGCTTGCTGGCTTGTGTCGAAAATCCAGAGGCATACTTCTTCTGAAGTTCAGCGAGTTTTCCCCAGGCAGGACAGTCGAGAGGACTCTGATACGTGATATGAGCACCCATAGTATTCCTATCTACACAGACTCATTTCTTAAAATCTGTATATCACGAGAGTCGTTATGCTTTATGTGACTCTCTAAATTGAAACAATAGATCCCAAACCCATTGGGCTAAAGATTGGATTCGAAATCATATTGCCACTTTATATCATGCAAATCCCCAAAGAGAGCATTTGCATAGCATTGAAATTTAATAAACGACGTTGTAACCATAGATAATACCATATACACATCTTCTTTTCGAAAGGATAGCACCTCTGCTGACGGTTCAATATAGCCAACCCATAGGCCAAAAGCTCTTTCTCAGGGAAGATTCACCATATAAAAACGCCCCGTCTGATTTTAGACAGGACGTTTACTTCAAAGATTTATTTGCCTGAAGAAAGGCTCTTATCGTGGGTCTTATTAAACTTCTCCCACAGCTCCTCTTCAAGCTCCTTCTCCACCATGAATGACCAGCCAATCTCTCCCTTATAGTCAATCTTTGCACGCTTTTCCTCAAGCTCAGCAAAGCTACAGATGTAGCGAGCTGGACTTCCAGCATACACACCATCTGAAGGAAGGTCTTTGGTCACAACAGAGCCTCCACCTACAACAACTCGGTCTCCAATTTCAACATTGGAGCAGATGAGCGTATTGGCTCCTACAAATACGTTGTTTCCAATGCGAATACATCCGAGGTTTTCCTTGAATCGTTTAGTCTTATGCAAATCATTCAGAACAGCATGGACTACATCATGTGTGAGGAAGGTAACACCAGATGCTAGATAAACATCGTTTCCAATGCTAATGAGGTTGGGATACAGAGGAAGCTTTCGATTCTGGATTAAGACATTATCGCCCAAATGGCGAAAGATATTCTCTTTCCTAATATATTCAACCCTCTCCCATGGATCGGTTATAAAGAGCATACGGAGCATCATCTTATAATGTTTAGGAATCATAGCACCTTCTTTTATATAAGTAACTCACAAATAAGTTAGATAGGCAAAGCAATGCCTCCTATTATACCATGCAAGAAGGCTCCAGAATAAATGTATGCTACTCAAGACCTTAGAAAGATACCCCTTGTACAAAAAGGTAATAGCAAACAGCAACACAGATGGCAAAGGTAACCATCCAGGTTCTATAGAATCCTGCACATATACCGCGCTTGGAGTCAACGAAGTATCGACTAAAAGCAAGTGCCGTTGGCATTAGAAGTGAAATGGAAATACTGATGATCGTAGGAGTAGATTCAGGGTTATTTCCCGCTATGAGAGGTAGTACCACACAGCAAAATACAGACGTAAAGAATAACACGAAGGCTGTTGTGAAGGTGAAAGGATAAATTCCTGTCCTTTCAACATGATGATCTACCATGTCTTCAAGCATAGCACCATGAAGCTTAGGCTTCTGTGTAAAATCCCTCTGTCCAACTACCTCATCATATGTCTTTTGAGCTGTTGGTTTCTTCTGCTTCTTATTTTTCTTCGATCCCATGTTTCTCCGATTAGCAATAGGCAATAGATCCCAAGATTACAGGATGCGTAGCTCCTGTTGCCTCAGGTAAATTGCATGGTTTTCTGTGGTAGGTATGATATCCCAGGATACAAAATGCAATTGCTTCCTTTGCATCTGATTCATATCCATGATCTTCAATGGTATCTACAAGGATTGCCACATTATATGATTCAATCCTCTCAATAAGATATTCATTCAAGGCTCCTCCTCCACTTAAGATCAAATTATCAATAATGATCTCAGGGAAGAATCTCTCAATTGCGTCAGCTATAGAAGCTGCAGTAAATTCAGTGAACGTAGCTACAAAATCTTCAGGCGCAATATCTGAATGCTCGTCAATTACCCTATTGGTAAACTGCTCTCCAAATAGTTCACGACCTGTGGACTTAGGAGGAGCAACCTTGAAGTAATCCATCCCCATAAGCTCATCTAACAGATCCTTATTTACCTTACCAGATCTTGCAATCTCTCCATTGTCATCATACTCGCAGTTAAAGAATCTTCTGCAAGCAGCATCGATCATCATGTTTCCAGGACCCATATCAAAAGCAACTACGGTCTTATCATCCTCAAGGTTTCCAGGAATGAGAGTGATGTTTGAAATACCACCAATATTTACAAATGCTCGCGTCTGATCGGTGTCTCCAAAGAGCATCTTATCGACGAAAGGAACGAGAGGAGCACCCTCTCCACCTGCTGCAATATCGGATGTGCGGAAGTTCCAAACAACAGGAATTCCTGCATATTCCGCCAGCATATTTCCATCTCCAAGCTGCAAGGTAGAACATGCCATACCAAGCTTTGCATGAGGATCATGAAAGACCGTCTGTCCGTGAGAAGCGATGAAAGATATATCATCGGGACCCATAAAATTTCGTCCGACAAGATTCTCAACCGCAAAAGCATACATCTGCGCAAGCTCTGAGTTGAGCCCAGAAATCAAAGGGAGGGTAACTGTCTTTGGATCCATTGCAAGGAAGATTCTCTCACGAATATCTTCGTCAATTGGGTACGTCTCAAAGTCGATAAGCTCGTAGGTAACGTCTTCATAAAAGCCGTTTACATCACAGAGAGCAACATCGATTCCATCGACGCTCGTACCAGTCATAAGTCCAACGCAGTACATCTATTTACCTTCTTTATATAAATTATTTACAGCAGTTCAATTCTATTTTGCACGCACTCCGGCATACCATAAATGCCAAGTGCTTCTAAGAGTTGTTTCTTTGCCTCATTAAAGCTCTTACACATCCGAGCTCTACTCCATATTCAGGCTCTACGACTTTAACAGAGACTGGGAGTTTAGCCTTTGTAAGCTTAGCCTTTATCAAATCAATAAGCTCGGGATTGTGGTCGAGAATACCCCCTCGAAAGACACAAGGTATCTCATGGCCCATGGCATCGACATCCGAAACCTGCACAAGAAGCCCTTGTACAAGTAATGCAAGCTCCGATGCAGCATCTTCAACGATGCAAGAGGCAGCTCTATCACCCTGGCGATATGCCTCAGAGCAAAGGTGACTCAAAGATGCAACCTCTGTTCGACCAGAAAGCTTGCCAGTACTAGTAGCAGCAACGAGGCTCGAAGGATCTTCAAGTGCGAGATACTCCATGACCATCTCGTACAAGATACTGCGAGGCTTCCTCCCATCGACTTGCTTGGAAACCTCCTGAATGACACGCTTGCCGATCCAGTAGCCTGAGCCCTCATCGCCGATGAAGGGACCCCAACCACCCGAGCGATACATATTGCCACCCATACGACAAAAACCGATAGATCCCGTACCACTAATGAGCAGCATTCCATCCGAATTGCCCAGAGCGCTATCAAATCCAGCTTCAACATCACTCATAAGCAGATATGTGCAGTCTGCAAATACGGTTTTTACCGCCTGATCTAAACGAGTGCGAAATTGCTCATTGAGGCCATAGCCCGCAAGACCAAGACCAAACCCTAATTCCGCCTGAGATCCCTCAAGCTCATGCGCCTTTTGAAATGCCCAAGTACGTCCCGTTTCAAGTGTCATGACAATCTCAGAATCTGATACTTGTCCAGGATGCAATGATGATAGGGTTAGTCGGTCAAGCTCTATAAGCTGATCGGAAAAGAGCGTAAAGGTTGTCTTCGTACCTCCCCCATCAACACCGCACCAATACATTAGTTAACCTCGTGGAATCTGAATTTCTGCCATGGATCGATAGTGTCGATGAGGAAGTGCTCAGCCTCAGGTATATGGCCAACAACATTAGACCAGCCGTTATTTACCATATCCTGGCGAGCAATCTGCAACTCTCCTGCATAGTGGCCATAAAGGCTGGACTCAATAACAACATCACCACGACGAATCATCTCAGGAGCATTGAAGAGCTCAAAGTTATGACCCTTATACTTAACACGACTTTGTGTTGAGCGAATCAAATAGCTGGAGATATCTCCACGGTTGAAGTGAAGCTCATCCAAAACGATAGACTTCTCCACCTCACTCAAACCATCCACAAGCTCGACTCCGAAGCTGACCAAGTTCAAAGGAAGCTTCTCGAGTGCCTGAAACTCTTCTTCTGATGCATAGCAGTTAGAAATGATGACGTCGTTGATTGTACCCATTGAAATATAGTGCTCAAGCTGAAGTTCAATAGGAAGACGACGGTGCATCTCGAGTGTTGGAAGTCCTTCTTCTGTAGGCCAAGGACCGAAAGTTGAGGCATTTTGAGAGCAAATAAACGCAGCGGTGTTAAGCCCATAGCGATTAAAGCGCTCGGTACATGTATTGAAATATTCAAGGTCAAGCGCTGAGTAGTTATGAGGATAGAAGTTATGACATCCAATAAGCTTAGATGTGTCAGGCTTGTAGTTCATGATGGTATCGAGGTAGTGAGTATCATTGCTCATATTCAACTCGATTTTCAAACCATACTCATTGAAGGTCATAAGGGATTCTTGATTGCCATCAAACCCCTGATCGAGACGAATACCATCAGCTCCTACACGACTGAAAAATCCAAGATCTTTGTAGCTAACTCCAAGCTCTTCGAAAACACGAGGGCTTACATCCAAGATAACTTCAAATCCAAGCTCGTGTGCATAGGCATTGATCTCGGAGAATTTCTTTTCGATATTCTCAGGAGTATCATCCACACTCAAAAGGCAGCTAAAGATGCGCTTGCATCCAGCCTGAGCTGCACGCTCCATGTAGCGATAGAGCTCCTCGAGGTTGCTTTTTTCTGGATAAATTGAAATACCAAGACGTAACATGTCTCCTCCAAACGTAAATTGAGCCTGAGCCTCACGAGAGACCCAGGCTCTAAATTTTAAATCAGCTTAAATGATTTAAGCCTCTTCAGTTTTAGCTTCGCTCTCTAAGAACTGTTTATCATACATCTTAAAGAATGGGAAGTAGATAAGGACTGACAGAAGAATGATAACAACATTCAATACAGATGCACGCCAGTCACCACCAGTTGCAATGTATGCACCGATTGGTCCAGGAAGGGTCCAAGGAGCAACAGTTACAACGTGATTTACAAGACCCATAGAAGTTGC
>RCNI01002300.1_pt1 | contig 10128 bp, 9 predicted proteins | sample 2041151 | NCBI WGS metagenome assembly RCNI01 (sample SAMN09708214, study PRJNA481090) | feces metagenome | isolation source: feces | place: Antarctica: Albino Rookery
TTATCAGGGGTGCGCTCTAACCACCTGAGCTACAGGCCCGTTTCCATCGAATGCTCGTATATAATACCATCTGTTTTTATTTATGTCAACACTTTTTGTAATTTTTTTATTATTTTTTTTATAAGTCTCATTTTTATGTTTTCCAATATAATCATAGTAGAAAGACTAGACATTCACACTTAAAGAAACTGATGATTATGTTTGCATCAAGTTATCCTCATCTTTCTTTCAATGACTGAGCACATGTTTGATTGTTTAACATTTCCCTAAATAAAAAAGTGTTTAAAAATTACATCTTATTTCACATAACAAATCGATTCTCAAACACTTAGTCACCAAACATTCATCTTAACCTCTAACTATCAAAAACAATTCTTTTTATCAAACTTACAATGTAACTTTTATGAATCTTTCATCTTTTATCTGTATTCATCCTCAGTAAATATAATAGGCTTTATTAAAAAACACATATTCACTTAAGCATAAAAAAAGCTCAATTTCTTGAACTTTGTTTATATATTGGTGGAGCTTAGCGGGATCGAACCGCTGACCCCCTGCGTGCAAGGCAGGTGCTCTCCCAGCTGAGCTAAAACCCCATGTATATTAAATTCAATGGTGGGCCTGAATGGACTTGAACCAACGACCTCACCCTTATCAGGGGTGCGCTCTAACCACCTGAGCTACAGGCCCGTTTCCATCGAATGCTCGTATATAATACCATCTGTTTTTATTTATGTCAATTTATGTCAATACTTTTTTGTAATTTTTTTATTAAATTTCTTATCTTACAAAATGCACAAAAGCAATAAGTGATTTCCTATTGCTTTTGTGTAAATATGATTCTATTAAATATGACGTCTATAAATCGTCAATCAGCGCTCCTGATTTTGCATAGGCTGAGCTTTTCGCTTCAAAAAAATCGGTCTTAATAATATTTGCATTTGAATATAAATTTACCCATTCCATTCCTTTTGGTTCTTCTAAACAAAAGGAGTATAGATTTCCAAATCCTAAAGATCTACTACGGAGATTTCCTAAATAGTATATATACTCTTCCACCATTGTTAAAGACAATCCTTCAATTTTATTTCCAATAGCATATCTTGCCCATTCAATTTCTTCTTCTACACCTTTTTTTAGCATTTCTTTATATTCCATAATGAATTCATCCGTAAATAATTGTGGTTCTTCTTTTTGTAATTCAATCAAAATTGATTTAAATAACCACAGATGGGTATTTTCATCTCGATTTATATAGCGTATTTCTTGTACAGTTCCTGGCATTTTCCCCATTCTAGCCAAATTATAAAAGAACATAAATCCTGAGTAAAAATAAATTCCTTCTAATATATAATTAGCCATTAATGTTTTTACTAATTGTACATCTTCTTTTTTTTCTAGAAATTCATTATATAAATTTCCAATAAACTTATTTCTTCTTTTTAGGTGTTCATCATTTTTCCACTGATACAAAATATCCATACGTTCTTGTGGAGAACAAATCGAATCAAGAATATAACTATAACTTTGTGAATGTACTGCCTCTTGAAACGCTTGAATTGTCAAACATAAATTAATTTCATTTGCGGTAATATATTCTTCTACATTTGGAAGATTGGCTGTCTGTAAAGAATCTAAAAAAATCAAAAATGATAAGATTTTATCATAGGCTTCTTTTTCATTAGCTGTCAATTCTCGATAGTCTTTTATATCTTGATTCATATTAATTTCTTCAGGAATCCAAAAATTATTCATTGCTTGTCGATACCATTTTGATGTCCATGAATATTTAATATTATTAAAATCGTTTAAATTCGTGGTATTTCCATTAATAATTCTTCTTTTTAAAAGATCAATATCCCCGTTTTCATTAAACAACGCTTTTCTTTTTAATTCACTCATTTTTTCCTCCTTTTATGCAGAACAAGATTCGCATTCTTCTACTTCTAATGATTTACTTCGAACATAGTACAATGTTTTCACTCCTGATTTCCATGCATGAATATATAAATCTAGAATGTTTCTATATGTAAAATCATTCGTAATATATAAATTCACCGATTGTGATTGATCAATATGTCTTTGTCTAATCCCTGCTGCTTGAATAATCCAGCTTTGTTCAATATGATGTGCATTTTTATATAACCAAAAAGTTTTGTTATTTAAGTTTGGCGCAACTCTTGCGATCATGCTTCCTTTCTTTTCTTCTAAAAAATACTTATTTAAGATAGGATCCACTCCTGCACTTGTTCCTGCAATAATGGATGTAGAACTTGTTGGGGCAATCGCTATTAAATATCCATTACGCATCCCATATTGATGTACTTGTTCTCTAAGTATTTGCCATTCCTTAGATACATAATTTCTTTTCTTAAAGTACTTACCTGTATCCCATTCACTATTTTCAAAATATGAATAAGACCCTTTTTCTTTGGCTAATTGATTACTACTCTTTATTGTATAATAATTTATTTTTTCAAATAATCGATCCACAAAATTTAAATGTTCTTCACTTTCAAAACTAATTCCTTGATTTACCAGCATATGGTGATATCCACTTATTCCTAATCCTATTGGTCGATATTTTTGATTCGTAATTTTTGCATACGGAATTGGATAAAAATTCAAATCAATTACATTATCTAATGCTCGTGTAATAACAGAAATGATATGTTCTAATTCTTTTTCATTTGTAACATCGATATTACCTAAACTCAAACTTGCTAGATTACAAACAACAAAATCTCCTGGTTTACTTTTATGAATCACAATTTCCTCATTATCGAAAATCCTAATTTCTGGTTCACAAAGTTCAATAGAAGACATATTTTGAGCTATTTCTGTACATAAATTACTACAATAAATGATTCCTTTATGAGAATTTGGATTCATTTTATTCACAAGATCGCGATTAAATGTAAATGGCGTCCCTGTTTCAGCTAATGATTTAATAATCAATCTTACGATATCTTTTATGCTCATTTCTCGTTTGCTTATTCGATCATCATTAATACAATCAAAATATCTTATTTCCCATTCTTCTCCATAATAATCTTCTAAATGATATCCCTTTGTTTTCCAAATTTCATGCGGACACATAAGATACCAAGTGGAATTTAAATCTTTTTTTGCTAATTTCCAAAATAAATCTGGATAACAAACACCAGGAAATATATCATGTGCTTTCATGCGATCATCCCCATTGTTTGTACGAATACACAAGAACTCTGGAAGATCTTTATGCCATGCATCCAAATATACGGCAGCTGCCCCTTGTCTTACACCAAGTTGGTCCACCGCAACTGCTGTATCATTAATTAACTTAATCCATCGTATAACCCCACCAGCTGCTCCTTTAAAACCTCGAATAGAACTTCCATTAGCTCGAACTTTTCCTAAATAAATTCCCATTCCTCCACCAAATTTAGATACTTGTGCAAAATTATCAATCGATTTATAAATATTAGATAACGTATCCTCTACGGTATCAATAAAACAACTTGATAACTGAAAAAATGGTTTTCTAGCATTCGACATCGTCGGTGTTGCCATCGTAACTTTTAAACTACTTAAAACATTATATATTTCTTTTACCCAATAGATTTTATCTTCTTCTTTCATCGCTAAATGCATCGCAATACCTAAAAACATTTCTTGTGGTCTTTCTAAAACTTGTAAATCTCTTGTACGAATTAAATATCTTTGTATTACTAATTCCAAACCACTATATGTTAATAAATTGTCATTTTGGTAATTCATAATGTTTTCTAATTCTAAAATTTCTTCTTTTGTATAATGCTCTAAAATATATTCTCCATAATATCCTTCTTTTGTTAAATACACTATTTTTTCATAAAATGATAGAATGTTTAATTTTGCCATCTGTTCATCAATTTCTCTATGAAGTTGAAAATTCAATAATCTTGATGCGATGAATTCCCAATCAGGAGCTTCTTTACTAATTAATTCAACACTTGCTTTAATCAACATATCAAACTTATCTTTTTCACTCATATCTTCTTTTACAAAAGAAATGAATTTTTCTTTTAAAAGAACTAGATTATAATGTTTATTTGGATAATCCCTTTGAATTTTTTCTAATATATCTTTTAATTCTTCATATCCTATTTCATCTACAATCGCTTGAATATTTTCTCTTTTTAGCATTCTTTTTTCCCGATATAAAATATATGCCTTTGCTTGATCATAAAAATGATACTCCATTAATTTCTTTTCAACCATATCTTGAATTTCTTCAACATGTGCATATTCTTTCATCTCAATTTCTTTACGAATTTCGCTTATTATTTTATATAACGTATCTTCAGGAACCTCTGTTTGAAAAGACTTTTTCATTGCTTCAAATATCTTGAAATCCATAAATTCTTGTTTTTTACCATCCCGTTTAATTACTTTCATACAACTCCTCCATAATTACTATATAAGCAATCTTACCTTTACTAGTTAGTTGTATGCAACTTTTATGCTCATAATCTATTGTCACTATTCTAAGATTTCAAAAAAATCTACAACACTATTACATAAAATAGAAGCTATTTTCATTTGATACTTCTCTTGTACCAATAATTCACGATCATGTAAATTCGTTAAAAATCCACATTCCACCAATGCTCCAACCTTATGTGTATTATTTAATAAATAATATGCCCCTGTTTTAATTGACATTTTTGAGTCTGCCTCTTTTCTTAATCTATTCTGTATTAATTTCGCAAAAGACTCAGATGCAGAATTTCCTTTTTGATAAAACACCTGTGCTCCTTGTACATTTGTATTAGGATAACTATTTAAATGAACACTAATAAATAAATCTGTATTCTCTTGATTAATAATCTCCATTCTTTTTTTCATATCTTCTCTTTTTCTATTTTTCGCATTCGGACTTGCCAAATCATAAGAACCATTTCTTGTTAAAACGACATTAGCGCCTTTTTTTTCTAATGCCTTTTTTGTTTTTTCCACAATACTTAAATTAATTTCTTGTTCATGAATTCCTTCCACCATTGCACCGTTATCTTTTCCACCATGCCCTGCATCTAATACAATCGTTACTCCATCTAATACCTTTGCTTCTCTTTTCGCCATGACATGAAAACGCAAACCAATACACATCACGCCAATTACAAAACTAATTATTATTATTTTCTTTTTCATATATTCACCCTTATGTAATATATGATAGTTTTTAATTTTTAAGATATATATGAATAAAAAAAGAATGCTAAGGTTGTTTAACGATTCATATAAACCAACCATAGCATTCGAGTGCACAAATACAAACAATCTAGCTATTCATCCTTAATTTTTCTAAATTTCATAATGATCGATAAAATAATAACGGTCACTGAAAACACTAGAGAAATTGATAAAAAAACATTATTCAACAACTTACTTTCAAAAGGCTCCGCTTTACATATCGTACAAATAAAAAGAGATAAAAATGTTAAAACAAAAAAAATCCCATTATAAATTTTCTCTATTTTTTTTGCACCATGTAATAACTGACTTTCTTTCATGTACAAAAACAAAGCAATTGCATCTAGTACAATCATAATTACATATGCAGATATGATATACTCCTGAGCATCCAAACTTAAAGTTTTTGTATTATATTGAACCAATAAGCAAATTGCTTTAAGTCCTAACGATGCCGACAAGACAGAATTTCCTTTTTTAATTTTCATATGCTCCTCCTTACTATCTACGCTTATTTTAATGCATTATATAGCAAGCCTGTCCTTTTTTAAAGAAAGCTTGTTTAACATGTATTATTTTTGTATAAGATGTTAAAACACAAATTAATTGCATATGATTGTACAATACCTTTTTCTATCTACCCATTTTTCACAATCGAATTCTTTCATTTAACTCACTTTATAAAAATACCTAAAATCTAATTTTAATAGAACATATCTTTATTGATTTTTCTAATCTTGCCAAATATAATTAGTTATTGAAAAGCGAGGAAAAAATATGAATATATTGATTTATGACGATAATATGAATGATGTAAAACATCTAACAAAACTCATCCAAAATTTATTTAATAAATTAGATATTGATTTCAAAATCACAGTATGTGAATCCACAGATTTTTTATTAAATAATATAAAAAAATTTGACTTTTTATTTTTAGATATAGAAATTCACGAAGAAAATGGAATTGAAATTGGAAAAAAAATATCTAAAATATCCCATAATTGTAAAATAATTATAACTTCAAGTTTCAAAAAATATCTAATTGAAGGCTATAAAATTCAGGCATCTCGATACTTCTTAAAACCAATTAACCAAGATGAATTTAACACTGAAATGGAAAACGAAATATTTATGTATTTTAAACAATATAATGGATTTTTAAACAAAAAAATATCCAACGAAAAAATTCTTTTTTCAGATATATTGTATATAGATACCTATAATAGAAAAACTAGGATTCATTTCACAAATGGAAAAATACTAAATACTCCACTTACTTTAAAAGAATGGTTGCAATCACTAGATACTGAAATATTTGATCAACCTCATAAATCTTATATTGTTAATTTAACATATATCAGCACACTATTAGATAAAGATTTATATTTAAAAAATAATGAAATAATTCCTATCTCTCGAAATATGAAAAAGCAATTTCAACAACATTACATTGACATACTACCGAGGTTATTATAATGCAATTTTCACTATTAATTTCAGATTTTATTATTATAGGAATAATAAATTACTTCGCTTATTTAATGTATGACTTACGATACACTAATAAATATTTTAATTTTTTCATTTACATTATAATATGTATAATACCATACTTAACAAATTACAATGGTCCCTCTCATATAACAATCATAGTATCATTTTTTTCTTTTTTATGTCTACATCTAATACTATATAAAATTAATGTATTCAATGCCTTTTTTACATCAATATTAGAAATGCTTTTAATATCAACATCTGAATTTACTTCCATGTTAATCATGAATATATTATTTAAACTAGATGGATCTACCGAATTTTCATCTTTTCTATATATTGCTTCTTTACTTCTATCAAATAGTATATTTTTTATATCATGTTATATATACATGAAATTGAAAAAATCATTATTTGATATTTCCAATAATAAATATCTTTGTTTCTTAGCATTCATTCCTACTTGTTCAATGTTATTATTTCTATATTTTCCCGACTACTTTGAATTAGTTGAAAATAATAAACCTGTATTTGTAACTTTCTTGTTCATATCTTTCTATAACTTATTTTCAATTTATCTAATCTGTAGGCAACTAGAATTTATAAAAACGAAAAACGAATTAAAACATTCTAAAGAAAGTACCGAACTTGAATTTAAATTATACAGTAAATATTATTATGAAAATTTCAATTTACTACATACACTTCTACATAGCTATACAGATATGAAAATTTTATTGGAACAAAAAAAGTATGATGAATTAAATACAGAATTAATAAATTTATCAGAAAAAACACTTAATGAATTTAATTCAGTTTTTTCAGAATCCCTATTATTGAATACAATCATATCTAACAAGATATCCACATTAAATAAATATAATATAGTAATCAAAACAAAATTATTATATTCAGATTTTTCTTTTATGAAAATTGTCGATGCTTCTACTCTATTTTCTAAAATCATTGACTATTGTATCGACTCTTGTAAAAAATTTAAAAATAGTACTGTATTCATTAATTCAAAATTATTAAATAACCAACTCATATTACACGTTTGTTTCTCTTCCACTAAGGACATTCAACCTATAATTGCACAGGATTCAACTATAGACAAAATTATCTCTATATATAAAATACAAACACTATATTCATTTAAACACGAAGATTCTATTATGCATTTCTTTTTTATTTTTCCCCAACCTAAGTAAAAATATAAATCATTAAAAACCAGATAATAAACACGTCATCAAACGTCTATTATCTGGTTTCTTTTTAATACTAATTTTTCCATATGTACTCACATGATAGATTTCAATTTTCTCAATTTTATTTGGCAGTTTTAAATCCTATATACATTATAATACAAAAAACAAAACAATACTCCAATATGAATTTTGAAAAATTATCCCCAGCATACGGTATTTGAAAAATTTTATTAATTCCCACTAAAACTAACGTAATCACTAAACCTAACAAACAAGAAATTATAATAATCAATAATTCTTTTATAAAATTTGAAACCTGTAATTTGTTAATTTCTTTTAAAATACTATTTCTCATATCTTCATCTCCTTCTTTCTTTTTTTCTATCTCCAACAAATATATTATATTTATATATTAGCATACATGTTTTTCATTTTCTATATCATACGTATAAAGTGACTATTTTGTGCATAAGTGGTCATTCTCATCTAAATATTATTTTTCTAATAAAACAATGATATTCATGATTTCCTACATTCTTAAGTTAAATATCTATCTCAATTTAAACTTTCGTACATATCCTATAGTGGAGGTGCAATCATGTCACAAGGCTATTTATACATTAACGTTATAGATGAGAATCAACAACCAATTCAGGATGCTTTTATTACCATCTATGATGAAGATAACAATATCTATAAACCATCTACAAAAATTATAAATACAAAAACTTACGTTGTTTTACCATCACCAAATATTTCTCATTCTTTATCTAGCACAAGCACCACACGACCCTATTCCATATATACAGTCGTAGTTCGTCATCCTTCCTATCACACAGAACTCGTAGAAGGAGTACAAATATTTTCTGAATCAACCTCTGTTTTAGCAATTCCTATGAAATTAAAAAACGAAGAACCCTTACGTATCAATCATACATTAATTAATGATCATCATTTATACACAGGAGGTTCTAGTAATGCTTGAAACAATTATCATTCCGAAAACCATTACCGTCCATCTTGGTAGACCTACTGTGTCTGCTGAAAATGTAACTGTTAGTTTCTCGGATTACCTTAAAAATGTTGCTTCTTCAGAAATCTATCCAACTTGGCCTTATAATGCATTAAAAGCAAATGTCCTTGTACAAATGTCATTAATATTAAATCGAGTATATACGGAATGGTATCGTGGTCGTGGATATCCATACGATATTACAAACTCAACAGCTTATGATCAAGCCTTTGTAAAAGGCAGAAATATCTTCGATTCGGTATCCAAAGTTGTAGATGAAGTCATCGGTGAATATTTACAAAAACCTTTTTTTCGTGAACCATATTACTCTGAATATTGTGATGGAAAAAAGGCCCAATGTCCTGGTTTAAAACAATGGGGTACTCTAGATTTAGCAAACCGTGGCTATGAGCCTACGCGTATTATTCGCTATTATTACGGTGAAATCATGGAATTTAAATCAAGTACGAATGTACAATCTATCACACCATCTTACCCTGGTTATGTATTAAAGAAAGGTTCTACTGGAAAACCTGTATTCATTATTCAAGAATTATTAAACGGTGTTGCCGTAAACTACCCGAATATCCCTTTATTATATCCAGTAGATGCAATCTTTGGTTCCAATACTGAAAACGCTGTAAAAATATTCCAAAAACAATTTCAATTAAAAGTAGATGGAATTGTGGGTAGAACGACTTGGAATCAAATATCTCGTACTTATGTTGCGGTAAGAAAGCTTGCTGAATTGAAAAGCATTGGACGTTTAGAGGGATACTTTACAGGATTATACACTGGAAAAGTATTAAAAAAAGGAAGCATTGGTATCGAAGTTCAACAATTACAATATTTTTTATCCATTATTTCAAAATCCTACCAATCTATTCCTTCTGTTACTGTAGATAGTCGATTTGGTAATGAATTAGAACGTGCTGTTCTTGCTTTTCAAAAAGAATTTGGACTTATGCAAGATGGTTTAGTTGGTCGTACTACTTGGAATGAAATTTATGATACTTATGTATCATTAACATTATAAAGGAAGCAAATGCCCAATGTCATTAAGTTAAGCAAAATGAATGAGAAGGAATCAATTTAAATTGGTCCCTTCTTTTTTTGTGGTTTTTCTTTGATTTTTGTTGACATGAACCAAAAAGTGTATGGCTAGTTATTCTTAATGAATAACTAGCCAATTGTTTA
>RCNI01002499.1_pt1 | contig 10127 bp, 11 predicted proteins | sample 2041151 | NCBI WGS metagenome assembly RCNI01 (sample SAMN09708214, study PRJNA481090) | feces metagenome | isolation source: feces | place: Antarctica: Albino Rookery
CTACACGCGGCAGCACAAAGTCCCCAAGGTGAGAATCCGCCAGTTCAACTATTACAGCAAGAAACACATCGATGCCGCCTTCGCCAAATACGAGGTGGACTCCGACCTGACAGAATGGTATACGCCCGAAGATATTCAGGAGAAATACGGCATGACACGGGTCGCCATCCGTTCGCACGTCTACCGCAACAACATCCCCTCGAAGAAAGAACACGGGCAGATATTTTACTCCAAGCTCCACTTCGACCTTTCCAAGACCTCGGAACAGGAGAGCGGCAAGGAATACTACACCGTCAGGGAGGCCATGGAAAAATTCAAACTCTCGCGCGACTCGGTGTACAGTGTCCTGCAGTTCCATCAGATTCCCCGCGAGAAGAGCGGGCGTTTCGTCCGCTTTCTGAAGGTGGACTTTGACCGCGTGATGGGCGTACGCAAGTGACCGGATTGCAGGCTACTGTAAATTATTCCAAAATTAATCGCCGCTGAAAGTGGTCTGCAACGATACATTGCAGTGATTTGCCGTCGAATGATTAACAACCATAAAAAATATACGTTATGAATGAGTGTAAGACAGTAACATTGAGAACACGTCCCTTGAAGAACAGAATGTTGTCGTTCTATCTGGACTATTATCCGGGATGCCGGGACATGGAAACCATGAAGGTAATCCGTCATGAATCGCTGGGCATTTATATTTATGCCAATCCGAAGAACAAGCGGGAGATGGACTTCAATCAGGTGATGGCCGAGAAGGCCGAAGCCATCCGTTGCCGCAGGTTCGAGTCGGTGGTGAACGAGCGCTACGACTTCTTCGACAAGTACAAGCTCAAGGCCGATTTTCTGGAGTATTTCCACACCCAGTTCCGCAAGCACGACCCCAAATGGGAGTTTGTCTATCTCCACTTCTGCAACTTCGTGCATGGGAAATGCTCTTTTGAGGAGATTGACCTTGATCTCTGCAACAAGTTCCGCGAGTATCTGCTGACGGCCCGAAAACTCAAGCGCAACGGACGCATCACACGGAACTCCGTTTCGGGATACTGGTCCACCTTCAGAGGGCTTCTGAAAATCCTCTACCGCAATGGAATGATCAAGACCAATGTCAATGATTTCCTCGACAAGATTGAAACGGAGGACGTGGTCAAGGATTACCTTTCGGGGAAGAGCTCTACAAGCTGGCCGAGACCCCCTGCAAGAAACCCGTGCTGAAGACCGCCTCGCTCTTCCTGCATGACCAGCCTGCGCATCAGCGACATTCTCGCCCTGTGTTGGGAGGATATTGTGGACTACTCGGCCGGAGGCAAATGTGTGCATATCATCACGCAGAAGAACCGTGCCGAAGACATTATCCCCATCAGCGAAGAGGCGCTGAATCTGATCGGTTACAGCCCCGACAAGCGTGGCATAGTATTCAGGGAGATGCAGCGCTGCTGGACACAGACCTACATGAAGGAGTGGATCCGCTCGGCGGGAATCACCAAGAACATCACCTTCCACTCCTATCGCAGAACATTCGCCACGCTGCAAGCGGCGGCCTGAACGGACATCCGCACCATTCAGAGCATGATGGCGCACAAGAGTATCACCACCACCCAGAGGTACATGAAGGTAGTGGACACCAACAAGCGGGAAGCCAGTCGGAAAATCACGCTGACACGAAAAGGCTGACGACAGCTTTTTGTCCCCATTTACACGGATATAGTATGATTTTAGAGAAAAAATCATACTATATCCGTTTTTTTCCATCAAAATTGAACGATTTACCGTCAATAATTGTAAGTGTCTGGAATACGGTACATAACTTTGCCGCAGAATTATTCCAAACAGTGATAGAAGATGACAAATAGCGAACAAATCCGAACCAAGAAGGCAAGTCTTGTCCTCGCGCTGTCCGTTCTCATTTTTACGGGCATCGCCACCTATTTTTCCCGTTGCCACGGCATCGACATCATGCGCATAACGACTCCCATCATTCTCGGACTGGTGACAACCATCATATTGTGCGGAGTCCTGCAGAGATTCTTCTATCGCTGGCTGACGAAAAATCACATCCTCTTTTCTTCGGGCAAGCCGTCGGCCGAGACTCTGCCCACAGGGCAGGCGGCGGATGTGCAGAAGCAGTGTCCTCCGTCCCCGCAACCGAATCAAGATTCCGCCGCAGATGACTGTTCCCCGACATCTCCTTTGGAGAAGTATGACTCCATTTTGGAAGAACTCAAGGAGCAAGAGCTGAAAAGGCAGGTGAAAGTCATGGAGGCGATTCGGGAATATGTAACCGTCAAGACGGCCCCCTGTCTTTCCAAGGAGGGGGTTGCGACCCTTCTGTCCAACATTGAGGCCATGGCCTGCAATCGGCCGGAGTGCTACCGACCGATTCGTTCCGACAGGGACAATCCGCTGCGGTCGCCCGCGCTTCGTCATCTGGCGTGGAATGTAGGCGAGCGGTTGAGAGTACCGTTGGCCCAAAGAGCCGCCTTTATCAAGCAGTCATTCCCTCACGAACTGGAAAACGCCAGTGAAGAGTATCTCCGTCTGAATCTGCGGGATCAGGTGCCGAGTCAGATTCCAATAGATGTACCCGAAAAGGGTGACTATCGTTTCCATCTGGAAACGGATAACGACGAGTCGTAACAAAAAAACGCAGGCAGACGGAATAATTAATACGGTCTGTATTGTTCTGCAAGGTTTCATTGGGTTGGTTTGCAGCATGTCAAACGATTAAAACGTTACAATATGCAAAAAGACCCACTGACATTCAATGACCTGCCGGCCGTGGTCGGCGAACTGTGCGACCGCATCGCAAGTATGGAGCATCTGCTGACGGAAAAACTCTCCGTGCAGCACGCGACCAAAGAGAACACGCACGTGCCGATGACCGTGCAGGAGGCTTGCGCCTATCTCAAAATGCCGTTATCGACCTTTTATTACAAGGTCAAAAGAGATGACATTCCGGTCATCAAGCAGGGAAAACACCTCTACATCTATCGCAACGAGCTGGACCGATGGCTGGAATCCTCGCGAAGGAATCCTGCACCGCAGCGTTTCGAGGAGGAGCAGGAGGCCCTGCTCGCTTCCCACCGTCGTAAACCGAACCTTAAAAGCTGGTAATGATGGAGAGGATGATTGAAACGGTTCCTTCAAAAGAGGAGCTGCTTGCCTATATGGAGGAGGCCACCGTGAGCGTGACGAGTGACTACGAAGAGGCGCCTGCGGTGCTGATGGTCGATGATGCCGTGATAGGCACATTGAGGAACTTCAGCGCGTCCATCGGAAAAGCCAAAAGCAAGAAGACCTTCAACGTCTCGGCCATTGCCGCAGCGGCATTGTGTGGCGGGACCGTGCTGCATTACCGCGCCCTGTTCCCCGAGAACAAGCGGAAGGTGTTGTATATCGACACGGAGCAGGGACGTCACCACTGTCAGCAGGTACTGCGGCGCATTCTGAGTCTGGCGGGCCTGCCGGAGAACAGGGTGCCCGAGAATCTGAAGATGATGTCCCTGCGCAAGTTTACCCCCAAAATGCGTCTGCTGATTGTCGAAGAGGCGATTGACACGATACCTGATTTGGGTCTGGTCATCATAGATGGCATCCGTGATTTTCTCTACGACATCAATTCCTCCAACGAATCGACCGAAGTAATCTCGAAATTCATGCAGTGGACCGATGACAAACAGATCCACATTCACACCGTCCTGCATCAGAACAAGAATGACGAACACGCACGCGGTCACATCGGCACGGAACTCAACAACAAGGCGGAGACCATCCTTCAGGTGGAAGTGGACAAGGAGGACAAATCCATAAGCGTGGTCGAAGCCGTGCATATCCGCGACCGTGACTTTGAACCCTTTGCCTTCCGCATCAACAAAAACGTCCTGCCCGAAGCGGTGGAACACTATCTGTCCAAAGAGAAGAGGAGCGGACGTCCCGCCAAGGAGCCGTTCGATCCGGAGCGTGAGATTCCCGAAGAGACACATCGGGCGGCCGTGGCTGTCGCCTTTGCCGATGGCAATATCGGCAGTTACGACGACTATCTGGAGCGGCTGAAAAAAGGGTACGAATTGCAAGACGTGAGGCTCGGCCACAACAAGGCGGTCAAGGTTGCCTCGTTTCTCAGTCGCAGGCAGATGGTCGTAAAGGAGGGGAAAAGTTATGTCCCCAATGCGGAATGCCTTCAATAAGTCCAACTTTACTTTATTGTCGGGGCGTATGGGTAAGGATAAAGCAAAGTTGTGGGGAGAAGCCGTTGGAAACCTTCATCGTCTCCCCTCTTTTAGGGCGGATCCTCTACGGTCTGAATGACAATCCGATATCCACATCCCAGAAGGCGTGCGGGGAAGCATCAACAGGTAACTGTTGCAAGATATGCCAAGGTATAACCTCACTTGCGTTGCGGTTGTACATTGACGCTCTTGCCTGCTCAGTTCCTTCGCCGGTATGGCGCTCGCAGGCTCGCACCCGTCAAACCCATTCAACAACGATTCAAATGAAAGAAAACAGATCAACGTCCCCGAAAGAGACCCGGAGCGTCTTTGTCGGGGCAAAGGTCACACCCGCACAGAGAGAGCATATCAGGTCGCTGGCTGTACGATGCGGCATGACCGTAAGCGATTACCTCCTGTCGTGTGCATACAACTTCAAGCCCAAAGCGAGGCTCACGAAAGAGGAGGCGGCACTGTTGCAGAATCTGGACAACTGTCGGTCGGACCTCGTAAAATACACCTCCGCACTTCACGGAATGTCCGCAAAGCAGCGGATAATCCTGTTCAACCAGCTCCCGTTCATGATCGGCTGGCTCGGAAGACTTGCCCCCATTGCCGAAGGGGTCTGCCAGTTTCTGGATGCCGTGAAGGAGAAAAACAAGATTCCGTCACACCCCCAATCCGAAGAAGAATGATTGCAAAATCCAAAGCCATATCTTACGGCATCAATGACCTCCGCTACATTACCGGCGAATCCGGCTACAAGAAGCACCCGGAAAAAATCTATCGGGTATTGGACAATCTGCTGCCCTCAGGATTGGACGCCATGGGGATATGGAACTCCATGCAGCTGACCCTTTCGCAACATCGGCCCATCAGGAACTCCATCATCAGAATCGAGTTGAGTCCCTCGCGTGAGCATACCTGGTTCTATGACCTTGAGGACTGGCAAAAGCTCTGGCACGAGTTCGCCGAAGAGTTCGACAGACAAGTCATCACGGACAAGAACAGCAAGGTTCCCCATCTCCATGCCGCAATCTGCCGCATTGACGAAGACGGGAACATCAACAACGACCACAACATTCACCTTCGGGCGCAACGTGCAGCTGAGCGCGTGGCCCAAAGACGCGGCTGGGCGACTGCGGGAAGCATCCGCAACCGCAATATTCCGGAGGTGAGCAGAGAGTGCATGGAGGTATTGAGAGCCATGCCCTCATGGTCATGGGAGGAATACAGGCAGGCGCTTGTCCGAAGGGGCTATTCCGTATATGAACGCAAAGACAGGAAAGACATTCTCCGCGGCTATGCGCTCCTCAAGGGAAATACCAAATACAAGGCCTCCGAGTTGGGCGTGGCCCGCAATCTGATGATTTCGAAACTTCCGCGCACCTGGCAGAAACTCCACTACCACGAGAGGCTGGCCGCTCAGGTCAATACTTCTCAGAGCCATAGGCCGGAACCTGTTCAAAGACCGACATCCATCGTGGATTACACCCTCTATCGTTCCGGCTCGGTGTCCTACACGCTCCCCTCCCACAGCGGGACGGAGCAGCGCGTCTATATTCCGAAGCGGGTGCTTGACTGTTTCAACGAGGAGTTCGACTATCGCGAGGTGGCCAACAATCGTGAACTGACCGACATGGCCGTGGCCCTCTTTGTCGGGATGCTCGACACGCCGGCTGTATCCGCAGGAGGAGGGGGCGGTTCGCAAAGCGACCTTCCGTAGCGCGACAGGGACGATGACGACCTCGAGTGGGCCCGCCGCTGCGCCCGTGCCGCCACCCGCCTGGGCAAAAAACCGAGAACAGGATTAAGACGATAAGGATATGAGACAAGCATATAAAGGGCGGTCGCTTCCTGCGCCCGCCAATAGTCCGCCAGTCTTGGCGGATATGGGGATTGATATGGGAAATAAATCGAGGAAGCTTTATTATTCTAATTTAGACACATTTTTTTGAGACAATGGTTCGCCTATATGAGTAAAGATATTCCAAGCTGACTATATATAATTCAGACGATACTTTGTAAAAAACTTCAACCCCCAAGGTTGATTCTCAACTAAAAAGCATTGATACAATGCACTTGGGTTAGAATATTGGTAAAGCATCATGTAAAAAGCGTATTTATACTGCTATATTCATCAAGAATGCCTTTGCCCCTACCCTTTGCAACTTAGAAATCTCAACTATTGAGCGTAAAATGTCATATATTGAAACAGACTGCTATATTAAAATATATGCATATCATTGAATATAATCAATTAGACAATACATTAATAATATGCAAAAATATTTTTCTCTATTTGAGTTTTTCCTTTTCAATAAATTTGTCAAGATCTTTCTGACTTTTACATTTGTAGAATGAACGAATTTGGAAACCAGAAAAATCTGTTTGAGAAATATATTTAATCCACAATATATATTTTTCACCTTCAATTTCATACAATAGGAACTCTGTATGAACAGATAAGCCTGACACCTGAGTATGCTTATCAATTAAAGAAAGAATACATGTCGGTAGTTCATCCAAATTTATAGCTTTCAGTTTAGAATTAAAGCTAACCCCTATCCCAGCATTCATAGATGGATAATAATGTCTGGATAATATATGTATGTATGAATATATATCAAATCGTATATTATATCCACCAATTTCTAACTCTTCAAATTTAGCCTTCTTTTCATCAAAATATATTTTTACTTTATAGTATATATGAAAAAAATAGCCCAAAAAAAGTTACTTTTCTATCATATTCTTTCTTCGTTATTGTTTGAGCTTGAACAGCTGGTCGTAATGTCTTTAACTTCCTTTTGAGTTCTATCTCAATTTGTGAAAAATAAGAACCTTTTTTAGAATTTACTTGATTCTTCCATATATTGATATATTCATAAAAGAAGCGTTTATCTTTTCTTACTTCATTTGCCGGTATTTTACCTTTATAACCATAATTAGGAGTATCAAAGTTTATATACTCATTTGCATAAGTCAAAATAATAGAATAAAAATAGTATTCCTTTGCCTCTTCTATCTTTCTTAAATCGTAAGCTGGCCTACCATTACAACTCTCATTGTTATAGAATAATTTTAAGTTCTGAAAAAAGAAATCTTTTTCATGCATCTTTAATCTTTTAAGTTCCCCATTCAAAAACTTATGTAAATAGCGCTGTAAAGGAACTTTCAAATCTTCAAATTTCAATGAATTCAAATATGAACGACTATAAATCATTACGCATCAGTTTTTAGAGATAAAACACTAATAATACCCTGAATATTCATAGACAATTTATTTAATAAAAGTAAAATCTATATTTTGTTCTATTATAATAAGAATGATTCCTATTAATACTCCCACTGCTATTTCAGATATTACATGTCTCTGAGAATCATTCTTCAACTCTATATTTTTAAGTTTTACTACATTTTTGGCAATGACAACTTTAGGTTCATGGTATTTAACTGGTAACAAAAAAGAAATACCAACTAATATCAGTCCTATTAGTAATAATAGGATAGAATCCAATTGCCCAATCTTAACATTATTATATAGTAGATATACGGATATAACAAATATAACAACACTTGCAATTCTCATAAAATGAATAAATAAAAGAACAATTAAAGAAAATCCTGCAAGCAAATATTCTCCACATACTGATAAAATAGCAGATATAGAATTGGCGGATGCAGATTCTATATCTGCACTACAAGATGTCAAAAGTAATAATACAATTAACACAAAAGAATATTTTATATTTTTTGCTTTATCCAGATTCATTGCATTTGATGTTTTTGAGAATAAACAAAAGTAATAAAATATCATCATATTCAATCGCTTATTATTATCTGTTTGTATTTATAAAAATGATTTTATGATGTATTTTAGCAACCAATAATATGAGTTTTTGATAAAAACTCATTATCCCAGCTCACATTCCACAATAAAAAACGAGTACATAAGGCAAACGAACAAATCACTTTTGATAGCTGCAGCAGGCGGTGGTTTATTTTACAGAACAGATAAAATCCTGTCTCTTATTTTGCGGCTCTCTCGCATAACAGCCGCATATTCCACACTAAATATACGCATATTTGTCGTAATTATCTTAACTTTGTACAACTCAGCAAATCAATATGGTGAATGCCGCCTATTGTGTTGCGGCAGCATCTGCACTTTGATTATTAACACACAGATATGGCACGTTGTCTATATAATTCAACAATCCGCAAATTTCTGCAGTTGCCTCCTGAGGCACTGTTGGGACATTTCGTGAACAATTACCACGACGCAGTTCTTACTACGACCAATGAAGCATGGGCCGGCGAAATCCACATCATGCAAGAGGTGCTGCAACCGTGGAGGAATGAAGACGGACAAGTGATTTTCGAGTACGATATTCCGCGACTGGGAAAACGTATCGATGTCGTATTACTGCTTCACGGACTGATCTTCTGCCTTGAGTTCAAGGTCGGTGAGCGGGAGATGCTCCAATCCAACATAGAGCAGGTCTTGGATTATGCCCTTGACCTGAAAAACTTTCATTTGCTGAGCCAAAACCGAATCATTGTCCCGATTCTCGTGCCTACTCGATTCCGAGCAACTTCAAGCGAGTTCATTCCCTCGGTGTATGATGATTCCATCTACAACCCATTGGTGACCGGAGCCAATGGATTGCAAAAGCTCATTGCGGATGTTCTGGCTCATGCCGGAGCAACAGCCCCGGATTCCGGTTTGGAGGCCGACTGGGTTATCAGCCCCTATTCACCCACGCCGACCATCATCGAGGCGGCCAAGAGGCTCTATGAGAATCACTCGGTAGAGGACATCACCCGCCACGAAGCCGACAAGGTATCGACCGACCGCACCATTGCATATATCCTCGATGTGATTAAGAACAGTCGTGAGAAAGGAGAGAAAAGCATCTGCTTCGTAACCGGTGTACCGGGAGCGGGAAAGACGTTAGTCGGGCTGGACGTTGCCGTCAAGCAGTCCTATCAGAATGGCGACAAATTAATCGAGGACGAGGGGGCGGTCTATCTGTCCGGTAACGGGCCTCTGGTCGCAGTGCTTACCGAGGCGCTGGCCATAGACAACCACAAGAAATGCAAAGCCAAGGGCGAGAAGAAGAACCTGTCGGACTCTCGAAGAGAGGTTGGCAAATTCATACAGATGATTCACCGCTACCGCGACAACATGCTGGCCAAAATCAAGAATCCCGTCGAGAACGGAGTCCTCGAAATCGACCCGCAGAAAGCCATGAAGTTGGCGAAGTCCGGTTACGGAGAAGTGGAGCATGTGGCCATCTTTGACGAGGCCCAGCGTTCATGGACGCATAAAAGGCTCGCAGACTACCTCAAACGAGGCGGTACTTACGGAAACAAACTCAAGGTGCCGAATTTTCCCTACTCCGAGGCGGCATTCCTTATCTGGTCTTTGGATCAGCGGGAGGACTGGGCGACAATCGTATGTCTGGTCGGTGGCGGTCAGGAGATCAACACCGGAGAAGCCGGCATATCGGAGTGGCTCAAGGCGCTCAACGAAAAATTCACCCACTGGCGAATCTATATCTCCGACAAACTGACCGAAGCGGAATATGCCGAAGGTCGGGTCAATGAACTATTGGCCGACAATGACAGAGTCACCTTCTCGTCAAACCTTCATCTGGGGGTGAGTCTGCGTTCGTTCCGAGCCGAGAACCTCTCAGCCTTCGTACACGCCCTGCTCTCTTTCAATCCGGATGCCTCCACTTGGTACGACACCATCAAAGAGCGCTATCCGATTGTACTGACAAGAGATATGGCCAAGGCAAGGGCATGGCTGCGCAAGAACACACGAGGTTCGCAACGGTCAGGCGTGTTGGTCAGCAAGGCTGCGGCGCGGTTCAAGCCCTTGGCCGTCGATATTCTGGAGCAGGGCGACGAGAACGC
>RCNI01002065.1_pt1 | contig 10126 bp, 5 predicted proteins | sample 2041151 | NCBI WGS metagenome assembly RCNI01 (sample SAMN09708214, study PRJNA481090) | feces metagenome | isolation source: feces | place: Antarctica: Albino Rookery
GCACCCAGATTGGCGGCGGTAGACGCTACATAGTCGGTAATAAATCCGGATGTAGCAAGGGTGATGGGACGATGCTCCAGAGATGCAATGCTTTTCAGAACGCTGATTCCGTCCTTTTTAGAAAGCATCAGATCCAGGACCAGTACATCCGGCTGCTTTTCAGTGATCAGTTGAAGGGCCTGCTCCCCATCGTTGGCCGTTCCAAGAACCTGAAATCCCTCAGTCCTCTGTAGTGCAGCAGAAAGGCTGCTGCAAAATTCTTCCGTATTATCTGCAATTACTACGGTTGTAAGGTTTTCCATAATTTCCTCTCCTGACTTATGAAGTTTCTCCCCCAAAAGCGATCGCAAATCACTGCATCGCTGCGACAAATATAATTTAGCATAATGAATCGCATTTTGCAAGGAAAAACCAAAACAATCGCTCGGCAAAATGTGCCAATAATCGACAAAATGTCGAACCGGGAAAACTTTTGGCAGATGGAAATGCAGAGAAAACACAGAAGGAAGGGGAGAGAGGAATAAAACCCTAAGTTGACGAATGTGCGCCGGTGGTGTAAAATAAAACAAAAACGGAAGGAGAAATTGACCGTTATGAATGAAGTGTGGAATTTGGATAAAATCTACCATGGCTTTGAAGATCCTGCATTCCTGAAGGATTTTGAAACCATGCAGGAAGAAATCACCCGCCTGGGTGCCCTTGTTGGGGAACTTCCCGGTATGGAACCTCTGGAGGGACTTCGTGAGGGAATCCGCCTGCTGGAGAATATCACAATGCTAATCAATAAGCTGGCAGAATACCCCTCCCTGCGCAGCTCTGCCAATACAAAGGATAATCAGGCAAACTCCTGGATGGGACGAATCCTGAATGCCTACAGCAATGTGGCCGGTGCGGAAGCAGCATTTCAGGAGTGGGCTGCAAAGCTTCCCAACCTGATGGAACTGGTAAAGTCTGACGAGAATTTGAAGGACTATACCTTCCTGTTTTCCAATATGCATGACGCTGCAAAATATATGCTGCCCGGTCGGGGCGAAGAAATCGCTGCAAAGCTGAGCCTTTCCGGCAGCAATGCCTGGGCAGATCTTCATACCCACCTTACCAGCACTGTACCGGTAAGCTACCACGGGGAAACTACGAATCTGTCTGCCATCCGCAATCTTGCTTATGATGCAGATCCTCAGGTGAGAAAGGATGCCTATGAGGCGGAGCTTGCCTGCTATGACCGGATTAAGGATCCCATTGCCCATGCCCTCAATGCACTGAAACTGGAGACTCTTTCCGACTGTCAGCTGCGTGGCTATGCATCTCCGCTGGAGCGCACTCTGAAAAATGCCAATATGAAGCAGGAAACGCTGGATGCGATGCTCAGCGCTATGGACGAATACCTGCCTGTATTCTGGAAGTACCTCAAGACCAAAGCAAAGGCGCTGGGACATGAAAACGGACTTCCCTGGTACGATCTGTTTGCTCCCATGGGTCATGCTGCTGCAAAGTATACGACCCAGGATGCCAAGGATATTCTGGTGAAGCTGTTTACCGGCTTCGATCAGGAGCTGGCGGATATGGTGGAGCGTGCCTTTGACGAGGAGTGGATCGATTTCTATCCCCGGGACGGCAAGAGCGGCGGCGCATTCTGCTCCGGTGTTGAGTGCCTGGGAGAGAGCCGGATTCTTACCAACTTCGACGGTATGTTTACGGATATTGTGACGCTGGCACATGAGCTGGGTCATGCTTTCCACAATCAGTGCATCCAATCCCATCGCCCTCTGAATCATGATTACTCCATGCCGGTTGCAGAGACAGCTTCCACCTTTAACGAGTGCGTTGTCATGGCTGCGGCTATCAAGCAGGCAGAGGATAAGCAGGAAAAGCTGGCACTCATCGAATCTCAGCTTCAGGATGCCACTCAGATTATCTGTGACATCTACTCTCGTTATCGTTTTGAGAAGATGGTCTTTGATCATCGTGGAGAGGAGTTCATGGACGCCGATACCCTTTGCGACTTTATGCTGACGGCACAGCGTCAGTCTTATGGTGACGGACTGGATCCCGATTGCCTCCATCCTTATATGTGGGTGTGCAAGGGTCATTACTATGGTTCCACCTTCTATAACTTCCCCTATGCCTTCGGCGGATTGTTTGCCCGTGGCCTCTATGCGCAGTATGAAAAGGAAGGCGCAGCCTTTGTGCCGAAATACAAGAAACTGCTCTACACCACAACTGTGGCAACGGCTGAGGACACCGCAAAGGTGGCAGGTATCGACTTGACAGATAAGAATTTCTGGAGAAGTGCGCTGCAGACCATTGCAGATCAGATTGAGTTGTTCTGCCAGCTGATGGAGGCATAACATGGACGAGAGAATTGAGAAACTGAAAAATTTCCTGGACAGCGCACACAGCGTTTACCATGCTGCTGCCGGAATTCAGAATACACTGGAGCAGGCGGGGTATACCCGTCTGCTGGAAAAAGATGATTGGAAGCTGGTACCCGGCGGAAAGTATTTTCTTACCCGGGGAGATACGGCGGTTCTGGCGTTCCGCATCCCGGAAACGAACCCGCAGGGCTTTATGATCAGTGCCAGCCATGCAGACCGTCCTACCTTCAAGGTGAAGGAAAACGGCGAACTGGCAGGCACCTATACCCGCCTTGCTACCGAAAAGTACGGCGGTATGCTGATGGCTCCCTGGCTGGATCGTCCTCTGTCCATTGCAGGCCGTGTGGTTGTGGAGACTGAGAACGGCGTTCAGAGTAAGCTTCTGGATATTGACCGGGATCTGCTGCTGATTCCCAATGTTGCGATCCACATGAACCGCAAGGCAAATGACGGCTATTCCTGGAATCCGGCAGTGGATATGCTGCCGCTGCTTGGCACCAAGGATACCAAGGGAAAGCTGCAGCAGCTTCTGGAAGAGACTGCCGGCGGCAAGATTCTGGGACACGATCTTTACCTGTATGTGCGGGAAAAGGCCAGCGTATGGGGCGTGGAGGAGGAATTCATTTCTTCCGCAGCGCTGGACGATCTGGCGTGCGCATGGGGCTGTACACAGGGATTCCTGCAGGCTAAGCCCAGCGAGAGCGTACCTGTGCTGTGTGTGTTTGACAGTGAAGAAGTGGGATCTTCCTCTCTTCAGGGTGCAGCTTCTGACTTTATGGAAAGCGCTCTGCGGCGGATCTGCAGCACACTGGAACTCTCTTTTGAGCGGATGGCAGCACAGTCCTTTATGGTTTCTGCGGATAATGCCCATGGCGTACATCCGAATCACCCGGAATATGCCGATCCTTCCAATGCACCCGTGGTGGGTGGCGGCGTCGTACTGAAGTTTAATGCCAACCAGAGATATACAACGGACGGCCTTTCTGCAGCCGTGTTCCGCCGGATTTGCTCCGGGGCCGGGGTAACGCTTCAGACCTATTGCAACCGTGCGGATATTCCCGGTGGTTCCACGCTGGGCAACATTTCTCTTTCCCATGTGTCGGTGCCTTCTGTGGATATTGGTCTTCCGCAGCTTGCTATGCATTCCTGCTATGAAACAGCAGCCTGCAAGGATGCTGTTGATCTGGAAACGGCAATGGCAGCATTCTACAGTACCGCATTCCTGTGCGGAGACAACGGAAATTATACCTGCTGATGATTTGTGGGGCATTGCGAAAGCGATGCCCCACAATTTGTTGCCAGATTGTACATATTTGCAATTAAAATCCTGTGCTATACGCCCATTGCTAAGAAAAGAGGGATATGGTATAATCTTTACGATTCCGATGGCTGTACCTACTCCACACAATAGGTTCAGTTCATTCATAAAAGGAGGAAAATATTAATCCGTTTGACTCACGGTGCAGCAGTGTGGAGACCTGTTGCAATGCAGTGTCACCATTTCATGGGTGACTGCGAGAGTATATGCGAGGATTCCATATACTTAGAGTCGGAGAATATGGCAACTTTAAGTCTGAGAAACATCAAGAAAGTCTATCCGTTCAGCGGCGATGACACCAAGAAGAAAAAGAAGAAGGGTGAGCCTGAGAAGAAGACCAATCTGCAGGTGACCGACAAGGGCGTTGTGGCAGTTCAGGAATTCAACCTGGATATTGCCGATAAGGAATTTATCGTTCTGGTTGGTCCTTCCGGCTGTGGTAAGTCCACCACTCTGCGTATGATCGCAGGTCTGGAAGAAATTTCTGAAGGCGAACTGTACATCGGCGACCGTCTGGTTAACGATGTCGCTCCTAAGGACCGCGATATCGCCATGGTTTTCCAGAACTATGCTCTGTATCCTCATATGACCGTGTATGAGAACATGGCTTTTGCTCTGAAGCTGCGTCATACTCCTAAGGATGAGATTGACAAGGCTGTTAAGCAGGCTGCAGAGATCCTGGACATTACTCAGTACCTCGGCCGTAAGCCCAAGGCTCTGTCCGGCGGTCAGCGTCAGCGTGTTGCAATCGGTCGTGCTATCGTCCGTAAGCCTCAGGTTATGCTGATGGACGAGCCCCTCAGTAACCTGGACGCTAAGCTGCGTAACCAGATGCGTGCTGAGATCATCAAGCTGCGTGAACGTATCAATACTACCTTTATTTATGTTACCCATGACCAGACTGAGGCTATGACTCTGGGCGACCGTATCGTCATCATGAAGGACGGCTTCATCCAGCAGATCGGTACTCCTCAGGAGGTCTTCAATCATCCGTACAACCTGTTTGTTGCCGGCTTTATCGGCACTCCTCAGATGAACCTGTTCGATGCAAAGCTGAAGCTGGAAAATGGCCGCTATGCTGTTGAACTGGACGGCATGACCGTTGAACTTTCCGAGGATAAGCAGGCTGCCCTGAAGGCAAATAAGGTTGCTGCACAGGATGTTGTTCTGGGCGTTCGTCCCGAGCACCTGACTCTGGCAGACAGCGGTATCCATGCCAAGGTCGATGTGCATGAAATGATGGGCTCTTCCATCCACCTGCACGTAACTGCTATGGGCAAGGATGTTGTCCTTGTTGTTTCCACTATGAACATGACCGGCGCACAGGTTGCAGCTCTTTCTGCTGGTGTGGAAGTTAAGTTCACTTTCGGTGGTAATGTCTGCCATGTCTTCTCCAAGGAGACCGGTGTCAATCTGGAAGCCTAACTTAAATTTTAACAGACCCGCTTAATTGCGGGTCTGTTTTTTTATATATCGACTGATATTAAATATAATTGTAAAAAATGTCGAAATTTTTCACTTGCGCAACTGGTTTCGCTTGACAAATCGAGAAAAAAGTATTACTCTCTTATTTGTATTGATCCGGTTGTGCGGAGTGTTCCTGTCTCTGCATTCCGGTGGAATAAAATGGCAGATCGGCACATAGATGCTGACGGAACCATAGATTACTTCGGATATAAACGAATTTGAAAAGGAGGACGACAGCGTGCGTGAAAGTGGCATTTTGATGCACCTCACCAGTCTGCCCGGGCCTTATGGCGTGGGAACAATGGGCAAGCAGGCATTCGCCTTTGTTGATTTTTTGAAAGAGGCAGGTCAGAGTTATTGGCAGATTCTTCCCCTTACTCCTACAGGGTATGGTGATTCTCCCTACCAGTCCTGCTCCACATTTGCCGGAAATCATTATCTGATTGATTTGGACGAACTGGTGGAGATGGGCTTGCTGACTAAGCAGGAGCTGGATGGGTATACTTGGAATTACAGGGAAGATAAGGTGGACTTCGGTCTGCAGTATCAGAACCGTCTGAATGTGCTGCGCCTTGCCTATGGCAGATTCCAGGGCGGCGAAGCATTTGAGACATTTTGTCAGGAGAACAGCAGCTGGCTGGGAGATTTCTCCCTGTTCATGGCACTGAAAGCCAAGCAGAATGGAGCTCCCTGGTATGCATGGGAGGACGGCCTCAAATTCCGGAATGCGGATGCCATCTGGGCGGCAAGACAGGAACTTCGTGACGAGATCCGGTTCTATTCCTTTGTGCAGTATATTTTTGCCGAACAGTGGAAAAAGCTGCGCAGCTACGCCCATGCAAATGGCATTCAGATTATCGGTGATGTGCCTATTTATGTGCCACTGGATTCGGTGGATGTATGGGCAAACCCGGAATTGTTTAAACTGGATAGCAGCCTGATGCCCTCTGTGGTTGCCGGATGCCCCCCGGATGCATTCAGTGCAGACGGGCAGTTATGGGGAAATCCTATCTACCGTTGGGACGATATGGAAAAGGACGGCTACGGCTGGTGGATCGGCCGCCTGGCTGCGGCTGCAAAGATCTATGATGTTATCCGACTGGATCATTTCCGCGGTTTTGAAGCTTACTGGGAGGTTCCCTACGGCGATCTGACTGCCCGCGGTGGCAGATGGGTGAAGGGACCGGGAATGAACTTTATCCGCACCGTGAAGACACGACTGCCGGAACTGAAGCTGATTGCGGAGGATCTGGGTTTCCTGACACAGGAAGTGCTGGATCTGCGGGATGAATCCGGATTCCCCGGCATGAAGGTTCTGGGCTTTGCCTTTGACTCCCGTGAACCCTCTGATTATTTGCCCCATACCTATCAGGCTAATACCGTATGCTATACCGGTACCCATGATAATATGACCACCCGTCAGTGGTTCGAAACTGCAGGCGCAGAAGCTGTGGCATATGCAAAAGAATATATGCGCCTTTCAGAGGAAGAGGGACTGGTTTGGGGTACGATCCGGACTGCATTCAGTTCGGTTTCAAACCTTTGCGTTGTCCCAATGCAGGATTACCTGAACCTTGGTGGGGAAGCCAGAATGAATTTCCCCGGAACCTTATCGGATTCCAACTGGACATGGCGGGTAAATGATGGTATAATTAATGGGAATTTAGCCCAGAAAATCCGTCACCTTACGGTGTTGTATGGCAGACTGGGCAACCAGAAGTGATTTAAAATTCCAACACTAAAATAGATTGGAGAATAGATTTATGAGTTACAATTGCGTAAACATTCTGAAGTGGACCGAAGCACAGCTTAAGTACACTTACGATGTTTCCTTGCAGGAGGCAACCCCTCAGGAGCTGCATGAAGCTCTGGGCGAGGCAATTATGATGGCGATTTCCGACAACTGGAATCGCAGCAAGCATACCCGTATGCATGAGAGAAAGGCTTACTATTTCTCTGCCGAGTACCTGATCGGTCGTCTGGTGTACTCCAATATGTATAACCTGGGTATTTTGGATGAGATGAAGCAGCTGTTTGCTGAGCGTGGCGTGGATCTTGCCATTCTGGAAGATGTGGAAGATGCAGCTCTCGGTAACGGCGGACTGGGCAGACTGGCTGCCTGCTTCCTGGATTCCGCTGCCAGCACCAATATCCCTCTGTCTGGTTATGGCCTGCGTTACAAGTTCGGTCTCTTTAAGCAGAGCTTTGACGAGAACGGCAGCCAGAAGGAAAATGCGGATGACTGGTCCAAGTACGGTGATCCCTGGTCCTACCGCCGCTATAACCACACTGTGAAGGTGCAGTTCCCTGACCATACGGTTTTGGCTGTTCCTTATGATGTACCTGTTATCGGCTATGATACCAACAACATCAATACCCTGCGTCTGTGGCAGTGTGAAGCTGAGGAAGAGCTGGACTTTAATGCTTTCAACGATCAGGATTACCTGCGTGCCCTGACCCAGAAGAACAAGGCAGAGGACATTACCCGTGTCCTTTACCCCAATGACTCCACCTGGGAAGGCAAGCGCCTGCGTATCAAGCAGCAGTATGTGCTTTCTTCTGCTTCTCTGCAGGATATGATGCGGACATTCAGAGTGGCACACGGCAACGATTTCACGCACTTCGCTGACTATTATGCTGTGCAGCTGAATGACACCCATCCTGCTATGTCCATTCCTGAGCTGATTCGTCTGCTGATGAAGGAAGGCATGGACTTTGAGCAGAGCTTTGCAATCGCACAGAAGACCTTCTCCTACACCAACCACACTGTTATGGGTGAGGCACTGGAAAAGTGGAATCTGGACCTGCTGCGCTCTGTTGTGCCTGAAATCGTAGACATTATCTGCCGCATCGATGAGAAGCTGAAGCGTGAACATCCCAACCTGTTTATTGTGCGGGATAACACGGCTCATATGGCTAACCTCAGCATTTATGTCGGCTCTTATATCAACGGCGTTGCTGAGATCCACTCCCAGATTCTGAAGGATGACTGCTTCAAGGACTGGTATCAGGTGTTCCCTGAGCGGTTCCAGAATAAGACCAATGGTGTTACACCTCGCCGCTGGATGGGTCTGTGCAACCCTGAACTGACCCAGATGATCAAGTACCGTGTTGGCTCCGACTTCCTGAAGGATCTGGATCGCCTCGCAAAGCTGAAGCCCATGATCGATGATGATATGGTGCGTCAGTTCAACGAGATCAAGCGCCAGAAGAAGGAACAGCTGTGCAAGGTGATCGCAAAGCACGAAGGCGTTCAGCTGAACCCTGACTTTATTTTTGACGTGCAGGTTAAGCGTCTGCATGAGTATAAGCGGCAGCTGATGAATATCCTGTCCATTGTGGATATTTACTTCCGCTTAAAGGACGGCAGCCTGACAGATTTCCATCCCACCGTTTACATTTTCGGTGCAAAGTCTGCTCCCGGCTATGCTCGTGCAAAGGCAATCATCCGCTATATCAACCGTGTTTCCAATATGATCAACAATGATCCGGATGTGTCTGATAAGCTGAAGGTTGTTTTCGTTCAGAACTACAACTGCTCCTATGCTGAGCATATTATCCCTGCTGCTGATATTTCCGAGCAGATCTCTCCTGCAGGTACCGAAGCTTCCGGCACCGGCAACATGAAGCTGATGCTGAATGGTGCCGTTACTCTGGGCACCTTGGACGGCGCAAATGTGGAGATCGTTAAGGAAGCCGGCATGGAGAATAACTATATCTTCGGTGCAACTGTGGAAGAGATCAATGCTGCACGGGATACCTACTATGCCCGTGGTATTTACGATTCCAATCCCCGCCTGCATCGTGCCATCGACACTCTGGTTGACGGTACTGTGCCCACCGATGACGCTCAGAGAGAGCTGTACCATGCTCTGCTGGATGGCGCTTCCTGGCATAAGCCTGACCACTATTTCCTGCTGATGGATTATGAATCCTATATCAACGCAAAGCTGCAGGCAAACCGGGATTATGCAGATCGTCTGGCATTTGGCCGCAAGTGCCTGATGAACATTGCATCCGGCTCCAAGTTCTCCTCTGACCGTACCATTCGTCAGTACGCAGACGAAATCTGGCACATTAAGCCCACGCAGTACTAATTTAATAAAAAGCCCGCTTCTGAAAGAAGCGGGCTTTTGCATGATAGAAGAAAGCCTCGGTATGCAATACATACCGAGGCAAATTTTTAACCTGTGGGAAAGAAATTAACCTTCCTCTACAACGATTTCCTTGAGTACCAGTCCGGGATTCTTCCGGCAGGTGAAGTCGATGGCCCAATAGCTGGAAAATACCAGCAGATTGTGCTCGCGATAATCTTCCAGAAGCTCTGCGTCGCTGCCCAGATTCAGATCAGACAGTTCGCCGGTGTAGCTTTCAATCATACGGATCTCTTCATAGGGGAGCATATCCATGCGCAGATCTACGCCGTACTCGTTTTTCATACGGTACTGGAATACATCAAACTGCAGGGTACCCACAACGCCTACAATAACCTCTTCCATACCGGAATTGGGAACCTTGAAGATCTGAATGGCACCTTCCTGTGCAATCTGCTCAGTGCCCTTCACAAACTGCTTGCGCTTCATGGAATCCTTAGCGGAAACCCGGCAGAAATGCTCAGGAGCAAAGGTGGGAATACCGGAATAGAGGAACTTCTTGCCCGGGGTGGTGATGGTGTCGCCGATGGAGAAGATACCGGGATCGAAAACGCCAATCACGTCGCCTGCGTAGGCTTCATCAACGATTTCACGCTCTGCGGCCATCAGCTGCTGAGGCTGAGAAAGACGGAGCTTGCGGCCGCCCTGCATATGGTAATATTCTGCATCCCGCTGGAACTTGCCGGAGCAGATTCGCATAAATGCCAGACGGTCTCTGTGTGCTTTGTTCATGTTTGCCTGAATCTTAAAGACAAAGGCAGAAAAATCAGGACTGAAGGTATCAATTTCGCCGATATCTGCGACACGGGGCA
>RCNI01002653.1_pt1 | contig 10122 bp, 4 predicted proteins | sample 2041151 | NCBI WGS metagenome assembly RCNI01 (sample SAMN09708214, study PRJNA481090) | feces metagenome | isolation source: feces | place: Antarctica: Albino Rookery
GGTTGCTGTTAATGAGAAAGATTGCCTGAAAGTACATCCCTTACATTGTTCATATCTTTCAGAATGGAACTGTCGAGTACCCTTGCATAGTGCTGCGTCATCTTGATATTGGAGTGACCGAGCATTTTGGCTACATTCTCAATGCTTACCCCATTGGCCAAACAGACAGATGTGGCGTACGAGTGGCGGGCGATATGTGTAGTCAGGTTCTTCTTTATCAGGCATAGGTCGGCAATCTCTTTCAGGTAGCTGTTCATCTTCTGATTGCAGGGAACAGGCAGCAATACTCCTTTCTTTTTGCAGGTAGGATAATCTGCATATTTCCTCAGTATTTCCAAAGGGATATCCAGCAGTGGGATATTGCACATGTTCTTTGTTTTCTGACGTGGCTTTCTGATCCACAGATTTCCGTTGTTGTCTTTTACGATATGCTCAGGGGAAAGCTGTTGCACGTCGATGAAAGCCAAACCGGTAAAGGCTGCAAAAATAAATACATCACGGACTACGGTGATTCGCTCCAGAGTAAACTCCTTGTGGTAGATGGTCAGCAGTTCGTCCATGGTAAGAAATTCACGGATGACTTCTTTTTCGTGGAACTTGATACCGATAAACGGATCTTTGGCTATCCATTCATTGGCCAGTGCCAGATTGGTAATCTTCTTCAGACATTTCATGTAACGGATGACGGTATTCTGCTGACATTCCTTTTCTGTTTTCAGATAAAATTCAAAGGCACGCACCAGTTCACCGTTGACTTCCGCCAGCGGCAGATCATCCTTTCCGTATTTCTGTATGATAAGTTCGGCAAGATAGCGCTTGCAGCTTTCATAACGGCGAACGGTAATCAGGGCATAGTCTTTTCCAACCAGGGCACGGCATTGGTCATTGTGCACCTGCATGGTGCCGATGAGGGTGCGTACCGTTTCCGGTTCTTTGTCCTGTCCGAAAAATATTTCCTGTAGCAGACGTGCCGTTATAGGCTGGTTCTGTTCTTCCAACTCACAAAAAATCTGATGCAGCTTGATTCTCGCATTCTCGATATAGGCATTCAGGTCGCATGATTTGCGGCTTTTGCCTCTGGCGGATTCCTTTGCCTGACTCCATAGAGACGGGTCAATGCTCTTGCGGATGTTGTTTTCAACTCGCGTACCATCTACTGTGATACGCATACACACGGATGCTTCTCCGTTTTTCAGCAGTTTGATTTTCTTCAAGAAGAAAAGCACATTGAATGAACTTCTTTTCATTTTCCTACAATTTTCAGTTTGTACAAAAGTAGGAAACCGAACCCGTTTTCTTGCCATGCAAAATATTGACAATCAGTGAAAAATATCGTAATTCGGTGGAGATTTCTGCTCCACCCTTTATCTCCACCTTTTGCTCCACCTCGAACGGTAATATTTTGCCGTTTTTTGCGTGCTGCGGGAAAACAAAAAATCCTGATTTCGTTTGGAAATCAGGATTTTACTGTCTTTTGCTTTTCTTCAAAGTGGTACCACCAGGAATCGAACCGGGGACACAAGGATTTTCAGTCCTTTGCTCTACCAACTGAGCTATGGCACCATCGTTTCGTTAAGAACTCGGAACAAGTGTTTTCGTATTAACGTGGTGCAAAGATAGGGCTATTTTTTTAATCTGCAAAAAAATCGTGAAAAAAATGCGAAAAAAATATTCGATATTTGAGATGCGACCGTGGGGACAGACCGTTGGAAATCGGTCTGGAAGTGGGTTATATAGATGTGTGACAGAGATTTGACAAGCGGAAAATCTGCCGGGGCAGTATCGGGTCGATGCGAAAAAGGGCGGCACGATTTTTTTAGGCGGAGGACGGTATTGGATGACGGGCGGATTTTCTGCCGGGGCGGGCAAACGGGAAGAAAGTGATTCCGGGAACAAAAAAACAAGGAGACGGGGCGGATTAGGGGAAAACGCCAAGAAGGAAAGCGGATTTTGACGGAAACAATTGTTTTCTTGCAGAGTGGCGGGGGCGGCGGTACAGATGCGGATAAAGTGACGGAAAAGAATCCGGGGGCGGAGTGAATCGGGAAAAGCCTTCGAAGACGATCGGGAGAAGGCGTTGGCCTGCGGAAAATAAAAAAACGGAGACCGGGCGGATGTGAGGGGCAAAATACCTATTTATAATAAATGAAATTTTTTTGTCGGGCAAAGCCGTTTTTCTCCTTCGAATCCCGATCTTGTATTGCTTGAAGGTTGATTTCCGGTCGAAACCCGTCTTCGAGTGGCGGCTAAACTCCTCATAATGTATGTTTTATCCCGATACTCGACATGTGAATTGCGATTTGTGTAAATTTACTTACATTTCGTAATCAAATAGGAGTAATTTTTAATAATATGTAATCAGACCTTGCTTTTTATCCCAAAATGTATTTTGAGGGTGTATTTTTTTATAGATTCATTTGGAAATAAGACCCGATACTTATATCTTTGTTGATGGACTTTTTATTTAAACACAATTAAATTAACGCTTATGGTAAGAAAAATCGTACTATCGTTAGTTGCTGTTTTGAGTTTGTGCATGGTTGCACTGGCTCAGAATCGGCAGGTATCTGGTATAGTTCTTGGGGCTGACGGAAGTCCCATTACCGGTGCCACAATCATGGTGGACGGAACGACCGTGGGTACATCGACCGATGTCGACGGACGTTTTGTCATTACTGCCCCGAAAAACTCAACGCTCGTTGTGTCTTTCTTGGGTTATGTAACTAAGAAGGTAGCTGTGAACGGCAAGACGCAGCTCGAAATCGTCCTCGAAGAGGACTCGCAGAACATCGAAGAGGTAACTATTACCGCTTTCGGTGAGATTAAGAAGAAGGACTTTACCGGTTCTATCTCTTCGGTTTCTTCGAAGGATATCGGTAAGGCAACCGTTTCTTCGGTAGCCAACATGCTGACCGGTTCGGTTTCGGGTGTTACTTCTTTGAGCGGTTCGGGTCAGCCCGGTAAGGACTCGTTCCTGATGATCCGCGGAGAGGGTTCTATCCATGCCGGCAACGGCGCATTGATTGTTGTCGATGGTGTTCCCTACGGTTCGTCGCTTTCGACCCTGAACCCCGCCGATATCGAGTCGATCGTCGTTTCGAAGGATGCCGCCGCAAACGCCCTCTACGGTTCGCGTGCTGCCGGTGGTGTTATCTTCGTTAAACTGAAGAAGGGTGCCAAACAGCAGAAAGCCAACATCACGTTCGAGGCCAAGTGGGGCTGGAACGAACTGGGCTTCGACGAGCACCCCGTAATGACCAATCCGGGTGACTACTACGAGTATGCTTACAACTCGATCTACAACGGTTTGGCTTCGCAGGCCGCTCCGGGTACCACCCACGAGGCTCTGGCCAACGCCGCTTACAACGACATGTTCAAGCAGTTGGGTAACTACATGACCTACAAACTGCCCGCAGGTGAGAAACTGATCGACTTCACGACCGGTCACCTGAACCCCAATGCTCAGTTGCTCTATCACGACAACTACAAAGACGAGTTCTTTGGAAAGTCGTTCCGTCAGGAGTATTCGTTGAGCATCAGCGGCGGTAACGAGAACATGGATTACTTTGTATCGTCGAGTTTCTTGGATGATCCTTCGTACGTTATCAAGTCGTCGTTCAAGCGTTATTCGGGTCGTGCCGCTTTCAACGCACAGGCTACCAAATGGATGCGAATCGGTGCGAACTTCAACTATTCGCGTCGTGATGTAGATGCTCCGGGTGACTACAACGGTAAGACGAACGTCGGCAACGCCTTCTTGTGGACCAACTGGCTGGCTCCTTACATTCCTTTCTACGCTTATGACCTCGACGGTAATCGTCGTCTGAACCCCGACGGCACGTTCATGCTGGAGAATGGTGCAGGTTCGACCTTGTCGCCCTTCGGTCCTACGTCTTCGACCATCCACTCGGTGATTTCGCGTGGTGTGAGTCCTATGGATGTTATCAAGCGTGATGTGAACAATGTTGTCATTGATGACGTTTTGGCCAGCACCTATGCCGACATCACCTTCCTGAAGGACTTCAAGTTCACCTTCAACTTCACGATGCAGAACATCCGCAACATGAAGACCATGTTGAAGAACAACGAGTACGGTCAGTTCGCCGAGCCCGAATATAACGGTGTCATCAACAAATCGCAGAGTTCGGGTCTTCGTCTGACTACGCAGCAGATGTTGAACTACCACAAACTCATCGCCGAGAAGCACGATTTGAACGTATTGGTCGGTCACGAGTACTCGAAGGATGATACCAACGGTATCGCCGCTTCGAACAAGAACATGTTCTATCCGGGCATTCCCGAATTGGACAACGCCATCACGCCTAACGGCCCTGCCGGATCTTCGAGAAGCCGCTCGGCATCGGAAGGTTACTTCTCGCGTGTGAACTACGCTTATGACGGTCGTTACAACGTATCGTTCTCGTATCGTTACGATGGTTCGTCGTCGTACAAGTACAACCGCTGGGGTCACTTCTGGTCGGTCGGCGGTGCTTGGAATGCTGATCAGGAAGAGTTCATGAAGAGCCAGAAATGGATCAACTCGTTGAAGGTTCGTGCCAACTACGGTGTCACCGGTCACGAGTACGGTTCGTATGCTTACACCACCATGTGGGGTATCCGCGACGTAAACGGCCAGATCGCTCTGGGTAAGGGTGCTCCGGGTTACCGCGACCTGACTTGGGAGCGTGTTTATCAGTTCGACCTCGGTGTCGATTTCCGCTTCTGGAACCGCTTCACCGGTACCTTGGACTTCTACACCCGTCGTACGCACGACCTGATCTGGAAGCGTCCTACCGCTCCTTCGACCGGTCTTTCGTCGCGTCTGGAGAACGTCGGTGTCATGGGCAACAATGGTTTCGAGTTCGAGTTGGGTGTCGATATCATCAAGACTCAGAACGTATATTGGAACGTGGCTATTAACGGTGCAACCGTCAGCACGAAACTGCTTGAGTTCCCCGCCGATATTGCTACCGATCCCCGTCTGAACGGTAACTTCGTCGATGGTCCTTACCTGCGTGGTAAAGGCAAACCCTACCGTAACTGGTACTTGCAGAAGTTTGCAGGTGTTGATCCCCAGACCGGTCGCGAGACTTTCTGGAAGACCGTAACCGAGGACATCCTCGATGCAGACAACAACGTAATCGGTTCGCGTGTGATCGGTAACGAGCGTACCTTCAATTTCCAGGAGGCTTCCTACTATGAAATCGGCGATCAGATGCCCGATCTGACCGGTGGTCTTCGCACCTCGTTCCGTTGGAAGGGTCTGGACTTCATGTTGGTTTGCGCATACCAGATCGGTGGTATGCAACTCGATAATGCAGCTACCGAGTATTACAGCCCCGGCCGTTTCGGTTTCAACGTATCGAAAGATCTTGCCCGCAACACGTGGACTCCTGAGAATCCTAACGCTACCTTCCCGAAGGCCGCTTCGAACGTAGAGTGGAACTTCCGTGCCACCGACGCCATGTTGCGCGATGCTTCGTACTTCTTCCTGAAGACCGTCAATGTCGGTTATACGCTGCCTCAGAAGTGGACTCGCAAGTTCCACGTTGAATCGCTCCGCGTATTCTTCTCGGGTGACAACCTCTGGATGAAGTCTGTTTACGATGGTTTCGATCCTCGTATGAACGGTGGTTCTTCGGAGTTGCTGGCCTTCCGTCAGCCCCGAACCTTCACTTTTGGTGTAACTCTTAATTTATAATATTTAAACAGTTACGAATATGAAAAGATTATTATTATATATTGCAACGGCAGCTTTGGCGTTCTCTTCGACGTCGTGTGAGCTTGACTTTGATCCTCAGGGAGGTAGCTACACCGAAGAGATGATCCAAGAGATTGTCAAAAAAGATCCCGATAAAATCCTCGGTCCGTATGCCCAGAGTCTGGTAGGTGCCATGCACGGATACCAGAAGTGGAACTTCCCGATGGATTTGCAGGGTAACGATCTCGTTCTCTACAAGACGGATAACCACTACAAGAACGAGTACCAGTTCATCAACCTTCGTGGTGCAACCGATGGTTTCGCAGCCGGTAAATGGTCGCTGTACTTCAGCATGGTTTACGAGGCTAACCAGATCCTTGCCACCATCCCGAAAATTGATGAGAACAAAGAAGGTCTTTCGAAGTCGGAAAATGCCGTTTTGGGCTACAAGGCCCTGGCATTGACGTTCCGCGGAATGGGTTACTACTACCTGATGACCCTGTTCCAGGACGACTATATGCACGGTGGTAAGGACAAACCCGGTGTGCCCATCTACCTGATCGCAGGTGAGGCTGCCAAGGGTCGTGCCGCTTCGACGGAGGTTTACCAGCAGATCATCACCGACTTGAAAGAGGCCGTTCGTCTCTACGAGAAATGTGGTTATGATCCCCGCGCTTCGGTTGAAGATATGGATCAGACCGTTTCGAACCTGATTCTGGCTCGTGCTGCCGTAACTTGCGGCGAGTATGAGACTGCCATCGCTGCCGCCAAGGCTGTTATTGATGCCGGTTACGAACTGATGGGCGAGTCGGAGTACGTTACGACGATCTCGGCTAACGGTGAGTTGCAGGGCGGTAACGGCTTCCAGTCGCTGGATCAGAAAGAGACCATCATGGGTTATCGTTGGTCGAACAGCACCTCGCACGGTGTAAACGCATTCGCATCGTTCATGTCGTGCTGGGGTAACGGTTACGCAAGTGCTACCGGTGGTGCTTACTACACGGGTATTGACAAGCGTCTGTACGATCAGATTCCCAACTCGGACTATCGCAAGAAGAACTTCGTAGGTAAAGACGGTATCAAGGTTGCTTACGATGGTAAGAACATTACGATCCCCGCTTACGTGAACACCAAGTTCGCTGTTCCCTCCTATCAGGTTGATGAGGTTTACTTCCGTGTATCGGAGGCTTACCTGTTGAAGGCCGAGGCTGAGGCTCGCAGTCGTAATGAAGCTGCCGCTCAGGAGACGTTGTACAACTTGATTTCGAAGCGTGATGCTTCGTACAAGAAGTCGTCGAAGACCGGTGCTGCCCTGCTTGAGGAGATCTTCATGCAGATCCGCGTAGAGTTGTGGGGCGAGGGTCACGAGTACTACACCAACAAGCGTTTCGGCGAGGGTGTAGATCGTACGGGTGACACCAACCACACCGACCATTCGGTACACCCTGCAGGTAAGTTCTTCACTTACATGATTCCGATCGAGGAGTTGCAGCGTAACCCGCACATCAACGAGAACAATCCCATGTAATTTGAGGATTATTCCGAATATTGAGAGCGCGACCTTTGGGTCGCGCTCTTTTTTTGTACTTGGCGAAGGGAAAAAATGAGGGGCGGAGGGAAAATAGGCGCGGAATGGTGAAAAGGACTGTTTTGCGGAAGGGGATTTGTGAAGAATTTTTTGCGGGAGCGAGAGAAGGGGCGAGAGGCTGGTGTTGCGCGGAGAGTGTGTAGGGGGAAGGGGCTGCTCTGAAGAGAGAGTATGGCGGATGGGGAAAGGGAGTAGAGAAAAGGGCGAGTTGCGAGAAGAGGGGCATAATAGGTAGGGCGGGGGTGTCGGGAAGATGAATTTTGGGACGGAATATCGGGGAAAAGGAGGTGCTTGGAGGTGAGGGATTTCGGGAAAGGAAAGAATTTTGAATTTCGGATGCGGAGAGAGAGCCGTTGGAAGCAGGAAAACGAGAGCATACAGACGGGGCGGGGGTAACGGAGCGAAGCGGAATATCGGGAAGAAGGGAAATTTGGGCGGATTTCAGGAGTAATCGGAAAAAAAATCTTGGGGAAGGCGTATTTTGAACATCGGAGAAGCGGGAACTTGATCTGTGGCGGGTGAAAAATTTCGGGTCGGGGCAGTTCGGAATGAAAATATCCTTAAAAAGAATAAAGGTCGATTGTCGGGGACGGATTGAAACGGATTTGGAAGAAATCCTTTTAGTTTTGCGGTGTGATTTTTTTGAGGATGTCCGGGACGGTATTTCGGGAGGTGCAAACAGTCCTCCGGTACGGGCAGACGGGCAGGAAATCCGGGAAAAAAAGTGTCGGAAACGGAACTCCTTTTGTTCCCGACGGCGAATTTCCCCTTAAGCGGAATTTTTCCGGTGGCGGTGCAGTCCGAACCGGATCGTGCTTTAAGGCAGACCTCCAAACGGTGCTGACCGCCTTACGTATTTATTATGTGTCGGTTACACGCGTTAAAACCGGCTCTGAATTTGCAAACTTTGAATATTTTTTCGTATCTTTGTTGTCCGCATATCGGCCTTTTGAGAATAGGACTGACAATCGGATCGAGATAATTTGAAGTGAAACTGCAAACGATTGATTATCAATAAATAGAATATGAAAAACATCGTTTCCCGTTGCTTTTCGGTCTTAGTCGTGAAACTCTATTCGCAAGGATAAACTACCAAATCCCGGAAACGAGAGATGTTATTGAGCGTATAATTCCCGACAAAACGGATTTGTCGGATGGGGAAATATCCCATAGTAAAGATATAATAAAACATTCAAACAAACTTTTTTTAAAACAAATTTTATGAAAAATTTACATCTTTTTCGATTATTGTTCGTGTCAATGATCGTGACGGCCTTCTCGGCGTTTACGGGTTGCTCGGACGATGATGATGTCAATTTTGACATCCCGACCTTGGAGATCAAGGCCGAGTCGGGTGCGGATCTGGAGCAGGGCCTGGTTTTCGACGAGAACGGCGGAGACGAGAGCATTCAGATCATTACCAACGGCAACTGGAAAATTTCCGGTGCCAACGAGGAGTGGCTGGCCGTGTCGCCCGCTTTGGAGGGTCGCGGTAACCAGACGGTAAAGTTGGGTGTCGCTGCACTTAACGAAAATGAACACGGTCGTAATGCCGAACTCAAGATTTCCGTTTCGACGGTCGTTTATGGTAAGGACAAGGTTGTCGCAACCAAGTCGATTAAGATTTCGCAAACCAAGGGCGGTGAGGTCATCTCCGAGGAGTTGATCTACGGCAACAACTTCGACAAGGAAGTCGCCCAGAAGGTGAACGACCGTTGGCCGTTCCTCGATCAGAGCGATGTCTGGAAGAATCAGGAAGGTTCGGGTGCCGAAACCGTGACCTACGAGCAAAAAGGTTGCTCGGTTCGTACTTCGGGTGCAAGCGGCGGTTACGAAGGTGCTTCGGGTAACAACAAGGTATTCTTCGGTTCGGAACTTGTCATCAAGGACATCACGCTGCCTGAAGGCAAGACCAATTTCAGCATCAGGTTCGGTGGTAACTACTTCGAGTATTCGTCGAAGGACAACCACTTCGATCCCGCCAAGTTCCTGTTGTCGCTGGGCAACGGTACGGGTTGGGCAGAAAACGTAACCTACAAGCAGATCGGCGGTGATGAGACGCAGCGTCCCAATTGGGTACTCTTCGAGGCTCAGTTCTCGCTGAAAGAGCCGGTCGAGAAATTGTCGATCAAATTCAACGCTAAAGTTTCGTCGTGCTTCTCGATTGATGACGTGAAACTCGTCGAGGGTGTAGGCGGTCAGGAGATTTCGTTCGAGGGCGGTTCGGTAGAGCCCGAACCTCAGCCCCAGCCCAGCGGCGATGCCATTTACAAGAACGACTTCGATAAGGCTGACGCAGTGAAGGGCGACAAGGGATGGCCCTATCTGGATCAGAGCGACGTGTGGATGAACCACACCGGTTCGGGTGTTGCGGGTGTTACCTATACCTCGCAGAGTGCATCGGCTCGTCAGTCGGGTAAGTTGAGCGGCAACTATGAGGGTGCATCGGCTCGCAACAAGATTTTCTTCGGTTCGATGCCTGCAACCTTCGAAATCGGGGGGATCGAACTTCCTGCCGGCAAGCGCAATTTCCGTCTGACATTCGGCGGTAACTATTATAACTACAACGAAAAGAGCAATACGTTCGACGTGAACAAGTTCCCCGTAGTATTGGGTAACGGTACGGCTCTTTCGTCGAAGATCGAGTATAAGAAGATCGCCGGAGACGATGCGACAGATCCCTACTGGACTCAGTTTGCAGCCGATTTCACGCTGCCCGAAGGCACGACGACGCTGACAATCAAGTTCGAGGCTCTGGAGGCATCGGTATTCGCAATTGACGATGTTGTTCTGACGGAGGGTCAGGGCGGTCAGGAGATTTCGTTCGAGGGCG
>RCNI01002070.1_pt1 | contig 10112 bp, 10 predicted proteins | sample 2041151 | NCBI WGS metagenome assembly RCNI01 (sample SAMN09708214, study PRJNA481090) | feces metagenome | isolation source: feces | place: Antarctica: Albino Rookery
AGGCAAAAGAGCAGGCGTTGGAGAAAAGCGTGAAATTCTCCAGATGCGGGGGATTGGCTTCTCCGGTCATGGAGATGGTGCATAGCCCATTTTCATCACGGGTAAGCACGTAAAACTGCAGGCGATCCTCTGCGCTGAGCAGATAAACCAGAAAGTCCCCCTGATCCTGCACCTGGCTGAGGTATGTGCAGGGGCCAAGCTCCAGGGATTGCACCACAGACATGGAGCCTGCTTCCAGAACTGTCATGGTAAGAACGTCGTCTTTCAGGGTTTCCAGAATCAGCTGACTGCCGTCTGGACTGCTCCGCAGCCCGCAGACGGCTGTGGCAGGGTCCAGGGGATAGACCATGTCCAGCTGATCGGCACAGGGAAGATAGAGGGGCTGACCGGAATCGTCGGTGTCCACGGCCTGCAAAGGGAGGGCAAAGATACCAAATCCATCAGGGAGCTGACCGAAATCCATGATATGTCCTTGGCGGCTGGAGCCGGAAAGGACAAAATACAGGGTGTTTCCTACCCGGGCAGATTCTGCAGAGGCTTCGTAAGAATCGGAATCGGTGGAGTTGCAGCTCGTGGAATCCAGCATTCCGGCTGAATTCTTCTGAACGGAAAGCAGCACGGTTTCATCCTTCAGGATGGGAATCTTGAAATAGGCTTCCATATCGGCCTGAAATGCTGCCACGGCTTCCTGATCGGTTTCGGGGTAGAACATATCCCGGTTCCGGTGAAACGAACCAATTCCGTCCGGGAGATCTACCTCCAGCTGCAGCGGATAGTATTCCAGATAGTCCGCCGGATGAACAAGTTCCGACCGACTCTCCCCCGGGGCCGTTTTGTCAAACAGCACCTGTACTGCCTTGTCCATCCCCGTGGACTTTGCATCCGGTGCAGCATTGGAAGGGCGCACCTTGGTTTGCAGCTGCAGAAGGGGCATGTCGAAACGCGGCTGCTTAGGAGAAGGATTTGCAAGATAGGAAAAATCGGTGTCGGGGTGACCGTCTGTGGGGAAGGAGACACGGCTGGTCCAAAACAGATGGGGAAAAAGTTCGGTATTCAAATGAAATTGCAGACCATTGGCGGCCTCCGGGTTTCCGTACAGGACAGTTTCGGTCAAACGAACTTCATCCGATGTGTCGTAGATAGCAGCACCGGCTGCACAGACACCGCCCACAGACAGCACGAGCAGCAGAGCCAACAGGACCGTTGCTTTCTTCATGGTCATTCCTCCCCCGTGAGATCGTGGAGGGCCTTGCTGACCCGGTCGGGACGGTAGTGATAGGTGGACTTGATATGTTCCATCAGCGTCTGGCCCTGTTCTTCCAGCTGGTCCATGGTCACATCGTCGATGATTTGTCCCTCCCGGATGAGAATGGCACGGCCGATGAAGCCGGAAACCTCTTCGATGAGGTGGGTAGACAGCAGAATGGTTTCATTGGGTTCCAGAATTCCCAGCAGAACCTTGTAAAAGTCCTCCCGGTTGAACACGTCGTTTCCGGCAAAGGGCTCATCCATGAGAATGTAGTCCGCGCCCTGAGACAGGGCCAGAATCACTTCAAACTGATTTTTCTGACCGGTGGAAAGGCGGCTCAGGGACTTTTTCATGGGGAGGGAGAAAAACTCCATGAGCGTATCGAAGCGCTTGCGAGAGAAGGTGGGGAAGTGCTCCTCGTAAAACTCCCGATGAGCCTGGGCATTGAGATTGGGGAAGAAGGAGTGCTCGCAGGTGGCAAAGGAGATGCGGGCAATGTTTTTTCGGGTGATGGGCGCTCCGTCCAGGGTGATCTCGCCCCGATGCTCCAGATAGCCCAGAATGCACTTCATCAGCGTGGTCTTGCCGGCACCGTTTTCGCCGAACAGACCGATGATTTCGCCCTGGGGCAGTTCCAGACTGACGTCATCCAGGGCTTTTTTGGAGCCGTATTGTTTGGTTACATGGTCCAGTTTTATCATGTTCATTACCTCCAAAGTTTTGCCCACTGGTGGGGCGTCAGACAGGGTGCCGGGGTACGCAGAAGATAGATCCAGAAGTAAAGGAGCAGCAGGAGAAAGCCCAGCAGCAGTGCCGCAGCAGCACCCATAATGGGAAGGGCCAGACACCGCTTGTGCAGTTCCCAGCGGTTGGGCAGCCGCCGCATGAGATAGATGCTTTTGCTGCCCTGATAAAAGGATGCGTAGTGTATAGCGGCAAACAGCACTGTGGAGCAGGCCAGCAGGGGAAAGCCGTTCAGGTGTGTCCCCAAAAGTTCTTTGAAGTCCGGCATGACAGCATCGTGTCTCAATACCTGCTGCGCTGTGTCGAAGTGGTCATAAAGACTGCGAACGGCAGTGGACAGATCGGACAGATAAAGAAAGCTGAACAGGACAGCGATGGCAGCAGCGAGTCCGAAGAATACCACCTCCACTTCCAGGGAAAATCCCGGCGGAGCCAGTCGCTCCCAATTAACCTTTTTCATTGGGTTCCTCCTCCCAGAAAAAGACCTGATGCAGTGCGAACAAAATCAGTGCGGAACAGACAAGAACCGTCAAAACACACGGAGATACCTGGTGGATGCCGTGATTTCTGGTGAGAACAGCCACCAGCAATACCAGATAGGTTTCCTGAAATTTGTGGCCGTTCTGCTGGGACAGCGGGAACCGGGCCGAGCAGATGGCCAGGGCCAGCAGGGTCACACCGTTGGAAAGCCACACCAGCCAGTCCTGGAAGGGCAGAAGGGTGTGCAGAAAGGGACTGCGGAAAAAGGCCAGAAAGACGGACTGATGGGTTACAAAAGGAGCAGCAGCCTTCTGCTGAAAGGCAAAGCAGAGCAGGACGGCCGTCAGGGTCTGAACGGCCCAGAACAGCAGAAGGAACAGTCCGTTGGCCAGGGCTTGCCAGCCAAAGCACGCCTTACGGGAGATGGAAAGGCGCTCCAGGGTGTAGCGGGGGGTGCTGCTGCCGCGGCAGCCCGTCCGGCACAGCACCAGGGTCAGGACCACCAGTGCAGCCGAAAAAATCCAGGAGATCCGGCTGTGGCTCCATACGACTTCCAGGGGAACGGCTCCCTGCCCAAAGGCAAGCCGGAAAGCGACCATTTCCGCTGCAATCATACCCAGGAGCACCAGCAGCACCGGAACAAGGGCGCTGTGAACCATGAGAGAAAAAACAGAACGATGTTGTTTCATACGATACACCTCAATTTAAGGAGAGTTCTATCTGATAATATGACATGGGAATACATTCCTGTGCAAAACTGCTGTCGTATCCGCCCCAGTATGATTCTCCGTCGGCAGTGTAGACGGCCACATACCATTCCGCCAGCTGCTCCATGGAGAGAGACTGATACCAAAATCCGCTCCAGCCAATGGCCAGCCGATGACCGTCATAGGCCGTCGCTGTGCCGTTGGCATAGAGGGGGAGGGCGTCGTCGGGAATGTCGCAGATGAAATCCATGGAGTAGGAGCCGTCAGCAGCTTTGGAATAGACGGCCAGACGGTCCGGGGACTGAAAACGCAGAACCAGATAATCCGTGCCGGGCCACAGATAGACGGCATCGGCCGGATTGAGCGCGGTCCGCTGCACCGGGGCTCCGGTGGGAAGGTCCAGAACGGTCAGATAACAGGCATCCGATTCCTCCGTCAGCAGGAGCAGCTGGCTCTGGTCCGGGGTCAGCTGCAAATCCAGAATCGTGATCTGGGGATTTAGACCATAGATCATGTCCAGCTGTTCCGATGCCAGCCGCTTCTGACCCTCCGTTTCCGAAGGAACAAGCGGAACGGAAAAGATACCGTAGCCCTCCGGCAGCTGGTCAAAATTCAAAAGCTGTCCCTGCTGGCTTCTGCTGCCGATGCAGAAATAAATGGCATCCGATGCCGCAGCGCTGAAGGTGTGCGGTGCGTAGTGATCACAGTTGGAACTTGTCTGCACACTGGTCAGTGTCGGTTTTCCGTCCAGGACGGAAAACCGAAGTTCCACCTGTTCGTCCGGCAGCGTGGGAATTTTAAAATAGTCTGTAAAATCGGTATCGAGTAAGGTGCTGGAATCGGGGCTGTCGGCGCGTTCAGCGGAGAAAAGACAATCTGGATGGGAGAGCCGCACCAGCGGCGTGTAATATGCTTCATGCGAATGGAGCTTCGTGTAAACACAGCTGCTCTGCCCGGCAGATTTGGCCAACGCCTCTGCCTGTGCATCAGCTGCAGCCTGTAAGCCATCAGGAAGCAAATTCAGGGGATATTCGCCAAAGACCAGCGACAGGGGCGGCTGTGCCGGGCCAAAATGGGATATGCCATTGGGTACATAGCGGCAGGAAGATGTGACATGGGACGGATCAAAACAGGAGAGTGTGGTGTCCCAGTACAGCGTGTTTTCGTAGTTGTGGTGGACCGTCATGGTCAGACCATCGGCGGCGCGAACATCCCCGTGCAGTGTGCTGGATTGAATTGTGACGTTCTGACCGGATTTGGAGACGGCGGCTGCCGCAAAGCCAAACGCTGTCAGTGCCAGGACCAGGCTAATCAAAAGCAGTATTTCAGAGAATTTTCGGCGCAACACGGTCATGCTCCTTTCTGAACATACAGGAAACGGCATAGGGACTGAGAGGCACGCAGATGGGAACGGAGCTGTGCTGTTTCATCATAGACACCTCAATTCCAGGAGAGTGACAGAGCGTCTTCCGTGCCATGGCAGGCGCCAAAAGGAGAAGTTTTATACAGGCTGGTGCTGTATTTGGCACTGCAGGCAAGACCATCGGCGGTATAGACATCCACAAAGAACTGGCGGCTGCCCGGGGAAGGGTATGCCAGAGCCAGGCGTGTGCCGTCGTAGGCCAGGGCAGCATCCGAGAGCGTCAGGTCAGAATCCTGCCAGCTGTCCGGATGGAACGGACAGGTAAAATCAAGCTGCAAAGAGCCATCGGCGGTGCGGGAGAGAACGGCCAGACGGTCAGCGTCTTTCAGCAGTGCCACCAGATAGTCGCCGCAGTCCACCAGCTCTCCGCCCATCAAGCCGTCCGCACAGGGAGCCACCGGCAGGGTTTGAAGAACGGTTCCGCTGAGGTCCAAAACCGTGACGGTGTAGCTGCCGTTCTCCACGGCAAAAAGCAGGAGCTGTTGGCCATCGGGACTGAGAGACAGGGAAATCAGATCCATGTTGGGGTCCAGCGGATGAATCATAGAAAGTTCCTCGGATACCGGGAGCCACTTGGGATTGTCGTCAATGGGCCTTAGCGGCAGGGCATACAGTCCGTAGCCCAGGGGCAGCTGGCTGAAATCCATGACGCGGCCGGACTGACTTTTACTGTTGATGCAGAAATAGATGGTGTCATCGGCGCGGACAGAAAAACACTGCATCCGGTAGAAGGCCGAGGGGACAGGAGACGCGTCGGCAGGCCGTTGATTGGCTGTGGGGTTGAAATCAAAGCAGCGTATGTTGCCGTCGCCGTCTGCAATCATGCTCCAGGTGAAGGTCTCCTCTGCCGGAACAGGAATGGGAAAGGCATGGGCGAGAGGTGCAAGGGTATCTGCATGGGGGATGTCGAGATACCCCGGATAGGTAAAACCGCTGTCATAAACAAGACTTTCCTGTGACAGGTTGCTGAAGGAAAAACAGAACGTCAAAGGATAGTGGTCCACATACTCTGCCAGAGAGAACGTCTGCATCACTTCAGTGTCTGGCTGACGCGCGGCCAGGCGGTACAGGGACTGATAGGGCTCTTCAAGCTCAGATGGAACTGTGACGTAACCCTGTGATACTTGATTATCAATTATCAGGGGCTCCTTTGGGTCATCCGGCAGAGGCCGACCATCGGGGCGGTAGGAATAGTCTGTATGGGCATCCTGATAAGCAGGCAGCGTAAATTCTGAGTCCCAGTAGTGCTGCTCATGAAAGGTGCTGTGATACCGGATGGTAAGCCCATCGGCAGCAGAGGGAGAACCGGACAGGGGTTCCTCGGTAAACAGAACCTGATCGGTGCCGCTGTTGATCCAGAAGAAAACGGCCAGATAAAGCGCCAGAACAAGACCGAACAAGAGAAACAAAAACCGGGAAATACACTTAGAACGATTCTGTTTCATCGTAGACGTCCTCCTCTCCAAACACGCAGTACAGGGTGTAATAGCAGATGATGAGACAAAGGGTTACGATAATGATGTTCTGCGCCACGGCGTGGGTCTTATGGTGAACCGTCAGAGGGAGCAGAACCAGAAGCAGCAGGATTTCGTGGAGATGCTTTCCGCGCCGCTGGCTGTATGGCACATGGGCCGCAGCCAGGGACATGGTCAAAAGCAGGACGAAGTTGCTGACCCACAGGAAAATGTCCCGGAAGGGGAAGAAGGTATGGGCAAATGCGCTCTCATGGAACAGCAGGAACAGGAACTGCCTGGGATTGGACGGCGTTTCAATCAGAGCCAGACACACCAGAAGCAGGGCCTGAACGAGGCAGAGCAGCAGATACATCATCAGATTGCATCCGGTCTGGAGCAGGAACACCTGCTGTTCGGAAACAGACAGCCGCTGCACCGTGAGACCGGGATTGGAACCGCGTCCTGTGCCGGTGCGGCACAGCAGACACGTCAGAAGCATGATGGCGGCAGAGAAAATCAGCAGCGGCAGCTTGCAGTCGAACAGAAAGGACATAGAATGAGATTGGGGATAGACGAGACAGTATACGATGCTTTCCCCCAGCACCAGCAGCGCACAGAGAATCCCAGTCGGAACCGCTGCGGCCCGGAGCATCAGATGCAGAACAGAAGTAGATTGTTTCATGGGGTTCCCTCCTTGATATGTGGTACGACAGTGTCATTCGTAAATCTCCTCATCTTCGTCTCCGTATTCCCATACCTGATACAGCATATAGAGCAGGAGGAATATGGAAAGGACCATGATGAAAATATTGGAGTCTACCATCCGATTTTTCAGAGAAATGTGAAAATAGAGCAGGAATACAGCTGGCAGATACATGGGAAATTTTCGACCCCGTCGCATTATGAAGGGCGTAAAAGCCGTGGATGCAGCCAGCGTCCAAAGAAGGATAAGGGTGCAGAGCCACAGGCACCAGTCGGTGCCGGGCATCATAGCCCGGAAGAAGCAGCTGGCGCTGGCGGCTCCATAGAGAGAAGGGGCACTGTATGCAAGCATTTCAGGAGAGGCTGTGCGGAGAAATACGCCAGCGCACAGCAGCAGAGTCAGGGCCTGCACGGCATACAGGACAAGGTAGGACAGAAAGACGGCCGCCGTCTGCCAGCAGAAAACGGCTTTTTCGGAAATGGACAGACGCCGCAGCGTATAGCCGCAGTGACTGCCCATCTGCTGGCTCCCGGTCATGCTGAGGTTCCGCGACATAATGACGATGATCAAGACAAAGTAGAACGGCAGATTGCGCGCATCCATCAGCCAATCCAGATGCCAATCGCTGGAGCGATGGAAGGACTGCAGAAAGGAAGGAAATTCAATGACAGGCACAGCGACAGCTGCGCTCAGAACAGGATAGAGTGATGCCCGAAGCATCAGATGAAGCACGGAACCATGTTTTTTCATGTTATTCACTCCCAATAGGTCTCGATGAGGGACAGGGCTTCTTCCTTGGAAAGTCCCATCTGTTTCATGGTGCTGACGATGGTTCTGGCATCGCCCTCCAGCAGTTCCTGCCGCAGACGTTTTAACGTCTGGTCGTCCAGGACAATGCAGCTTTTGGCACCGGAGCGGGATTGAATCAGACCTTCCTCCTCCAGCATCCGATAGGCTTTCTGGACGGTGTTGGGATTGACGCTCAGCAGGGCCGACAGCACCCGGCGGGAGGGCAGTTCGTCACTGTCGGTGATGGTTCCTGCCACGATTCCGCGCTTGATATATAGAATAATCTGCAAATAGATGGGTGTGCCGTCTTCCATGGAAAATAAATCGAAGGAAATCAAAGCAGGATCATGCCCTCCTTTCAACTGTGTTACTCCTGTAATACGGTTCCTTTAACTGTATTATAGGAGTAGTACGGTTAGAAGTCAATAAAAAAACTTGCACAAGTTTCTTGTGCAAGTTTTATGAGGTTATTCGATGATGTACCGTTCCTGGTGGGTGCAGACCTCTTTGACCTTGGCCTGAAGACCTTTCAGATCGGTAAAGGTGTCAGGACGCTTGCTGACATCCCGCAGGAGCGCCGATGGGTGGTACATGGCCATAAACCAGATGCCGCCTTTTTCGGTCCACTGGCCGTGTTCTTTGGTGATGCGGAAGTCCTCCCGGATCAGCTTCTGGGCAGCGATGCGGCCCAGGCACACGATGATTTTCGGGCCGACAAGTTTTGTCTGCATCCGCAGCCAGGGAATACAGGCTTCCTGTTCGGTCTGCAGGGGATCGCGGTTTTGCGGCGGACGGCATTTGACAATGTTTCCGATGTAGCAGTTCTGACGGCTGAGACCGATGATGGAGAGCATATCGTCGAGAAATTGACCGGCAGGCCCAACGAAAGGCTCACCCTGCAAGTCCTCCTGCTGTCCCGGACCTTCGCCTACGAACATGATTTCTGCATCGTGCGGTCCTGTGCCAAAGACAACGTTGTGCCGTGTCTGACATAGTTCACATCGGGTGCAGCTCATGCAGGCGTTTTGCAGTGACGCCCAATCCATGGCAAGGCTCCTTTCTTATTCGTCACGATTGACGTCCTGAATTTGCTGCTTTCTCCGCTGCTGCTCCAACGCTCTGCGGCGGGCGGCTATTTTGCGTTTTCTCTCCTGGCGGCGTTCCACCTGTAAAAAGACAACATAAGCAATCAGAAGGATGATAGCTGCGACCAGAATACCGACCAGCCACTTCCACCAGTTGTGAGAAATAGCAGCCTTGGACTTGTCGGCGCTGTTTCTGATTTCTGAGCGGGCAACGTTGGCAATGGCGGCCAGATCGACTTCACCCAGAACCATATTGCGATACAGAACCCTGGCATGACCGAGAATATCACCAGCTTGCACCGGGGCTTCCACGGTACTGGAGGGCAGGGAGATGTCAAGTATGATCTCTTTGGGATCATAGTCGGCATCGATGATGGTGCGGACGTTGGTGGTCGGGGCCAGAGCAACGGTCTCGGCACCGGCGGACTGAAGAACTTTTACTTCCGCGATGGGATACAGCGTACTGGTCACCGTGGCAATCTTAAAATGGTCAAAGCCATATTCAAACAGGTTGATACACTCAGGGAAACTGCGCTGCTCCCAGATGCCCTGGGACTCGTTCTCCTTCGTCTCTGCTTGGAGAATGACGGCCAGGAGGTTGAGGGTACCATTATCGGCAGTGGAGATCAAGCAGCGGCCTGCAGGCGTGGTAAAACCGGTCTTGACACCGGCAGCCTTGGAATAATAGTAGCTGCCAGGGGCGTTGACCAGCAACTGATTGGTGGTGGAAATCTTGCGTTCTTCGTGCTTGTTGGTGGCGGGGAGCGTATAATAGGGGGTACTGACAATTTCGCGGAAGGTAGGATTTTTCCAGGCTTCCCGTGTAATGAGCATCAGGTCATAGGCAGTGCTGTAATGGTCTTCGTCGTGCAGACCGTGGGGATTGGCAAAATGGGTGCCGGTGCAGCCCAGCTCAATGGCCCGTTCATTCATCAGCTTCACGAATTCCTCCACACTGCCGGAAATGTATTCGGCGACCACATTGCAGCCTTCATTGGCGGATTCCAGCATCACACAGTAGAGCAGGTCGTGGAGGGTGATTTCCTCTCCGGCTTCCAGACCGGAGACACTGGCTGCTTCCATCAGTCCGGTGACAGCCGATTCCGAAACAGTGATCACATCGTTGAGCTTGCCGCGTTCCAGGGCCAGCAGGCAGGTCATGACCTTGGTCAGACTGGCAGGGTACTTTCGCTCGTGGGGATTGAGCGCATAGAGCACGGTGTCTGTGTTCATTTCATAGAGGAGCGCAGCGCCGATGTGAGAATTAAAAATATCACTTTCAGGTGGGAAAACCTGAATTTGAAAGCCTTGCAGAAGTTCCTTTTCCGGTGCTTTCGGTTCCTCCTCTGCCGGAGCATCCTCTCCGGGCATCGTGAGGGGCGCATCTTCGCCTTCCGGAGACGTGAGAGGTGTGTCTTCGCTTTCTGGCATGGTCAGCGGCTCTTCGGAAGCGGAGTCCGGCATGGTGAGCGGCTCTT
>RCNI01002537.1_pt1 | contig 10110 bp, 9 predicted proteins | sample 2041151 | NCBI WGS metagenome assembly RCNI01 (sample SAMN09708214, study PRJNA481090) | feces metagenome | isolation source: feces | place: Antarctica: Albino Rookery
AGAACCGAAAAAGGTCGTCTTTTTTTATTGGGTAGGGAAATCTTAATGATGTAATAATGAAATAACATAAAGGAAAAAAGAAAAATGCTATTTTTTAAATAGCATTTTTCGGGTTTTAAATGGAATTGTAAAATCTTATTTTTATTTATAAATTAATTTCACCTTCTGCAAGAATTACAGCACCACCGCCGACTTTTATTTTGCATTCGTCCTGGTCAGCGTTAATGTTTGTAAGAATTACAGATGGTCTGTCCATTTTTTCTCCTTGAATGATTTTACAGGAATCATCAGCTTTGATAATGTCATTAAGGTAGAAATAGTATGTTAAAGCACCATTTGAAGTACCTGTAGCAGCTTCTTCATCGATATCATAAAGAGGAGCAAAGTTCCTTGCGTGTGCAGTAACTCCATCTTCAGCATCAAGAGTAAATGCATGGACACCTACAACTTCATAACGAGCGGATAAGTCGGAAAGTGCTTTCATATCGGGTTCCATAGCGTTTAAGTCTTCCTGGGATGCAAGTGGAAGCATAATGTCTGGAAGTCCTGTAGAAATCATCTTAGGATGAAGAGTAATCTTTTCAGGATCATATTCTGCACCCATGATATTATAAATTTCTTCTAACTTATCTGGCTCGGAAATTGTGTTAATTTCAACAGGAGTAGCCATATCCATCATAATGAAACCGTCTTTGATTTCAATATTTAAATCACCTGCAAGTGTATGGTTAATGCACGTGCAGTTCGGTTCAATAATTCCGGCATAAATAAGGGCAGAGAATGATCCAATTGTTGCATGTCCACATAAATCAACTTCTGCAGCAGGAGTGAAATAACGGATATTAAATTCATGGTTGCCAAGCTGGCGGATAAATGCTGTTTCTGAGTAACGAAGTTCAGCTGCCGTTTTTACCATAATTTCGTCAGAAGGGAAATCTTCATTCTCGGGTAGAATAACTACACCGGCAGGATTGCCGCCGAACATTGTATCAGTAAAAGCATCTACAATATAAAATTTCATAGATAATACCTCCTTATAATATTATGAATAGTATAACATTCTGCTCTGCGAAAGGCAATGAGCAGCGAAGCAGAATTAATGCTGAAGTGATTCAAAAATGATAATGAACAAAGTATGTGAAAAAAATACCAAAGCAGTTGACATAGCTTTAAACAGGAAGGTTAAAGTATAACGGAATATAAATAATAAGATGTTAAAATCCATACTCTGGCACATCAAAAAAAGAATATTATGCCATGTTTTTTGTCTAAAAAAATAGCTTTTCAAGTGAGAACCGAAAACTTCTATACTGATGGGCTGGAGTAAAAATATGTCAGGCTACTGAAGGAACGATGTTGTAAGCGTGTTCGTTCAAGAACTGTCTGGAATTTCATAAGATGAATTTATTTGCTATATATTAAATCATTTAAAAGCACGGCTTTCCTGATGGCAATGTTAAAATATTTTGGGGAGATTTTCAAAAATACTTGACATGAGCAGCAAGGCAGTGCTTGAGAAAAAAGATATAGAGTTTGAATACGATTGTTTAATGAAAACAAATAGAAAGGTATAGTTATTGTGGAAATATCACAATAAAATGAGAAGCACTGTGAAAAAACTGTGAAAATTGCCTTTGACCTGTGTACATAGGACTACAGATACCTATAATAGTAAAAGTGCCTAAAAGCACAAAACAAAAAGAAAAGGAGACGAAAATGAAAAACAGATATAAAATTTTTGTAATCGTGCTGCTTATAGTAGTTTTCTCATCCGTTTCAATTTACAGTACAATTCAAGGTGAAAAAAGCCAGCAGGAAATAATAGAAAAAAAGTGTAATGCAGCAAAGGATGAAATTGTTGTTGCTGCAGAAAGTGCAAAAGCTGTAGTAGAACAGAAAGCAAGAGAAGAGGCTGAGGCAAAAGCGAGAGCAGAAGCTGAAGCTGCAAGAGCGGAAGCGTATAGAAATGGGCTATCATCATATATATCCTCAGTTAATGGTAATATATCAAGTGACCTTGCATGGGAAATGGCAGGATATTTTATCGACTATGGGAAACAGTATGGAGTTAATCCTGAAATTACTGTGGCGATTGCTCAGGGAGAAAGCACATTTTATCCTGACGTAGTCGGCAGTGCAGAATGTTACAAGGGTCTGATGCAGACCAGTGACGGGCTGGCAATGGCAGCGGGATATTCACCAGATTCACTTTTTAATCCTGAAGTAAGTATTCTGGTAGGAACGCAACACATTGGCGAAATGATTAACAGATTTGGAGATACTGCTTTGGGACTTTCAGCTTATGCTTATGGAGCAGGAGCTGTAAACTCTGGAAATTATAACCTTGATTATGCGGAGAGAGTATTAAGCCGAGTAAGCACAATAAAAAGCTATCTGCAGAATAATGGATATGTATAAAAATTGAAATTTAAGGAAAACAGATGGAGAGTGTAAACTCTTCATCTGTTTTTTCTATTGCAGACAGGCTTTAAACAATGATATACTATGAAGTTAGAGGTGATTATGTATGAGTAATAATGTTTTTGATATTACACCGGTAAAATATACAAATGATAAGCTTTTGCTTTTAGATCAGACAAAGCTTCCGGGAAAAGAGGTTTACACTGAGATAGAATGCAAAGAAGATATGTGGGATGCAATATACAAATTAAAGGTAAGAGGCGCTCCTGCAATCGGAGTAGCTGCAGCCTATGGTTTATTTCTTGCAGTTCGCGATTTTGATGAAACCGATATGGAAGGATTCAGAACAGAGTTGAAAGCGGCAAGGGATTATCTTATTACAGCAAGACCGACAGCAGTCAACCTTGCGTGGGCCTTAAATCGAATGTACGATAAGTTTGTTGAGGAAAAAACGGAAACTGTTTCAGAAGCTAAGAAACTGCTTTTCTCAGAAGCGGAAAAAATCCGTGAAGAAGACGAAGCAGCCTGTTATGCCATGGGAGAATACGGACTTTCTCTTTTGAAACCCGGAATGGGAATTCTTACTCATTGCAATGCCGGAACTATTGCAACAGCAAAATATGGTACTTGTCTTTCTCCAATTTACCTTGGACAGGAAAAAGGCTATCAGTTTAAAGTCTTTGCAGATGAAACGAGGCCACTGCTTCAGGGTGCGAGACTTACATCCTGGGAACTTAATAAAGCAGGTGTTGATGTAACGCTTATTTGCGATAATATGGCATCCATAGTTATGAAAAATGGATGGATTGATGCTGTTGTTGTAGGATGCGATCGAATGGCAGCAAATGGAGATGGTGCCAATAAGATAGGAACTTCAGGAGTTGCAATCTTAGCTAAAGAATATGGAATTCCATTCTATATGTATGTACCGACATCGACTATAGATCTTAATACAGAGACAGGAGACAACATCTGTATTGAATTAAGAAAAGGTGAAGAAATTTACAATATGTGGTATGAAAAGCCTATGGCACCAGAAGGAATTAAAACTTATAATCCTTCCTTTGATGTTACTCCGGCAAAGTATATTACTGCTGTAATTACGGAAAAGGGAATTGTCAGACCACCATATAAAGAAAATTTAGCAAAGCTGTTTAAATAGCAGAGAGGGAATAATGGAAACAGAGAAGAAAAGTTTTTTAGAAAGATATGTAAAAATTATTGTTGTATTTGCAGTTATTGCAGGATCATCGTCCGGGATTTTCGGAAGTGTAATCGGAGCCCCTTCTATGGCAATCGGCTTCTGGAGACTTACAATGGGGTTGCCTTTTTTTGCAATACCTGTACTTTTAAAACATAGAGATACTTTAAAGAATATATCAAGAAAAGATTATATATGGACATTTATTGCCGGAGCATTTTTGTTCGGACATTTTTTTACATGGTTTAATGCGGTTAAAATGACCAACATTGCCAGCGCAGTAGTTCTTGCTGCACTTCATCCGCTGATTGTTCTTGCAGTTACAGTTTTTGTACTTAAAAGAAAAGTTGGCGCAAGACCGGTTATGGGAATTGTGCTTGCACTTCTTGGCGGTGCAATGATTGCAGGCCTTGATTACAGAGTATTGTCATCCGGTAATTTTACAGGCGATATACTGGCATTTATGGCAGCTCTTTTTATGGGTCTTTACTTTGCCATCGGAAATGAAGTTAGAAAAAATGTGCCGGGAAGTACTTATGTATTTCTTGTATTTTTAGCATGCTGGATTTGTTTTGCTATCGGAATGGTAGCAACAAAGACACCGGCTCTCGGTTATCCGGCTAAGGATTATTTCTATATGATTTTACTGACACTTGTTTGCCAGATTGGAGCGCATGCAGTATTTAACCTGTGCTTTGGATATGTAGACTCTTTATATGTTTCAGCATGGGAATCAGGAGAATCAGTTTTTGCAATTATTATGGGTGTAATGTTTTTACATCAGATCCCAACATCATGGGAGATAGTAGGTTCCGCTGTTGTTGTAATAGGATTGTTATACTATAATTATTATACTGCTCTTTCAGAAAAGGAGAAAGCATGAGTTATAAAGTGAGTATACCGACGTTTGAAGGTCCTTTTGATCTGCTGGTCTATTTAATAGAAAATGCGCAGATGAATATATACGATATTCAGATTTCGGAGATTACAAAACAATACATGGCATATATTGAGAATATGGAAGAAATGGATTTTAATATAAGCTCAGAGTTTATGGTTCTTGCAGCAACACTTCTTGAAATAAAGTCTAAAATGATTCTCCCGCGTATTTCCGACACAGGAGAAGTTACCATCGAAGAAGATCCGAGAAGTGAACTGGTTGAAAGACTGCTGGAATATAAACGATACAAGAAGGGTGCTGAAATTCTGCGTGAAAAAGAAAATCTGGGACAGATGATTTTTGAAAAGCCACAGGAAGATATTTCCGAGTACCTAGAGAATCCTGATGAGCTTCTGAATCTTGACCTGAAACAGTTCGCTTCTGCATTTACACTTTTCCTAAGAAAGAAAAAGAGAGAAGAAGAAGTAAGGGCACATTACACTAAAGTTGAGAGAGAAAAGGCTACCATTGAAAATCGTATGATTTATATTAAGGATATGTTCAAGAGTGCATTTTCAAGAGGAATAAAAAGACTGAACCTTAAAGCACTTATTCCTGATAAAAAAGACCGCTATGATATTGTAGTAACTTTTGTATCTGTATTGCAGATGATGAGAGATAAATATCTTGATGCAGAGCAGAATTCTCTTTATGGAGATATTACCGTTGTTCCGGGAACAAGAGATTTGGAGGAAGAAAAATATGAATAGTAAAAAGACCATAAAATCCGCATTAGAATCTATGATGTTCGTCTGGGGACAGCCTTTAGATATTAAGACCTGTGCAGATATTTTTAATGTCAGCAGGGAGGATATACTGAGCTATTTTCTGGAATTACAGGAAGAGTACGAACAGGAAGGCAGAGGAATTGTTATACGCCAGATAAATAAATCCTTTCAGTTTGTTACGCGTATGGAAAATGCAGAGTTTATCGAAAGACTGTGCACACCGGTAAAGGTCAAGAAACTTTCACAGTCTGCCCTTGAAGTCCTTGCAATAATTGCCTATAAGCAGCCTGTAACAAAAGGAGAAATTGATGCAATAAGAGGAGTCAAATGTGACAGGGTTATTGAAGGTCTGATAAAAAAAGAACTGATTTGTGTAAAAGGCAGGTCAGAGGGGATAGGCAGACCTTTACTATATGGCACAACGGATACATTTCTTAAGCAGTTCGGTTTCAGTAGCTTAAAAGAACTTCCGGAAATTGAAGATATAGAAAGCGCAATCGGAATTGCAGAAGCGGAAAGTGAAAAAGAAATGGAACAGATTTCAATTGAAGAGGTGGATTATGGAAAAGAACAAAATTAAATGTCCTAATTGCGGAGAAGAAATTATCGTTCACGTAAAAGAATTTGTGGACGTTGCGACAGATCCACAGTATAAAGAACAGATTCTTAATGGGACCTTTTTCCTTGCGAGATGTCCGGAGTGTGGAGATGAAACACTTATGGAATATCCGATTATGTATATTGACGGAGACAAGAAACTGAATATTTATATGGCGCCGGAACATGATGAAGATTTGCTGAAACAGCTTAACAGTCTGGAAATACCATATGGAGATACGGATAATGATGCTGTGTTCAGAGTAACTTCCGGTTGTGATGCGCTGATTGAAAAAATTCTTATTGCAGAAGGAAATCGTGATGATAGAATTATAGAACTATATAAGACGCTTCTGGCAGAAAGTCTCGCGAAAGAACTTCCGGGAGTAAATAGCAGTCAGTTCCTTTATTACATAGATGATGAAGAAGAATTCTTCATTATTTTTGGTTATGATAATGAAGAAGAAGAACAACTGACAGTACCTTTTGATGAGGAACTGTATAAAGAACTGGTAGATAATTATCTTGATGCCCTTGATATTCCTGCAAATCAATACGCTGAAGTTAACAGCGCATGGATGGAAGAAAGAATTGAGCACGATATATAGTCTTTAAAAGATTTATGGACAGGACTTACTTTAACATGCATAAATGCGGAGCAGTCCTGTTTTTCTGTGTCATATATAAGGAGTAATGAAATGAAGAATATAATTCTGGTAGGTATGCCGGCATGTGGAAAGAGTACAATTGGTGTTGTCCTTGCAAAAACTTTAAATAAAAATTTCGTGGATACGGACTTATTAATTCAGAGAAGAGAAGGTATGACTCTGCAGGAAATTATCAATGCTTATGGAAATGAACATTTTCATAAAGTTGAAGAAGAAGTTCTGCTGTCTTTTGAGGGACATGACTATGTTGTGGCGACAGGTGGAAGCGCTATTTATTTTGATAAGGCCATCAAGAAGTTTAAGGAAAACGGAGTAGTGGTTTATCTTAAAGTATCACTGGATACAGTACTTGCCCGACTGAATAATATTAAGACACGAGGTGTAACTCTTGCTAAAGGTCAGAGTCTGAGTGATTTATATAATGAGAGAATTCCTCTGTATGAAAAACATGCAGATGTAATCGTAGATACAGAAGGTCTTACTGTTGAAGAGGCGATAGAACAAATAATAAGAAAATTAGAGGAGAAATAACGTGATTAATGTAACAAATGTAAGTGTAAACTTTAGTGGTCAGCATCTTTTTAAAGATGTAAACCTGAAATTCACACCGGGGAATTGCTATGGAATTATTGGAGCTAACGGTGCCGGTAAGTCAACTTTTTTAAGAGTACTGTCAGGAGAGCTGGAGCCGACAACAGGAGACGTAAGTGTAAAAGCAGGAGTCAGAATGTCGGTACTTAAGCAGGATCACTTTGCTTATGATGACTATACTGTACTTGATACAGTTATTATGGGTAACCAGAAACTGTATGATGTGATGAAAGAAAAAGATGCCATTTATATGAAAGAGGACTTCTCTGATGAAGATGGAATCCGTGCAGCAGAACTTGAAGGAGAGTTTGCTGAAATGAACGGATGGGAAGCTGAGTCCGATGTAAGCAGGTTAATTCAGGGCCTGGGTCTTTCTAATGATATTTTATATAGTGAAATGAAGAATCTGACCGGTAAAGAAAAAGTTAAAGTATTACTTGCACAGGCACTTTTTGGAAATCCGGGAATCATTCTTCTTGACGAACCGACCAACCATCTTGATGTTAAAGCAATTAACTGGCTGGAAGATTTCCTTATGGAATATGAAGGAACAGTAATTGTCGTATCTCATGACAGACATTTTCTTAATACTGTCTGCACAAACATTGTAGATGTGGATTACGGTCAGATTAAGATGTATGTGGGTAACTATGAATTCTGGTATGAATCCAGTCAGCTTTTCCAGAAGATGATGCGCGACCAGAATAAGAAAAACGAGGAAAAGATTAAAGAACTGCAGTCTTTTATTCAGAGATTCTCTGCAAATAAATCGAAGTCAAAACAGGCAACGTCCAGAAGAAAACTGCTGGACAAACTTTCTGTGGAAGAAATGCCGGCATCTTCAAGACGCTATCCATTTGTAGGGTTTACAATGGATAGAGAGCCGGGTAAGGATATTCTCGTAGTAGAAGGCATATCGAAGACTATAGATGGTGTCAAGATACTGGATAATGTATCTTTTCGCGTAAACAAAGACGATAAAATCGCTTTTGTCGGCGAAAATGAAATTGCTAATACAACATTGTTTAAAATTATTATGGGAGAAATGGAACCGGATGAAGGAAGTTATAAATGGGGAGTTACTATTACGACTTCATATTTTCCTATGGATAATTCCGAATATTTTAATGGCTGTACATTAAACCTTGTAGAATGGCTTAGCCAGTACACAAATGAAACTACGGAAACCTTTATGAGAAGTTTCCTTGGAAGAATGTTATTCTCCGGAGATGATGTATACAAAGAAGTTCGGGTATTATCCGGAGGAGAAAAAGTAAGATGTATGCTTTCGAGAATGATGCTTTACGGATCAAATGTACTTGTACTTGATCAGCCTACGAACCACCTTGACTTGGAATCCATTACGGCACTTAATGAAGGTCTGGTAAACTTCAAAGGAAATATGCTGTTTGCATCACATGACTATGAATTTATTAATACCATTGCCAATAGAATTATTGAAATTGGAAAAGACGGCAAGATAACAGATAAGTTATGTACTTACGATGAATACATCGAAATGTAAAAAAATGGACAAATGTCAAAAAATAGTTGACACAGCCTTTGGTTCTGTGTTAATATAACAAAGCTGTCTTTTTTAAAGGGATGAACATCTCGGGGAGATGAAAAGTCATCCGGGAAATTTGACAAAAAATTCAAAAAATATATTGACAGATATGGTAAAAGATAGTATACTAAATAAGCTGTCACACGGAACAGCAATGAAAAACTTTTAAAAACTTAAAACTTTTTCTGACAAAGTCGTGTGAAAGTGATATACTAAAAAAGTTCGCTAAAGCGGACGCCGCAGTTCAACAGGAACTGCCTGAACATAGAAAACTTCATAGTGTAGAAATTCAGTCAAAATACAAACAACCAATTTTGGTAAGATGAACTAAACAAGTTCACGACAATTTCTGAAACAGATAATAATTTCGAAAGAAAAAGCGAAAAGCGCAAGTAGCGTTTAATCTGAAAAGGAAAACACTTAAAGAGATAGTAAGCGAAAGCTTAATATACCATTTACTTAAGAGTTTGATCCTGGCTCAGGATGAACGCTGGCGGCGTGCCTAACACATGCAAGTCGAGCGTGAAGCTCTTGACGGATTCTTCGGATGACGGAAAGAGTGGAAAGCGGCGGACGGGTGAGTAACGCGTAGGCAACCTGCCCCTAGCAGAGGGATAGCCACTGGAAACGGTGATTAAAACCTCATAAAGCCATTTTCCTGCATAAGAGAATGGCCAAAGATTTATCGGCAAGGGATGGGCCTGCGTCTGATTAGCCAGTTGGTGAGGTAACGGCTCACCAAAGCGACGATCAGTAGCCGACCTGAGAGGGTGATCGGCCACATTGGAACTGAGACACGGTCCAAACTCCTACGGGAGGCAGCAGTGGGGAATGGGCGCAAGCCTGATGCAGCAACGCCGCGTGAACGATGAAGGTCTTCGGATCGTAAAGTTCTGTTGCAGGGGAAGATAATGACGGTACCCTGTGAGGAAGCACCGGCTAACTACGTGCCAGCAGCCGCGGTAATACGTAGGGTGCTAGCGTTATCCGGATTTACTGGGCGTAAAGGGTGCGTAGGTGGTCTTTCAAGTCGGTGGTTAAAGGATACGGCTCAACCGTATTAAGCCTCCGAAACTGGAAGACTTGAGTGCAGGAGAGGAAAGTGGAATTCTCAGTGTAGCGGTGAAATGCGTAGATATTGGGAAGAACACCAGTAGCGAAGGCGGCTTTCTGGACTGCAACTGACACTGAGGCACGAAAGCGTGGGTAGCAAACAGGATTAGATACCCTGGTAGTCCACGCCGTAAACGATGAGTACTAGGTGTCGGGGGTTACCCCCCTCGGTGCCGCAGTTAACGCATTAAGTACTCCGCCTGGGGAGTACGCACGCAAGTGTGAAACTCAAAGGAATTGACGGGGACCCGCACAAGTAGCGGAGCATGTGGTTTAATTCGAAG
>RCNI01002071.1_pt1 | contig 10109 bp, 9 predicted proteins | sample 2041151 | NCBI WGS metagenome assembly RCNI01 (sample SAMN09708214, study PRJNA481090) | feces metagenome | isolation source: feces | place: Antarctica: Albino Rookery
CATGGCATGCCACGCCCGAAGCCAGGTGTCATTGACGCACTCCTCGCTGTCCTCCGGGGTGTGGAGAATGTGGTGCGCAATAATGCGGCAGTAGGAGCCGTATTTTTGATCGGTTTCGGCCACGGCATTTTCTGACCGATCCCAGTATAATGCAATGATTGCATTGTCCTCCATTTCATTCACCTCTCTTTGCCTTTCACCCATATAGACCGAAGCTGTGCCGGATACGTCACATGTTTTCGTACTCATTGTCTCAGAAGATGGGGAAGATTTGCAAGACATTATTTTGAAAGCGGTGCTGACTTTGACATATATAAAGCATGAAAGTGCGGATTTAGGCGCAGAAAAGCCCGATCCCCAGCGAGGATCGGGCAAGAAAGTCTATATAGGAGTTACTGTGTTCCGGTGGTAAGAACTGTGGATTCCTCGTCAGCCATGTAAAGCGGGTTCAACAGAAGCAGGCATTTATTTTTATAGCACTTACATTAGCGGCGGCGGGATACATAGCTGCGCGAAATGCCAAAGGAGTTGGCCACCTCACGCTGAGTCAGAGGAATGGTGCCGCCAAGGCCATAACGCAGGCGGATCACTTCGGATTCCCGGTGGGTCAGCTTCTCCTTGACCAGTTGACGAATCCGGAGGGCATTGTCTCGGTCCTGCAAATCTTCCAGCATGGTATCGTCCACACTGACTACGTCCATGAGCTGCAACGCATTGCCGTCCTTGTCTGTGTCAATGGAGTCAGAGAGGGATACTTCACCTTGTTGCTTTTTCTGACTTCTGAAGTGCATAAGGATCTCATTTTCAATACAGCGGGCAGCATAGGTGGCCAGCCTTGCCCCCTTGGTGGGGTCAAAGCTGGAGATGCCTTTGATGAGGCCGATTGTTCCAATGGAAATCAGATCCTCCTGGTCACTGGCCTGGACGTAGTATTTCTTTAAGTGTTGCGCCAAAGTGTGGGACGATTGCGGCAGCCGCTTAATGAGAACTGTCAGCACAACGCAGTTCTAGTCAGAGATGGAAGCGGAAACAGGGAGCCCCTGTGCCACAACAGCGGCAATCAAATCTTGCTGGCTGTCATAGTTCAGGTCATTTCCATGCAGCCATTCCTCAGAGACAAAACCAATGGGAATATCATCTACGGTCACAAGGCACTGGCGGGGTTCCAGCTCATAAATGCGGTTCTGGTTGTCCACGTATGCAGCGTCGGTGAGCAGTTCAGCTGTCCGTTGGACAGGATCGGCGATGGTGTACACACCGACGTAATAGACCTTAGCACCCAGCGGATGCTCTCCGGTTCGCACGGCAAGAAAATGCGTCAGGGTGGAATGGGTTTGTATGCCGTTTTTACCCAAATCCATTGCCCGCAGGGAATCCACCACATCATAATAGCGTCCATAGGCATCGGGATCATCGATATAGGGAATCTTATCATCGCTGAAGGCGGGATTCATGGCACTCTGGACAAGTTCATAGAGGCTTTGAGACTCTACCAGAACGGTATCTGAGAACTGATCTTGACCGGAGAGCTGAACCACAGCAGGGTGATGCAGGCCACAACGCAGAGTCACGCTTTCTGCTTGAGGATTGCCAGGGAAGCAGAGGTCTACGGACATCTCCCAAACACGGTCGATCTCAACATCGTTAATGAGATTGGGATTGCGGAAAACCTCATGCAGCAGAGATTCTATCACGGTGAAAGCGGGCAGGCTTTTCCCTTCGGCAGCAACCACCTCGCCGGATCGCAGTAGGGAGAGTAGGGAGGCCTCTTCGATTTGCACGCTGTTTTCCGGCCTGTCCTGTGTTCCACCAGGGTTTACGGCCAGCAAAACGACCACAACAGTTGCCAGCACAGCGCACAGAAGCAGTACGCTGGTTGCAGGACGTTTCCAGCGGAGGATGTTTTTTATTCGCTTTTCGGGCGTTTTCTCCCCGAAGGGAAGAGCAGCGGCGGCGAATTTCTGTCCACTGGCAAGTTCCAGCAGAAGGGTGGAATAGTCCACTCTGGCATCGTGCTCCAACGTGTTCAGCACAGCTTCGTCACAGCTCATCTCCATGTCTCGCTCTGCTAGATGAAAGGCCAGCCAGCAGAGGGGGTTGAACCAATGGAGACTCAGCGCCAGCAGAGCCAGCAGCTTCCAAACAGGGTCTCCGCGGCGGATGTGCTGCCGCTCATGCATCAGGACATAGCTTCGATTTTCCTCTGTCAGCCCCGCGGGCAAATAGATATTTCTTCCGAAAGTAAAGGGAACCTCGATCTGGTCTGTCCAATAGACATGGGTCTCTATACGAATTGCCTCACGCAGCCGCCAACGCAGTTTCAGGACAGAAACAACATTCATGGCTAACATGAGAATCGTACCGGAAAGCCAGATCCAGCCCAAAATATCCATGGTACTTGCTGTCTGTACGGGAGGAAGCGAATGTGACAGAGATGGGACAGGCTCAATAGGTGCGGGTGTCATGGGAACAGAGGTGAGAGCGCTTGTCAGGGAAGAGGTGTCCTGAAAGGGCAGGTGCGCCACAGACAGGGGCGCATGCTCCACAGACAGAGAAATCGGGCAGAGCAGGCGAAACAGTACCACACTCCAAAGCGCATATGAAATTCCCTTTGGCGCATGGCGCAAGCATACTCGAACCAGCAGGACAAAGAAGATGACCAGGCTTCCCGTCCAGCTCATATTCAGAAGCAGCGAAAAGAGTCGTTCCATGAGGATCACTCCTCCCGTTGCTGGTCGATCAGATCTTTCAAGGCCTGCACTTCCTGGGCAGACAGCTTTTTCCGGCTGGTAAAGGCAGTGAGAAATGCGGGAAGAGAACCATTGAAGGAACGGTCTACAAAGTGGACACTCTGGGCAGCAAAAAATTCCTCCCGGCTTAGGCAGGAGGTGACAGTGCCGCTTACGTTCCGAAAAATGCCGCGCTCACAGAGGCGTTTCAACACGGTGTAGGTGGTGGATTTTTTCCAGCCCAGCTGGGCGTCGGCCAACTCCACCAATTCCCCGGAGGTAATGGGCTCTCGCTGCCAAATCAATTCTGCGAATCGGGTTTCTACTTCACCCATATGTAATTTATCCATAGAGAAGGTCTCCTTTGAACTGGATATTAAAATGCGAATTTCTACATAAAGTCTATATCATATAGACTTTTGTTGTCAAGTATGTATACAGATTCCAGGTGCGGTATGACCCAATAAGCCTTCTTGGTCTATATTGTGTAGTCTGTACTTGACAAACGGAGTCTACATGATATAGACTTTATGACAAGATCCGGAAAATTAAGGTATATACGGCAAGTAGCAGGAGATAAACTTCTTAAATGGAATTAAGCAGCCGACTGCCGGGAATCAAATCATAGCAGAAAACCATGGGTGAATATGGAAAAGAGGAATGAACTTGAAGAAGATGAGAAAAAGAACCTGGATGATCTTGGCGGGTATTTTGCTGATTTTTTGTGTCGGCGTTATGGGCTGGCACTGGAAGCATACCATTCCTGTAAGAAGTCGACTTCCGGTGCTGATGTATCATCATGTGGTGGAGAACGACCAGCCCTGTAACGATATGACGATTACTGTGGAACGGCTGGAAAAGGATCTCCAATGGCTGTCTCAGCATGGCTACCACAGTGTTTTGCCCCGGGAACTGCATGAGGGGGAGGCTTTGCCCGAAAAATCTGTTCTCATTACCTTTGATGACGGATATCGCAGTAATTATGAACTGCTCTACCCTTTACTGCAAAAGTATCAGACAAAAGCGGTGATTTCCAATATTGTTCTGATGCAGGACATTGGGGCATCCAATTTCATCAGCTGGGAGATGTGCCGCGAAATGGTGGATTCCGGTCTGGTGGAGATTGGCTCTCATACCTATAAGCTGCACAATCTCGGGGAGCTGGGCGGCAGCTTCAACCACGACGGCATCAATGGTATCCAACGTGATCCGTCGGAAACCGAGGTGGAATTTCAGGAGCGAGTGCTGGGGGACATCCAGCGCAGCTATGACCTGATTACGCAGGAGATCGGACAGGCACCAACCTTCTTTGCGTATCCCTTTGGCATTCAGGAGCCGGATGCGGAAGAACTGATTCAACAGCTGTTTTCTGTAACGGCCGTAACGCAGGATGGCATTGGTGATCTGAGAAAGGGATTGTATAATCTCCCCCGCATGACGGTTACCATGGAAAAAGAGTTATATACCATTTTGGAAGAATGAGGGCTATACACACGGTGGCGGCTCCGCTTGGCATGAGCGGGGCCGCTGCTTTTGCAATGGCGCAGGTTTGTCATTAAGCTGGTATTCCCCAGTGAGAGCGAGTAGACTGTTTTTTGCGGCAGGCTGAAAATATTGGCCTGAAAAAATAAATTGAAAAAGATGAAGTCAAAGAGACTGCTGCCTCGTTATATGTGTAGAGCAGACAGAAAAGAGGTGAGGTACCGGCGTGACAAATAAAGAATTTTCGAAGATTGTAGGCCAGTACCAAAACCTGGTGTACACCGTTTGCTATCAGCTGGTGCAGGATCATCAACTGGCTGAGGATCTGATGCAGGACACATTTTTAACGGCATTTACCCATATGGATTCCTGTCCACCGGAACACTATAAACCCTGGCTGGCCAAGATCGCCGCCAATAAAGCCACGGATTATCTTCGCTCTGCATGGCACAGGAAGGTGACAGCCATGGAGGAGGATGCAACGGCAGAGGGCAGGCCATCCATCGGGGCGATTTCGCCGGGGCCTGAAGATCTGGTGATTGCAGAAAGTGAAGCCGAAGCCATCAAGAGCATGGTCAATGGGCTGAAAGAACCCTACTTATTGGTCAGCCAGATGTATTTTTTACAGCAGACCCCGGTGGACGAAATTGCGCGTGCTTTGCGCCGCCCGCCGAAAACGGTCAAAACGCAGCTTTTCCGCGCAAAGAAACTACTGATGCAGAAAATAAAGGAAAGGGGTGAAACACCATGACAGACCTGTTTACACAAAGCGGGCATTTGACGGATCATGCTCTCAGGCAGTTGATTCGTGGTGAGTTGGATGAGATGAGCAGGCTGGAAGTGGCAGAGCACCTCAGCTTTTGTGATGCCTGCATCGCCCGATACACAGCGTTGCTGACAGAGGATGTTTTGGACAGCCCCCAATACGATGCCACGCTTCCAGTGCTGCGGAAGGTAAAGCGACGGCAGCAGAAAGCGGATTTCCAGCGGATCGCCTCTGCTGTGGCGGCGGTGGCAATTACAGGAACACTCTGGTATTTTGGTGCCTTTGACACCATGGGCAAGGTATTTTTGTTCGACGACGATCCATGGAGCAATATGGATATTCAACAGAGCCAAACAGAAGTGCTCGAAGAGAGATCCTCGCTTTCAAACAAACTCTTGCAGGCAACGGATCATTGGTCACAGCGCATTCTTGACCGGGCAGAATCGACTTTTCGGCTGTCGGGCCTGACTGAACGCATACAACATTTCAATCCACAGAATTTGGAGGATAACGTACCATGAAACGAAATGATTTTCTCACCTTTCTCTTTTCCCTGATTCCCGGTGCCGGGCAGATGTATCAGGGTTATATGAAGCGGGGATTGTCCCTGATCCTTCTGTTTGTCCTGCCTATTATGATTGGTTCTTCAATGATCCCTGTATTAATGGCGCTGGCGGCGGTAGTCTACATGTACAGCTTTTTCGACTCCCTGAATCTCCATGCCCAGCTGAAAGGTGCAGACGGAGAGAAGGAGGCACCTGAGGATAACTTCCTGGTGCACATGGACTGGCTGGAAGGCGGAGATCTGAAACGCCTGACTGCTGGAAAACACCACCTGCTGGGCTGGGGTTGTGTAGCCCTTGGCGTGGCGGCACTGTATCAGTCTGTGCTGCGTCCCTTCCTGAGCAGATTGATTAATATGATCCCCAATGAGGCAATTTACAACGCGCTGAACGGCTTTTTGTACCACGTACCGAATCTGGTTATTGCGCTGGTGTTTATTTACGTTGGCCTTTGGCTGATTCGGGGCCCCAAGAAGAAGGCGGAGGATGACTTTGAAGCATACAGGGGAGATGAAGAAGATGAATGAAGAGCAAAAGACCATGGGGATGGCTACGGCTGAACCGCCCATAGGTGAAGAAGGGACAACTGAGCGTGCCAAAACGGCGGAAAAGAAACCGGGAAAAACCGGAGTGGAAGCGACAGGGAAAAGCAAGAGTAAAGACAGTCCCCAGTCTCCAGTTTTTGTCGGGCGCATTACCCTGGGCGTTGCGCTGATCGTCGTTGGTCTGCTGGTGACAGCCAGCCTGTTTCTGCCGGGAGTCTATCTGCTGACGATGGCCAAATTTGCACCGCTGATTCTGGTGCTGCTGGGATTGGAGATACTGGTGGCCACGGTTCGCTATAAGGAGGCCAATGTAAAGGTTGGTTTTGGGATGACACTGCTGTGCCTGATTCTGATTTTCGGCGCTGTGGGCGCGGCCATTTTGCCGGATGTGTGGGAGGTATACGGCCCCGGACGCTGGGAGCGGCAGGAGGAGATCGTGCAAAAGCTGGAGCGCAGCTTTTATGAGCAGATCGACAGCACGCAGGTGGAACAGCTCTCCATCTATCTCGATGAGCAAGATAAGCCGATCAACGCGTATGTGAATCTTGCCGGGGAATTTACGTCAGCGGAAGGTGTAGCCAAGACTGCACTGCCTATGGTGCACAAGCTGGCCCAGCTGGGGATCGAAGAGGCACATATCGAGGGTCAGAACACAAAGCAGCAGTGGAGCCTGCGGCTCAAAGGCGTGTACAGCCTGAAGGAAATCACAGAGGCCCGTCTGGTGGAAATCATGGACGTTGCCGAGATCGCCTGACCTGGAAATCGGAAAATTAAATTACAGAACTTGAAAATAGACAGGCGCGTGCCTGTCTATTTTTATCAATTCCACAGGTGAAAATTATGCATGTCTCCAGGTTGACAACTGTCTACCGTAATGGTATGCTCAACGTAGAAAGGTAGACATCTGTTTACCATGAGAGGATGTGGAAATCATGAAGATTACTCTTTCGGACAGTGAGTGGAAACTGATGAATCAGATATGGCAAACGCCCGCCATGACCATCATGGAACTGACGGCTGCATTGAAAGAAGAAACCGGCTGGAGCAAGAATACCGTCATCACCATGCTGTCCCGTCTGGAAGGGAAGGGAGCAGTTCATCATGTGACAGAAGGAAGAGCAAAGCGGTTTTTCCCCTCTGTCGAGCGGGAGAATGCGGCCCTTGCAGAGACGGAGAGCTTTTTGGACAAGGTCTATGGCGGCAGCCTGGGGGTGATGATGAATGCTCTGGTGGACAGTCATTCTCTGACTCAGGCAGATATTGCAGAGCTGTCAGCAATTCTGGATAAAGCCGGAGGTGAACAAAAATGAAGGAAATCCTCATCACGTCATCGGTGCTGATCGTTGTGCTGCTGATTCTGCGCAGACTGTTCAGCAAGACCATTTCCAGACGCTTGCAGTATGCCCTGTGGGGTCTGGTTTTGCTGAGACTTTTGATTCCTGTCAGCCTTCCTACTGTAAGCTATAATACCTTAACAGCTATTGAAGCCGTAGTAAGTTCTGCATCTGAGCGGCTGGACAATACCACCATTTATGTGAAGCCCATCGGTCAGGGTGTGTCTGTGGATGCAGCTGTGGAACAGGTGCAGAATACGGCACCGCCGGTGGTGGTTCTGGATCGAAATGCGGAGAGCGTTGTGGAAGCGGACGAGGAGATTCGGGGCCAGCGGGCCAGCGCCGCAATCGCGTCGCAGGATGGCTCCCGGGTCACCTGGTACGCAGAATCCTTCACCGTTATGGATATTCTGCGGCTGATCTGGGTGCTGGGTATGGTGGCTGTCGGTGGCTGGATGCTGTTGGCCAATTTGCAGTTCTGGCGGCATTTACGAAAAAGCAGAGAGCCGTATCCTGTTGCAAAGCAGAAGATTCCGGTGTACATAGTGTCAAGTGGTTTAGCTTCACCGTGCTTGTTTGGGCTGGTTTTTCCGGCGATTTATCTGACACCGGAAGCTGTGAGGGACGAAAAGCGTCTGCGTCATGTTCTGGCGCATGAAATGACCCATGCAAGACACTTGGATTTCCTGTGGTCGGCACTGCGGTGCGTCTGTCTGACCGTTTACTGGTTCAATCCGCTGGTATGGGTGGCGGCTGTGGTATCCAGAACAGACTGCGAACTGGCCTGCGACGAAGGCGCGTTGAAGCTGCTGGGGGAGGAAGAGCGGATCGACTACGGGCGGACGCTGCTCAGCCTGATTCCGGTGCGCAGGAGCATCGAAAATCCGGCGCTGTCGGCTACCACTATGTCCTCCGGGAAGGAGCAGCTCAAGGAGCGCATCACTCGCATTGCGGAAAACCGGAAAACGGTGACGGCAGCGGTTGTGCTGGTTCTGGCTGTGGTGGGTGTGGCGGTTGCCATGACTTTCACAGACGGTCATCAATCCGGCGCAGCAGGAAGCAGAGATTCCGGCACGCTGAACGGTGAGGAACTGCGGTATTTCAATCAGGTGTTCTTCAACAATGACAGCGTGAACAATGTCATAGGCATAAATATTCACAATCAGTTTTTGAATTCCATCTACGAAAAGCCGGAGGATATTGACCTCTATGAATTGCTGTACTGCGGTACTCAGATGATGGAGACCATGTCGGAGGAGGAACTCCAGGAATTTGGCGCTCTGGACGTGGAGGGGATTCCCATTTGCCCAACAGATAAGATGAGTACGGCGGCCATAGATGAACTGCTGCGGAGCAACACAGGTATTGGATTGGAGGACACCAATAAGATTGGCTTGGAGCACTTTGACTACGCTGAACAGTGGGATGCCTACTACCATAGCCACGGCGATACCAATTACTTCCACGGCGTGGAGTTTGCCGGGGGACAGTGGGATGGGGAGTATGTGCGGCTCTACTATACGGGCGGCAATGCCCAAAGCCCTGATGCAGAGTGGCTCTGCGTAACCCTCCGCCACATTCCCGGGGATGCACCGGGAAACGATACCTACCATTTTGTGTCCAACCTGCCAGTTGAGAAGCTGCCTGCGCTTCCCACAGTTATGCCCACGGGAACGCCGCAGTTTACCTTTCCGATTTCTCAGGCAGAGGTGGTAAAGGCACAGCCAGTAGAGGTGATTCGGACCTTTGATGCCGTTGTAGAGAGAAACAGCGGATTCAGGCAGATGGATGACCTTCCCGTATGCACCTACCGCTCCACAGATGGAAAGATGTATGCCGCCATTGACTACGGAGAGACCCAGGAGCGCAATGGAGAAACCTTGTGGGAGTTCGGACAGTTCTTCCAATATCCACAGGGAACGGAGCTGAATGACGGCGTTCACATGGAGACGCAGTGGCTGTTCGGCTATCCGGTGGTCGTTGTGATGTATTCCGGGGAGCTTCCCGGACAGCCCGGTGACTTCACTACCTTTTACGACTATTACGCCTTGGATAAGGAAGAGGGAACTGCCACGCGGCTGCTGCATGCTTACGGCACAAACCAGCCTGTCTCCATTGATTTGGACGGTGACGGCACCAGAGAGCTGGCTGCTGATGAGCAGCTGTTCTTCCAAAGGGATGGGCAGCTCTATGAGATGAACATTCGTGATCTGCTGACAAAGGCATGGCCGGAGCTGACCTTCTGGGATTGGTCTATGTGGGATCAGAACAGCAAGTGTCTGCGTCTTGAAGGATTTGTCCAGAAACCCGACTGGGGCGAGGGAGGACAGGCGGATGCCTGGCGTGAGATTTACTTTGACGGTGAACAGCTGCTGGTATACAAGCCTAAGACCACAACCAAGGACCATGTTTCCTCTGCTGTCTCTGCCAATATCCCGCCTGAGGTGATGAAGCAGGCCATGGCAAAGGTTCAGCGGGATATGGGAGCAGTGACAGACCATCAGGATTACGACACCTGGCAGCTCAGTGACCTCTCTTATGTTATCGGATATCAGACGTTTCCCCAGCTGAATCTGGAAATCTATGCTGTGAGCTGGGAAATCCATCCCAAGGACCCCACCGCCAGCGTGCTGGCTGGCGGCATGTATCTGGACGAGGAGGGCTGGCTGGGAGGCATGAATACCAATCCC
>RCNI01002072.1_pt1 | contig 10109 bp, 7 predicted proteins | sample 2041151 | NCBI WGS metagenome assembly RCNI01 (sample SAMN09708214, study PRJNA481090) | feces metagenome | isolation source: feces | place: Antarctica: Albino Rookery
TTACAGTTATGCGCAGCACAGCGCGTCAGTACAAGCTCAGCACAGGGATGGTCGTGTTCAATTAGGAGTTTTGCGACACTTCCAATGTACGGGAACATATATGTGTTGACTCGTTTGGCACGGTATCTTTCTTGAATGGTGAACTCTTGAGAGAAGTAGTCAATCACAGAATCTTCTGCTGCTGCAATGCGATGGATCATTTCTTCATCCCGGAAAGTGTCCAGCTCCGCATCGTGGACATTGGGTGCCGACAGCCCATATAATGTGGGGATTTCTCGTGCTTTCAATTTCTTCAGCATCTCAAAGTCCTTGTGTTCAATCGCAAGGCAGATCATTTGACGGCGCAGGTGATCGCTGTCTTTGGTTACATCACGAAGGTCAAAGGTGAGATTATCCAGCGTCAGTGGATCACGCCGCTTGACGCTGGTTCCAGCGCCAAAATTCAACTGATATTTTTTCGGATCTGAATCTACAAACCAGATATACCCTTGATCCATCAGATACTTGAGGAGTTCGTAGTTTTTGAATTCCAGAGCATATTCGATGGCGTTTTTGCCAAACTCATCACAGTTCAAAAACGGCTTGTCTTCACGCTGTACGAAAGTTTCCCAGTCAGAGGGATCATGGGATGCTGCAAACTGGCGAACCGTCATGTAATCTGCTGCTGGGACGATAAACTCTCCAGCACTCAGCAATTCTTCGCAGGTAACACCCAGTAAGTGTGTAAAGACAGGAAGATCATGTAAAGTAATTCCTTTTTTGCCCTTCTTAATTTGACTCAGCTTTGTAGACATATCTTGAAGGTCCTTATCATCAGGCTCGTAATTTGGATCTGTATTCATTAGTTTTAGGCAAGCTCGACCAAACTGTCGTGTGGATTTTGGAAATTCCCTGTCAATCAACTGACCAAAATATGAACCAATTTCTTTCTTGTTTTTCACGGTAAACATATCATTCCCTCCTTGCTGTTGAGTATAGGACTGATCGAGCTAAAAAGATATCTGGTGTTTTGGATATAAAAAAGTGAAGTATTTTCTTGGTCATAAAAAAGTATATGCTTTTAGCATATATCCCGTAGAGTGCTTCGAACGGCGAGGGAGTATTTTATTCAAATTCAAAATAGGAGTTCACTGCCATTTCCTGAAAAAATATGCTACACAAGTGCGAAAACATAAAGGTTTAAGGAGGTACGACATGGAGCAAGACCTTCAAGGCGTGTTTGTCATCTACTCCCGGAAGTCCAAGTTCACCGGTAAGGGCGAGAGCGTGGAGAATCAGGTGGAGATGTGCCGTAATTACATTGGAAATATGTATGGGCAGGCAGCGGCGGAAGCAGCGCTGGTCTATGAGGACGAGGGATTTTCCGGCGGTACTTTGGAACGGCCCCAGTTCAAGAAGATGATGAAGGATTCGCACGAGCAGAAGTTCGCTGCCATCGTGGTCTATCGACTGGACCGAATCAGCCGCAACATCGGCGACTTCGCCAAGCTCATCGAGGATCTGGGCAAGCGGGAAATCGACTTTATTTCCATCCGGGAGCAGTTCGACACCTCTTCCCCCATGGGACGGGCCATGATGTACATTGCCTCTGTGTTCTCCCAGCTGGAGCGGGAAACTATCGCCGAGCGAATTCGGGATAATATGCACGAGCTGGCCAAGACCGGCCGCTGGCTGGGCGGCAATACGCCCACCGGCTACGAATCCGAGGGCGTTACCAGTGTGTCTGTGGACGGCAAAACGCGCAAGGCCTACAAGCTGAAGCCCATCCCGGAGGAAATCGCACTGGTCAAAAAAATCTATGAGCTGTTCATGGAAAACGGATCTCTGACCAAGGTGGATCAGTACCTGCTGGAGCGGCAGATCAAAACCAAGCGGGGCAAGAACTTCACCCGGTTTGCCATCCGGGCCATCCTGACAAATCCCGTGTATATGATCGCCGATGAGGATGCCTATGGCTACATGATTGAGAACAAAGCAGACCTGTTTTCGGACAAATCTCAATTTGACGGGATGCACGGCATCATGGCCTACAACCGCACCCTCCAGCGTCCCGGTCAGGCGAACAAAATCAATCCAATCAGTGAGTGGATCGTGGCCGTGGGCAAGCACCCCGGCATCGTCCCGGGCGGCATTTGGATCGCCGTGCAGGAGAAGCTGGAGTTGAACAAGGGCAGGAGCTACCGCGGCCCCAGAGGCCATGTGGCGCTGCTCAGCGGCCTGCTGTACTGCGGAAACTGCGGTGACTATATGCGTCCGAAGGTCACGAGCCGGAAGAATACGCAGGGCGAAACCGTCTACACCTATATGTGTACCATGAAGGAGCGCAGTCGTGGCAAGGTCTGCAAGATGAAGAATATCAGCGGCAACCTGCTGGATGCCAAGATCGTACAGACGGTAAAGAAGCTGGACCAGAACAGCGATGAGATGGCCAAGCGGATCATGCAGACCAAGCGGGTGCTCCGAGGCAACAGGGAGGACTGCAATGTCGAACGGGAGAAGGCCAGAACCCGGATCGAGGAAACCGAACAGCAGGTCAAGGGCCTCCTCGACACTCTTTCCAGAGCCAGCGGAACCTCGGCTGAGAAATATATCGTGGAGCGTATCGACGAACTGAACAAGGCCAATGAGGGCTATCGGCGGCGTCTGGAGGAGTTGGAGCCGCTGATGAAGCAGCATGAACTGGCCGATAGGGAGTTCGACATTATCCGGAATATGCTGGCGAACTTCGGCGAGAGCATCGAAACCTACTCTGTGGAGCAGAAGCGGGCTGCCATCCGGGCGATTGTCAAAAAGGCGGTCTGGGATGGGGAAAATGTCCACCTGTATCTGTTCGGACAGGACAGAGACGTGGATTTTCCAGAAATTCCTGCCGAAAACGGTGAAAACAAGATTTCTGGTGCATCCGAAAGTCCGTGGCGTGAGGATAGCGAATGAAATTCTTATGTATTTCCGATCCCAGAAAAAGACGCAGGGGGAAGTATCCCTATCGGACACGATTGAAACGGACGGTACAGGAGATTCTCTATATTTGCAAGATGTGGTAGGAACGGAGGACACTATGGCCTCGGATTTACAGGAGCAGGAAGAGCGTTTGCAGATTCGTCGTCTGGTGGAAGAATGCCTCACGGAACGGGAGGCGGACATCATCCGCCGTCGCTATGGCTTGCAAGGCGAAACGCCGCAGACCCAGCGGCAGGTAGCCGCGGTGTATGGCATCAGCCGTTCTTATGTATCCCGCCTTGAGAAACGGGCGCTGGAAAAGCTGGCTGCGGCAATGGGAGAGCGGCAGTAAATCGGTCGATGCACAGGGGAAAATGGTGCTTATAGGGAGGATTTGAAGAGACAAAAGCAAGGAAAAATTTGGAAAGAAAGTATGCGGATAATTTCTTATTGTGAAAGAAAAAATTCAACAAAATCCTGTTGCTTTTATAGGAGCAATTTCGTATAATCGTATAGGAGTGAAAGCAAAAAATAATTTTATTTTTTGGCATGAAGGAGTAGAGAGAACCATGAGAAACATCTATTGCAGCATAGCAGATATGCGAAAGAGAGTGTTTGCTGAGGTCGCCAAGCTGGCATACGATGGCGGCGACTATGATAAGCGTATGGAAGAACTCCCTTATGAGATTGTTCCCAGTAAGGAAGATAATCGGCGCGATTCTATTTTTTTGGAACGGGCAATTGTCGGCGAGCGTATTCGTTTGGCCATGGGACTGCCTTTGCAGCAGATCGATGAACCTACCCGTTTGTCTGAGGGCGTGGAGGCCAGTGCGGTTGCTGAAAAATATTATGACCCACCCTTGATCAACATCATCAAGTATGCCTGCCACGGCTGCCCGGATACACATATGAAAATCACGGATGCCTGTCAGGGATGTCTTGCAAAGCACTGTCAGAACGCCTGTACCCAAAACGCAATCTATTACGAAAACGGCCGGGCGCACATCGACCAGAGTAAATGCGTTAAGTGCGGCCGATGCAAAGATGCCTGTTCCTATCATGCAATCATCAAATTTGAACGGCCCTGCCAGGAAGCCTGCGGTATGGGCGCTATCAGTAAGGATGAACAGGGCCGAGCAAAGATCGACTACAATAAGTGCGTCTCCTGCGGTATGTGCTTAGTGAACTGTCCGTTCGGTGCGATTGTGGATAAGGGACAGGTGTTCCAGCTGATCCACTCCATCAAGCAGGGGGATCGGGTCGTGGCAATCATTGCCCCGGCGTTCTGGGGGCAGTTCGGTGAAAAAATCAAGCCGGGCCAGATTGCCAACGCCATGCGTCAGCTGGGCTTTGATGCGCTTCACGAAGTGGCCATTGGCGCAGATTTGTGCGCTGTGGATGAGGCGGAGGAGTTTTTGGAGCACGTGCCCAGTAAACAGCCGTTCATGGCAACCTCTTGCTGTCCGGCATGGTCGGTGATGGCCAAAAAGGAGTTTCCCGGCATTGCATCTTATATCTCCATGACCATGACGCCGATGGTATTGACGGCACGTTTGGAAAAGCAGAAAGATCCCCACTGCCGTGTGGCATTTATCGGCCCTTGTGCCGCTAAAAAGCTGGAAGCCAGCCGGAAGAGCGTGCGCAGTGAAGTGGATTTTGTTTTGACATTTGAAGAACTGCGGGGAATGTTTGAAGCGAAGAACATTTGCCTTGAGGAACTGGAGGAGCTGCCCGGTGAGTATCAGGCCTCCGCGCCCGGTGTTGGTTTTGCTGCTGGCGGCGGTGTTGCCAAGGCGGTGACGGAAGTCATCCACCGCAAGGATCCTTCCATTGAAGTGAAAACCATGGCAGCACAGGGCTTGCGGGAGTGCCGCAAGATGCTGAAGACAGCCTGCACCGGCAAATACAATGGATATCTGCTGGAGGGTATGGCCTGTCCTGGCGGATGTATTAGCGGTGCTGGTACCATTCAACCGCCGGAAAAGGCAAGCCACCTGCTCAAGCAGTATCAAGCACTGTCCCCCAAGGAAAACCCGCTGGATACGGAGTATCTGGAATATCGGGAACTGCTCCATGAGGATCCGAAAAAGTATACCGAAGGAGCGCCGGACACGCACAAATAAAGAAAATATGGCGAGTTGACAGGTTACAGGAGAGCACTGTCCAGGGCGGCCGCCAAAGGGCAGCATACGCAGACAAACGGACTGGACCTGGTGAGCATCGTTTAGAGTAATCAACAGAGTACATCCTCTTGTGGAGGGTGTACTCTGTTTCGTTGGCGCTTCAAGGTATGACAAGCACGCAGTATACCTGATAGAGAGCGACAGAGCCTGCCCTTTTTGGGGCCTATGCAAACCATTGGCGCCTTAGTGGCTAGGATGGATGAAATGAAGGAGGAAAAGAGATGGATTCACTAGTGATGCTTCTGCAGCTGGTCGGTACGGCGGCTTTTGCCGTGTCCGGTGCGTTGGTAGGACTGCGGAAGAAGATGGATATACTGGGCGTTGTGGTGCTGGGCCTGACGACAGCAGTGGGCGGTGGCATTACCCGTGATATTTTGCTGGGGATCACACCACCGGCAATTTTCTTCGATCCTCTGACGGTGTCCGTAGCGGCAGGGGCAGCGCTGCTGTTTTTTATGACAGCGGTGCATCAGCGACTGATGAAGTCACGTCGGGTCTATGAACTGACCATGCTGTGGAGCGATTCGCTGGGCTTGGGTATTTTTACCGTCATCGGTGCCCAGACAGCCAGCAAGATTTTGCCGGAGAGTAACTGGTTGACCATCGCCTTTTTAGGGACGGTGACCGGCGTGGGCGGCGGCGTTCTGCGGGACGTAATGGCCGGGGAGCTGCCCTATATTTTCCGCAAGCACATCTACGCCTGTGCGGCGCTGACGGGTGCCGTTGTCTGGGAGATAGTGCGACGGATGGGGAGTGATGAGCTGGCACTGCTGCTGGGCGGCGGCAGCGTCGTGTTGATCCGTATGTTGGCGGCGCACTACCGCTGGAGTCTGCCGCGTGTGGAGGACTTTGACGAAGCATAACAACAAAGCCGGAACCACCATGGTTCGGACCTTGCCGTGCTTGGAAATATGGCACAGAAATAAACCGGGTATGGCGAAATATAAAATAGGGAAGAATCTAAAAAAAGGAGCGTATCCTCGGATACGCTCCTTTTTTATTAGGAAGGAAAGGTGTGCCTGTGTTCTTTGGGCGAGGGAAGTTCTGCCAGAATCAAGCTGCTCATCATCAGAACCACGCCCACATAGCCGCGGGGCGAGAGAACCTCACCTGCAAAGAAGTAGGCCACGACAGCCGCAAATAGCGGTTCCATCGTGAAAATCAGCCCCACATGACTGGCTGTGGTGTACTGCTGTTGTACGGACTGAACCACGAAAGCCACACCAGAGCAGAAGATGCCCAGAAACAGCGCACTGGCCCATACGGCGGGAGAGGAGGGCAGATGGGGTTCTTCCAGGACCAATGCCAGTCCCAGCATAACCACGCCCACCACGCCCAACTGACAGACGCCCAATTGGAGGGGAGAAACCTCCGGATCATGGACGGCCCGGTCCGTTACCACCAGATCAATGGCATAAAAGACGGCTGTGCCCAGACAAATCACGTCTCCCAGAGCCGGACGAAACTGGGCATTAAGTGTCATCAGCCCCAGTCCCACGGTACACAGTCCCAGCGAAAACAAAAACTTTCTGTCCGGCCGCCGTCGGCTGACCAAAAATTCCAGCAGCGGTGTTGTGACTACCGGCAGGGCGCAGATGAACCCGGCGTTGGAGAGAGAGGTATACAAGACACCGTAGGTGCAGCAGGTATACACCCCGGACAGGCACAGCCCAATGATCAGGCTGTACCACAGCGTTTTCCGGGAAATCTGGCGCATCTGGGGCAGGAGAAACAAGCCCAGCACAGCAAAGGCCGTCAGAAAGCGAAAAGCGTTGAGGGTCATGGGTGCCATGTCCGTCAGACAGATATCGATCAGCAGATAGGACACGCCCCAGAAGGCGGTGACCATCAGTAACAGCAGGTCTGCCCTGCGTTGGTGCGCCATAGCCGATACCTCCGTTTCAGAGTTTACAGATATTTGTCCAGTTGTGCTTCTACCTCGGCCATCTTCTTCACCTTGGGATTTCGGATGAGATTGCCCCGGGCGATGACCATAGAAAGCTTTCGCAGAGCGGACAGATCCTCCAGCGGGTTGGTGGGGCAGACAATCAAATCTGCACACTTGCCGGCTTCCACAGTACCGATTTTGTCCCCCAGACCTGCAATTTGGGCGTTGCGGGCAGTGGCAGTATGCAGGGCAAAAGCGGTGGATACGCCGCAATATTTATGGAAATAGTTGATCTCGCGCCACATATCGTAGTGCGTAACAAAGGGACAGCCGGTATCGGTGCCCAGACCCACAGGAATATCATTTTCCAAGCAGGCTTTGGCGCAATTGATCACGCCCTGAAAGACGATGTTACCGTTATACTGGGACATTTCCGTGGTGTGGCTGACTGCACGATCAAAGAGCGCGAACGGCAGGGCCGGGGACAGCGTGGCGATATGGCAGGCACCGCGTTTTTTGAACAGACGAAGGATCTCTGCATCGGGCTGTGCACCGTGCTCAATGGTGTCTACGCCGTTCTCCAAAGCCACCCGGACACCCTCCGGGCTTTCCACATGGGCGGCAACCGGCAGACCCAGCGCATGGGCTTCATCGCAGGCAGCACGCACCAGTTCCGGGGCCATCTTCAGCACACCGGGTTCGCCCTTGACCTTAGCATCCAGCACACCGCCGGTGATCATCAGCTTGATCAGATCGGGCTTATCCCAAGAGATTTTTTTCACATAAGCGGCGGCCTCACCGGGATCGTGGGCGGCATAAGCCAGCGAATAGGCCATGTGACCGCCGGGGACGGAAACGGCCATGTTGCCCGCCAGAATTCGAGGGCCTACGGTCTTGCCGGCATTGATTTCATCACGGATGATGGTGTCCACATTCTCCACGCCGCCTACCGTACGCAGGGTCGTGACACCGGAGAGTAACTCCGTTTTAGCGAAGCTGCGGCACAGGGCAATCATGGTTTTGCGCAGGAGGTTATTGGAAGTCATCAGCCGCACCAGCTTTACCGGATCGGAAGCCTTCTTCTTGGGCTTGCCGCTGGAAGGCAGATGGACATGGAGGTTGATCAGGCCGGGCAATAGATACTGTCCCTGCAAATCAACCACCTCGTAGCCCGTCAGATCATGTCCGGCGGGAACGACGGCTTCAATCAATGCACCATCGGTAAGAACGATGTGATCAGCCAGCGGAGTCATTTCTGCTGAGCCGTCCAAAATGTAACCGTTTGTGTAGGCGTATTTCATGGGAATCGCTCCTTTTAGTATATTTTAGAGAGATCAATGGTCTCCAAATCATCGGGGATAGCAACGGGGCCGTTGTAGACGCTTTGAGCCTCGGCACTGTAACGGGCCTTGCGGGTGGCAAGGGTCTTGTCCTCTGTGTGGTAGAGAACCAGATGCCCCACCTGCAGTTCCTGGGCCAGTTGGGCGGCGTCCCGCACGGTGCTGTGGTGCTTTTCGTAGGGCTGAAAAATCTCCCGGTCCTCATAAAGGCAGAAAGCCTCGGTGAGGAGCCAGTCACAGCCCCGGACCAGCTCCCGGCAATCGGGATGACAGGGCTCATCGCCCAGACATACCAACGTTTGTCCGTCGGGAAGAGCGGCAGAAAATCCGTACTGTTTGGCCTTGGTGGAGAAGATATCAAAGACGGTCAGCGTCATACCCAGACAGTGCAGTGTATCGCCGGGACAGACTTCCTGGAAGATAATACGCGTGCCGATGTGCCGGGCCAGCTTTCCCGGCAGAAGAGCACGGCACAGAGGTTCCAGAATTCCCAGAACCGTGTCGTGGCACCAGATGGTCAGCGAGCCTGCGTAGGTCCCTTGATTGATGGCGGCGGCTACGGAGCGCACGATCCATACGACGCCCAGCACATGGTCTGTATGGGCGTGGGTTACAAAGAGATGATGGAGGTGGGGGATGGTGAGCTTTGCCAGCTCCAGCTGGCGCAGAATCCCGTTGCCGCCACCGGCATCCACCAGCAGGAAATCCTCCCCCTGTCTGAGGGCGAAGCAGGTGTTATAGCAATGGGTGACCATGGCGTTGCCGGTGCCCAACAAGGTTAGCTTCATAGGCAATATCCTCCTGTTCTGTGCACATATCATAGCAAGGTATTTATAATAAGTATACCATGCCAACGGCAGACGTGTAAAGCACAAGGGGAGAAGCTTCAGCTTCTCCCCTTGTGAAGAATATGGTATCAGTCATCCCATCCGGAGCGCTTTTCACCGGGGGTGCCAAAGGCGATGGAGCCCTTGCCGAATTTCCCTCGAATCGTGTCCATGGCCTGTTCGATCTTTTCCTGCTTTTCATTGCGTTGGGTCTGTTGGGTTCCCAACAGATCCAGCTGGTGGTAGCTCTCGGCGGCCTCCGTGATGTGCAGTGCTGTGACCGTCAGCATTCGAATGGGGGTGGGGGCTTTCCAGGCCTGTTCCGTTAGCTCCAGTGCGGCCTGATAAATGTCCTTCATCAGATGGGTGCTCTCCGGCAGACGCTTTTGCCGGGTGATGGTCTTGAACTGGGCATCCCGGATCGTGACTTGGACACCGCCGCAGTACAGCCCCTGCTGGCGCATCCGCTGTGCCACGCTGTCAGAGAGCAGGCTCAGCCCGGTGCGGATTTCCTCCCAGCGGGTGAGGTTTTGCGGGAAGGTTGTGCCGTTGCCCACGGACTTGACGGGTTCATGATCCCCCTGCGGGCGGACGGGGCTGTTTTCCAGACCATTGGCGTAGCGGTACAGCTGATAGCCCTGCTTGCCCAGCAGGGTTTCCAGCGTGGACACCGGACAGTTGGCCAGTTGACCGATGGTCTCGATGCCGTGACTGCGCAGGACCTTTTCGGCGGCGCGGCCTACAAAGAGCAGGGCGCTGACCGGCAGTGGCCAGACCATCTGCTGCCAATTGTCCCGGCTGATGACAGTGGTGGCATCGGGCTTTTTGTAGTCGCTGCCCAGCTTGGCGAAGATCTTGTTGAAGGATACCCCCACAGAAATCGTCAGGCCCAATTCCTCCCGCACCCGGGCGCGGATGGCATCGGCCACCG
>RCNI01002596.1_pt1 | contig 10105 bp, 10 predicted proteins | sample 2041151 | NCBI WGS metagenome assembly RCNI01 (sample SAMN09708214, study PRJNA481090) | feces metagenome | isolation source: feces | place: Antarctica: Albino Rookery
TATTCTCCTTTTATAATATTTATATTATACCATATTTATGTTATTGTGTAAAGAAAAATAAGTAGTTATATAACTACTTATTTTCTATACTATAATAATTTATTATTTTATATTGGTTCTATAAATTCTAAAACAATTCCATCTGGATCTTTAAAATATAATGCTTTACTTTTTCCAAAACCATACAATGAAAAATCAAATTCTTGTGGCTTAGATAAACATTCTACATTATTTTTTAAAAGATGATTATACATTTTATCTATATCTGTAACTTTAAAACAAATTTCAGATATAGAAGTTTTAAAAAGATCTGCTTTATCTTTTTTGGTTTCTTGATTTAAAAACTGAATTAACTCTACTGGTGGAGAAGAAATATCATCAGTACCTTTTAAATAAGCTACTCTTGCTTTACAATTATTTTTAGCAAATAATAAATCTGTTTCTTTTCCTTCCATTATTATCTCACCAATATAATTTAATCCTAAAACATCTCTATAAAATTTAATAGATCTATCCATGTCACTAACTGTTATTCCAACATGCATTATTTCATTTACCATATATTACCCTCCTATTAACACAAGTTATACAATTTGTATTTGAAGATTTACACATTCTGGATTAATTAAATTTAAATATTTATCACTTAAATAAATATATATTATGCATTCTTTTAATAAATATGAATAACTCTCATCTGGAATTATTTTTTCATTATACATAAAATATATTTTATCAAAGTCAAAATTTTTTAAATTAGAGTCTTCTGCATTTGTATATATTACTGAAAATTTATGTGATAAATCTTCTTTTTTATTTTCAATAATATTTTCATAATTTATACTACCTTCTTTAGTTGTATTTGATTTTTTTATATCCTTTAAAGTTATTATTTTAACTTTATATGATACAAGAATAACATCATTAGGTATAAAATTTTTTCTTTGATCTAAATATTCATAAATTTTGTTTTGACATTCTTGTCTGTTAATAATGTCCTTTTTGAATAGACTATCCAATTTAGAATTTATACATTTCAAATATTTTTTAATTATACTTACTCTATTTTGTTTACTTAACATCCAACTCCTCCATACAAATTAATTAATTTATATTTTTTATTAACTATACGTTATATTATAACATAAATTTTTATAATTGTAAACATAAATAAACGTAAAAAAAATGAGCATAAGCTCATTTTTTTATTATTCTTCTGTAGAATCATCTTCTACATTTTCTCTTGGTTTTAATAATGGATATAATACTACATCTCTTATATTATAGCTATTAGTTAAGAATTGTAAGAATCTATCAATTCCCATTCCCCATCCTGAAATTGGTGGCATACCAAATTCCATAGCTTTAATATATTCATGATCAATTGACATAGCTTCATCATCACCATTATCTTTTAATTTATTTTGTTCAATTAATCTTCTTTCTTGTTCAACAGAATCTACAAGTTCTGAATATCCATTTATTATTTCTTGTCCATTAACTATTAATTGGAATCTATCTGAAACAGCTGGATTTTCATCATTACTTCTTGCAAGTGGTGATAAATCTGTTGGATGTTTTGTTAAGAAAGTAGGTTTAATTATGTATGGTCTACTTACTTTTTTATATAATTGATCTATTAAATTTCCTCTACCTAAGCTTTCTAAATTTTCAACTTCTAAGTTTATTCCTTTAGCTTTGATTTCAGCAAGTAATTCTTGTGCTGTTGCAAAATTATCTATATCAATTCCACAATCTTTAATTAATAATTCTCTAAATGAAACAACATCCCATTCTTGACCAAAGTCAATATCTTTTCCACCGATATTTATTACTAAATTTCCATCAAATAAATTTGATAAAATATATTTAACCATTTCTTGCATTAATTTCATATTATCTTCATAATTGTAGTAAGCACTGTATCCTTCTACCATTGTGAAGTCTTGTAAATGGTTTACGCTTATTCCTTCATTTCTAAAATCTCTAGCAATTTCAAAAATATTAGTAAATCCACCAACGATTAATTTTTTTAATGTAAGTTCTGGTGAAATTCTTAGATATACATCCATATCGTGTGCATTATGGTGTGTTATGAAAGGACGAGCTGTTGCACCAGATGCTGTATTTTGTAATACTGGAGTTTCAACTTCAATAAATCCTTTTTCTTCTAAGAATCTTCTTAATAAACTAATGAATTTAGATCTAAGTAAGAATCTTTTTTTAGTTTCATCATTCATTATTAAATCTAAGTGTCTTTCTCTATACATTATTTCTTGGTCGTTTAATCCATGAAATTTTTCAGGTAATGGTCTTAATGATTTTCCAAGGAAAGTATATTTTGAAACTCTTAATGTTTTTTCTCCAGTTTGAGTTGTAAACATTTCACCTTCTACCCCGATAAAATCACCAATATCTAATGTTTCATGTATTAATTTATATGTATCTTCACCAACTTCATCTCTTTTTAAACAAAGTTGTAATCTTCCTTCAACATCTCTTAAGTCTAGGAAAGATATTTTTCCCATTTTTCTTTTAGACATAACTCTTCCTGCAATTTTTACATTAGCAGTACCATCTTCTAAATTTCTTGCATCACAAATTTTGTGAGTAACTTCAAAACGTTCTGGTGTTGTATGAATACCATTTTCGCGAAGTTTTTCTTTCTTTTCTTCTCTAACTTTTCTTAATTCGCTTATGTCAGCCATTTTATCCTCCTTAAAAATAAATATTACATTAATTATACACTATTTTATGTAAAAAGTCAATTTAAACACAAATAAAGAAGAAAAAATGGTATTAAATTTAAATACCATTTTATTATTTTTATTTTCTTGTTATTGCTAATACTTTATATTTTACTACTCCGTTTGGTGTTGTAACTTCTACATCTTCACCTTTTTTGCTTCCTATTAAAGCTGCACCTACTGGAGATGCATTAGAAATTTTACCAGCTTTTAAGTCTACTTCTGTAGCACCTACGATTGTGTATTCTACTTCTTCTTCGAATTCATAGTCATATAATGTAACTGTTGTTCCTACACCAACTTTTTTAGTATCTATGCTTCCTTTTTCTACAATTTTAGCCATTTTTAAAGTGTTTTCTAATTCTACTATTTTAGCTTCTAATTGTGCTTGTTCATTTTTAGCATCATCATATTCTGCATTTTCAGATAAATCTCCATATTCTTTAGCAATTTTTAATCTTTCTGCTACTTCTATTCTTCTAGCTCCTTTTAAAAATTCTAATTCTTTTTCTAATTTATCATATCCTTCTTTTGTAACTAATATCTCTTTATTTGTTAATTCCATTTTTATTCCTCCTATTTTTCTTGTTTAGCACATACAAAAGTTCTGAAATATATATTTCTTTTTCATTATATAGAAAAGAAATATTTTTACTTAAATTTTTATTTTTTAATATTTCCATATACTTTAATAGATTTAAACTTTCTTTATCTACAAACTTTTGTATTTCATGTGCTGTTAAATAATTATAATCTTCATTAGTGAAAATATTATAACAATCTATATATATAGACTGTTTATTATATTTAAATAATTGTAAGTTTTCTATATATTTATCTAAATTTACAACTACTAAATAATCCTTTAAATCTTTTATATTTTTTATTTCATTACACATACCATATTCTTCATTTATTTCTTCTAAATACTTATATATTCTATTTTGTTTTGGAACTTCTTTAGTTATAAAGTCCACTTTTTTACTAATTTTAGCTATATCTAAAAACATTTTTTTATCTATTTTATTAATATCTTTAGTTATTATTGCAATGTTTTTAGTATGTATATTTTCTATATGTTTTATATATTTATACACAAGATTACTTACTTGTACTTTTTCATCTATTATATTTACACTTATATTATATTTTTTATTTAATGCTATAAATATATCTTTTATTTTATCTACATATTTTTTTAATTTTTTAGATAATATAACTTCACAATCTTCTTTTATAATATATGATAATTCATGTACAATCATATATTTATAGTATTTATTTTTTATTTTATTAATAATCTTTATGAAAAATTTTTTTGAATTTAAATTTAATTCTAAGTACTTATTAAAATAATCTGTAACTTTAATGCTTTCTACAAAATAGTCTTCGTATTTAAAATTTTTTATATTGATAGTATCTGTTAATGACTTAAGTATAATAATTTTTGACACATATATCACATCCTTATATAATATATATGCCAAAATCTATTTTTTATTATTTATTTTTATTTTTCTTTTTATTTTTAGTTTTTTCTCTAGCTTTTATGAAATCATTTTCAGAGTATAATCTTTTTAGAAGTTCTTCTTTTAATTCTTCACTAGTTAAATTTGGTTTTAATTTACCATTTTCAACAAAAGATATTGCTCCTGTTTCTTCTGATACGATAGCAACTATAGCATCTGAAACTTCTGTTATTCCTACACCTGCCCTATGTCTAGTTCCAAGAGATTTCTCAAGTTTGTTTTCTGTTGCAAGTGGTAATATACAACATGCTGCTTCAAGTTGATTATCTTTTATCATAAGAGCTCCATCATGTAATGGTGATTTATTTACAAATATATTTTGTATAAGTTCTGAAGAAATTTTTGCTTTTAATTCTATTCCTTCTTTTATTATTTCACCTATTTTAGTTTCTCTTTCAAAAACAATTAAAGCTCCTACTTTTTTAAATGACATTATTTCTATAGCTTTACATATTTCATTAATTGAATGTTTAATATTTGTTTCTTCTGAATCAGTAAAGAAATGTTCAAATTTACTTCTTCCTATTTTTTCTAAAGCTTTTCTAAGTTCTGGCTGGAACACTACTATAAGAAGTAATGCTCCATATGTCATAAACTTTTCAAGTATAAAAGATGTTATTACAAGCCCTATTGCTTTACTTATAAATAGAAGTAATATTAAAATTCCTACTCCTTTTAATATTTGACTTGCTCTTGTATCTTTTACTGCTCTAAATAAATAATATCCTACTAAAACTACTAATAATATATCTACTATTAAAAGTATTACTCCTATTGGAGAAGTTAAATTTAAAACTTTAGCTATTTCGTATACAAGTTCTATAAAACTTTCTTCTAAACCTGCCATAACCTATCTCCTATAACATTGCTTGTAATAAAGCTGCAAATGATGTTAACGCCATAGCAACTATTAAAGTCCATATTACTACTTTTGTAGTTTTATTTTTTCCCATATTATCCTCCTAGAATTATATATTAAATTTATCCTTGAAATAATCTTTAAGTTTAGAAATTTCAACTCTTTCTTGCTTCATTGTATCTCTATCTCTAACTGTTACACATCCATCTTCTTTACTTTCAAAATCATAAGTAATACAATATGGTGTACCTATTTCATCTTGTCTTCTATATCTTTTACCTATTGAAGCTGTTTCATCAAAATCACATTTAAAGTCTTTAGCTAGATCTAAATATAATTCATTTGCTTCTTCACTTAATTTTTTAGATAATGGTAATACTGCTATTTTGATTGGTGCTAGATATGGATGTAATTTTAAAACTACTCTTGTATCATTTTCATCAACTTTTTCTTCAGTATATGCATCGCATAAAAATGCAAGTGCTACCCTATCACAACCAACAGATGGTTCAATACAATATGGTATATATCTTTCATTAGTTTCTTGATCAATATATGTCATATCTTCTCCTGAACATTTTGAATGACATTTTAAATCATAATCTGTTCTATCTGCAATACCCCAAAGTTCACCAAAACCAAATGGGAATCTATATTCTATATCAGTTGTAGCATTACTATAGTGAGATAATTCTTCTTTTTCATGATCTCTTAATCTTAAGTTTTCTTCTTTCATACCTAAATTGATTAAGAAATTTTTACAATACTCTTTCCAATATGCATGCCATTTTAAATCTTCACCTGGTTTGCAGAAAAATTCAAGTTCCATTTGTTCGAATTCTCTTGTTCTAAATATAAAGTTACCTGGTGTAATTTCATTTCTAAAAGATTTACCTATTTGTGCAATACCAAAAGGTATTTTTTTTCTTGTTGTTCTTTGTACATTTTTAAAGTTTACAAAGATACCTTGTGCAGTTTCTGGTCTTAAATAAACAATTGCTTGGTTATCTTCTGTAACACCTTGGAATGTTTTAAACATTAAATTGAATTTTCTTATATCTGTGAAATTGTGTTTTCCACAGTTAGGACAATTAATATTATTATCATCTAAGTATTTAATTAATTCTTCGTCAGACATACCATCGGCAATAACATTAACATTATGTTCAAATGCCCATTCTTCTATAAGCTTATCTGCTCTATGTCTTGTTTTACATTCTTTACAGTCTATTAAAGGATCTGTAAATCCACCTAAGTGACCAGATGCTTCCCAAGTTTTAGGATTCATAAAAATTGCACTATCAAGACCTACATTAAAAGGTAATTCTTGAATGAATTTTTTTCTCCAAGCTTCTTTAACATTATTTTTAAATTCAACACCTAAAGGACCATAATCCCAAGTGTTTGAAAGTCCTCCGTATATTTCTGAACCTGCATATACATAACCTCTTCCTTTACATAAATTAACTATTTTTTCCATTGAATCTACCATTATAATCTCTCCTTCTAATCTTAAAATTTATTTTAGTTTACTCTTATTAATAATTAACCTATGCACCGTAGTCTATACCCACGCATATAAATAGTATTCATTTCTATCTACTCACTTTCTTTATTTTTTCATTATTTTTATATCTACAACACCGTACTTATCTGTACCAATATCTGTTGTATTTAATAGTATATGCATTTCACCTGCTTCAATATAGAAATTTTCTAATCCAGTATAAACATATGAACTGTCTTCTGGTGTTCTTATTTTTTTATCTATTAAATATGTAGTAACTACATTAGAAACATATTCTTTATAATCTTTACCATATAAATCTAAAGCAACTTCATAAGAATTAATTTTTTCCATAGTTTTTAAATTAATATTATATGCTGTTGTTTTTAAATATGTAGTATTTTTTGAAATTGTTTCTGTCATTTTATCTGTTACTATAACTGATAAAATTTGATTATCTGCTACAATATTTTCAAAATTTCTAAATACAGATGTAAATTCATATGTATTATTTACTTTACCATTCATTTCATTTTTTAATTTAACAAATGTTGTTCTTATATTATTTTCTATTTCTTCATTAAGTTTTGTAAAATCAGTATTATCTACTTTAATATCAGGAAAATTAATATTTGATACTACTGTTTTAGAAGAAGTATCTTTCTCATTTTTAGTTCCTACATTAACAGATAATTGTTTCTTACTTTCGCTCTCTAATTTAACAGATGCATTTTCCTCAGCTATTTTAGCTGGGTCGCTACCTACTACTCTAGGAGTAGGTTCATTTATTATAAAATATGCAATAGTCCCAACTCCAAGTAATAAAAAACTTGAAAATGCAATAACTAATGCATTAGATTTATTTTTCTTTTTTATTTTATTATAACTTATTGTTTCCATTAAAATATCCACCTCTATAATTTATACAATAATAATACTACAAAAGTTAAGATTTTGCAATACATAATTAGTTATTTATCATTTTTTAACATATTAATTAAATCTCTAATCTCAGCTGCTTCTTCAAACTCATAAGCTCTTGCATGCTTCATCATTTGATTTGTTAATTTTTCAATTGTATCTTCAATACTTTCACCACGTTTAATTTTGTATTTTTCAGTATCTTCAGAAACATCCATAGTAGCCCTTGCTACATCTCTTACATCTTTTTTAATTGTAGTTGGGGTAATATTATGTTCTTTATTATATTCTTCTTGAATTTTTCTTCTTCTATTTGTTTCACTTATTGCTTTTTCCATAGAATCTGTTAATTCATCTGCATACATTATTACTTTACCTTCACTATTTCTTGCTGCTCTTCCTATTGTTTGAATAAGTGATCTTTCACTACGTAAAAACCCTTCTTTATCTGCATCTAAAATTGCAACAAGAGATACTTCTGGTATATCTAATCCCTCACGAAGAAGGTTAATTCCTACTAAGACATCAAATTTACCAAGCCTTAAATCTTTTATTATTTCAAGTCTATCAAGTGCCTCTATATCTGAATGCATGTATCTAACTTTTACTCCTTTATTAGATAAATAATCTGTTAATTCTTCAGACATTTTTTTAGTAAGAGTTGTTACTAATACTCTTTCTTTTTTGGCAACTGTTTCATTTATATTTTCTAACAAGTCTTCTATTTGTCCATCTGTAGATTTTACAATTATTTTTGGATCTAATAATCCTGTTGGTCTTATTATTTGTTCTGCAACCAAACTACTTCTTTCAAGTTCGTAGTTACCTGGAGTTGCACTTACATATATAACTTGCTTAGCTTTTTCTTCCCATTCTTCAAATCTAAGTGGTCTATTGTCAAAAGCAGAAGGAAGTCTAAAACCATTATCTACTAATGATTCTTTTCTTGCTCTATCTCCATTATACATTGCTCTTATTTGTGGAACTGTAACATGTGATTCATCTATTACAACTAAAAAATCATCTCCTAAATAATCAAAAAGTGTATATGGTGTAGTTCCTCTACCTCTACCAGATAAAATAGCTGAGTAATTTTCTATTCCTTGACAAAATCCAGTTTCTTTTAACATTTCCATATCAAAATTAACTCTTTGTTCTATTCTATATGCTTCTACTAACATATCTTTTTCTTTAAAATATTTAACTCTTTGTTCCATTTCCTCTTTAATTTCAGAAATTGCTTTATCTATTTTTTCTTTTGGTATAACATAATGAGATTTAGGATAAATTAATTCATGTTTAGTTTGTTTTAATACTTTTCCTGTAACAGGATGAATTATTAAAAGTCTATCTATTTCATCACCAAAGAATTCCATACGTATAGCTTCATCTGAATTTCCTACTGGAAATACATCTATAACATCACCTTTTACTCTAAATTTACCACGTATAAATTCAGTATCTGAACGTTCATATTGCATTTTTACTAATGCTTCCATTACTTCTTCTCTAGATTTTTCCATACCAGGACGTACAGACATAGTCATATTAGAATAATCATCTGGTGATCCTAATGAGTATATTGCAGAAACGGATGCTATTATTATTACATCTTTTCTTTCAAAAAGTGCTGCTGTTGCACTATGGCGAAGTTTATCTATTTCATCATTTATAGAGCTATCTTTTTCTATATATGTATCTGTAGCAGCTATATATGCTTCTGGTTGATAATAATCATAATAAGATATAAAATATTCTACTGCATTTTCTGGAAAAAACTCTTTAAACTCTGCATATAATTGTCCAGCTAATGTTTTATTATGTGCCATAATAATTGTTGGCTTATTAACATTTTTTATTATATTAGCTATTGTAAATGTTTTTCCTGAACCTGTAACACCTAAAAGTGTTTCATATGAATTTTTATTTCCTTTTTCGATTTCTTTAGTTATTTTTTCTATTGCTGAAACCTGGTCTCCCATTGGTTTAAATTTTGAGTGTAACTTAAACATTTTTCCTCCTTTTGTAATATACAAAAATCACAAAAAATAATTTTTAATATAATTGTATTAACATACAAAAATTATATCACATTTTTTATTGTATCTCAATAAAAATACTAACAAACAAAAAAGAGATATTATTTATAATATCTCTTATATTTTTAAATCACTCTTTATTAATTTTAGTAGGTGTGGCATTTGTCACAAAAACCATACTATCATATAATACAGCTGGTGGTTGAAACATTCTATAACTTGGTGGAAGAATACGCATTATTAAAGAATAATTTTCTCCTATACTTCCCATATAAGTATAATCCGAAATAATTTTATATACTTCCGAGTCTTCAGGAATATTATTAAAATCTACCCAACTAGTATCTAAGCCTAGCATTTTTGTAGTTTTAGCTAATGGATCATGTGAATAAAAAGTTTTAACTACACGTTTTTTTGATGGTGTTGGTAAATTACAACTTGTTTTATAAAAATCTGTACCTATTACATAATAATCATCTTTAAATTCATCAAAAAGTAATTTT
>RCNI01002073.1_pt1 | contig 10104 bp, 8 predicted proteins | sample 2041151 | NCBI WGS metagenome assembly RCNI01 (sample SAMN09708214, study PRJNA481090) | feces metagenome | isolation source: feces | place: Antarctica: Albino Rookery
TTGCAGGCTGCTCAGCGGCATCATTCCCTGCCCATGTTCTATCTGGAGCTGGTCAGCGGCCTGCGCAAGGGTGAGCTGGTGGCTCTGCGCTGGGATGATGTAGACACGGAGCACAATGTGATCTCCGTCAGCAGGCAGCTGGTTCGAAACCCGGACGGCAGTCTGGAGCTGACACAGCCTAAAACCGAGACTTCGATCCGCCAGGTCTCCATCCCGCAGGAAGCGGTGGATCTGCTCATTCAGGAGCACAGTCTGCATCCGGACAATCCCTATCTCTTCCCCTCCTCCACCACCGGAGAAATGTATCACCCAGATTCGGTGGTAAAGCTCCACGAAAAGATCTTGCGGGACGCGGGACTGCCACACATCCGCTTCCACGATCTTCGGCATACCTTCGCAACCATGGCCCTGCAAAACGGTGTGGACATCAAGACCGTCTCCGCCATGCTGGGGCATTACGACGCAGGCTTCACCCTAAAGACCTACACCCACGCCACCCGGCAAAAGCAGGACGAAGCCGCCCAGGTCATGGGCAGCTTCATGGCACAGGTGATGTAGCAGCAAAACACCTTCACAAGTACCACAGCAAAAATGAAAAGTGCCGGAGAAAAGCGAAACGCTCCTCTCCGGCACCTTCTGTTCCTTTCCCCGTATGGGTCACGGTGTGGGTCAAAGACTGTACTCCCCGTTTGCCCCGCTTTTTCTCCCCCTATTTTACCCGCTTTTTGGGCTTAATACACAGCAAAACACCCCGAAAGCAAAGCTTTCAGGGTGTTCGATGGAGCTGCTATCCAGATTTGAACTGGAGACCTCATCCTTACCAAGGATGCGCTCTACCGACTGAGCTATAGCAGCAAAGCTTATGCCCCTTAAAGTAAGGGGCATAGTGTGGCGACCGAGAAGGGACTTGAACCCTCGACCTCCGGCGTGACAGGCCGGCGTTCTAACCAGCTGAACCACTCGGCCACAGCTCTGCTAATATAACATCCTTTTCCGGATTTGTCAACACTTTTTGAGAAAAAATTTTCATTATTTTTCAGCGGTTTATGCCGTTTGCACCGCAGCATACAATATATATTGGGTAAATAACCGTTTTATCGGCCATTTACCCGATATATCGTTTTAAAATTTTTTCGTTTTTTCTCAAAATTTTCGGCCTTTACTGCCTGATTTTTCCGTTTTACTCCCGCTCCGCCGAAAATTTTTCCGGAATTTTTTATCTAATTGGAGAATTTTTCTGAAAAAACCTAAAAAACTCCCCCGAAACGGGGGAGTCTGCATCAATCTTTTTTCTTCTCTGCTTCTTCTTTTTCTATATGCTCGTTCAGTCTGCGGCACAGCTCGCGAATTTCGGTGCTTACAGGGTCGGAAACGTGAACTTGATCCACATCCCTTACATAGTTTACCTTCTCTCCCGCTATCTTTACAACCTTTGCGGGAATACCCACGGCTGTACTATCATCCGGCGTATCCTGCAAAACAACAGAGTTTGCAGCTATACGGCTGTTATTGCCCACATTTATGGGGCCTAAAACCTTGGCACCCGCTCCGATGAGCACATTATTTCCGATTGTCGGGTGGCGCTTTCCCACATCCTTACCGGTACCGCCCAGAGTTACGCCGTGGTAAATAAGGCAGTCGTCACCGATTTTGGCGGTCTCGCCTATTACTATTCCCATGCCGTGGTCAATAACAAGGCGTCTGCCTATTGCTGCACCGGGGTGTATCTCAATGCCCGTCTTTTTCCGGCTGTGCTGGGAAATGGCGCGGGCAATGAAGCTGTGTCCGTGCTCATAAAACCAATGGGCTTTCCTGTGGCTGCGCACAGCCTTAACACCCGGATAAAGCAGCAGTATCTCTACTGAGCTGCGGGCAGCCGGGTCTCTCGCCTTATAGGCATTTATAAGTTCTCTTAAATCTTTAAACATATTCCTGTCCCCTTCTTAAAAACTTTTGCTCCTGTTATTATATGTGCAAAAACAAAATGGGGACATCGGCAGCTGAACCATGCTGCATATGGTAAATTTCTCATAGCAATACTCCATATGGCAGTTTTAATTCCTACTTGCTTTATAGGAGCAAAAATTATACCTTATAATGCCTCTGCTGTCAAGCCGAATGGGAAGTTTATATTTTCCTTTCCCGCTCTATTCTTTAATCCTCCCCATCTCTTGCAAATAGCCCACGGGAATGTTATACTTATTTAGTATATTGTATAGTCTCATTTTATGAAAATCAGAAGGCTTTCACCGGCCTTTTATTCCAAATATCCACTTATCCGTTTTAGGAGGAACAAGCTATGAGAGCAAGGCGTGTAGTGACCGCTGCAATTTCTATTATTTATGTAGTATTTTTGCTGCTGTGCAGCTATTCCGGACCTGTTGACTCCGGCCCCGTATATGCCCCGCTCCACGGGCCGAGAGAAATAATTTTTTCTTCCGGTTCCTTCCCCGAGGACAGCACCGATCTGAGCCTTAAGGTTCAGCCTCAGGAGCTGGAGCTTCTGGACTATTTCAAGGGTCTCAAATCCGTGGATTTTTCCGGCAGTACCTGCTATGGTGAAATCATAGAATGGGAACAGACTCATCCCGATGTGAATGTTACATATACATTCACTTTCCCCTCCGGCGTTACAGTGGATAACCGCACTGAGGAGCTTAATCTCTCCGGCATGGACAGCTCCGCCGTGGAGGAAACCGCAAGACTTCTGAAATTTGCACCCAATATCAAGAGCATTGATCTGGGTGAAGCTGCCCCCGGCGCTTCCCTCAGCACAGAAGAAGTTTTTGCAATTCAGGATGCCGCACCCAACGCAAAGCTCAGCTATAAAATCGAGCTTATGGGAGAGTTTGTAAGTCTGGATACCGAAAGCCTTGACCTCTCAACACTGAGCAGCGTCAATGTGGACGCTGTTGCAAGCGCTCTTAAATGCCTTACAAACCTTAAATCCGTTGCCCTCGGCAGTGCCGATACAAACGATTTGAGCATTGACAATATTGTTCAGCTTGAAAACGCCGCCCCCAACGCCGTATTTGATTACAGCTTCACTCTCTACGATCAGGCTCTTAACACCTCCGGCGAAACCATAAGCTTCAGCCACATTCCCATGACCGACCGGGGTGCCGCCGTGCGTGAAATTCTGCCCATGATGAAGAGCTGCAAATATCTGGATATGGATTCCTGCGAGATTTCAAACGAAGATATGGCAGCTATAAGAGATGATTTCCCCAACATGAAGGTTGTATGGCGCGTTAACTTCGGCAGCTCTTACAGCGTCCGAACCGATGTGGAAAGAATTCTGGCCTCCAAGCCCTCCAAGGGCGGCACTCTTAACGACAGTGAAGTGGATGTTCTCAAATACTGCACCGACGTTAAGTATATGGACTTAGGCCATAACGAAGCCATAACCAACCTTTCTTTTGTTAACAGTATGCCTAACCTTGAGGTTTTCATATGCGCTATGAACCCCATATCCGACATTTCTCCCCTTGCAAACTGCCCCAAGCTTGAATATCTGGAGCTTAATACTACTCAGGTTTCAGACCTCTCCCCTCTTTCAGGGCTTAAGGAACTGAGACACCTGAATATAGCAAACTGCGAAAATGTCTCCGACATCTCTCCCCTCTACGGCCTTACAGAGCTTGAAAGATTGTGGATAGGCAGTATTGACCCTGTTCCTGCAGAACAGGTTGCCGAGATGCAGAAAAACGCACCCGACTGCGATATAAACGCAGAAACCGTTGACCCCACCGGCGGTCAGTGGCGTCTCTGGGGTTACACTGAGCTGAGCCTTCAGCGCTACGCCGAAACCGGCTGGCTTCAGGAGGTTCTCAGCCCCCGCTATATACTTTTGAAAGAGCAGTTCGGTTACACCGACGCTGATTTCTCCTTCTACTGGAACGATCCGCTGTATTAAGTCTCCGGCACTTCAATCATAAAGTACAGATCAGGGGTAAGCATCATGAAAAAGAATTATAAAAAACTTGCAATCTCCGCCGCTCTGGCCCTGTCCTGCCTTCTGGCAGGCTGCGTATCCAACGTTTCCTTTGAAAACGATTCTTTTCCCGAAGAATCAACGGAAATCAAGGTAGCCCTTAAATCCGGCGAATGTGAAAAGCTCAACAAGTTTGCGCTCCTTGAAAGCGCAGACCTCAGCCTGAGCGAAAATCCCGCTGAAATTCTCGCATGGGTCGGCGAGCACCCGGATGTTGAAGTTAAATATACCGTAGCTCTGCCAGACGGCACAGATGTTTATAATGACACCGAGAGTCTTGACCTGAGCAGCTTTAAGCCCGAGGATACTGACGCACTTACAGAGGCAATTAAGCTTCTGCCTGAATTAAAGAAGGTTTCTCTGGGCGAAGGCTTCTCCCGTGAGAATCTGAGCAACTTTGTAAATGCCGCACCGCAGGTGGAATTTGACTGTCAGTTCACCATGATGGGAACAACATACAAGCTGGACACTTCTTCTCTCAAATTCGAAAGTCTTAAGCACAGCTCCGTTTCCGAGCTTTCACAGTGGCTGCCCCTTATGAAAGAGCTGGAAAGTGTGGATCTGGGTGTTGAAAATACCGACGATCCCCTCAGCATTGAAGATATTGAAGCGCTTGAAGCCGCCGCTCCCGAGGCAAAATTTGAATACCTCTTTTCTCCCTTCGGCAGACCTGTTAATCTCAGCGACACCGTTTTAAATCTCAGCCACATCTCCATGGATGATGAGGGTGAAAAAGCCTTCAAGCTTGCAAAGCTTATGCCTGAGCTTGAAACTCTGGACATGGATAATTGCGGCGTTTCCAATGATAAAATGGCAGAAATCAGAGATGCCCTCCCTGATGTGAATGTAGTCTGGCGCATATGGTTCGGACCTACCGGCAAATACAGTGTCCGCACCGACGTTGAAAGAATTCTCGCCTCCAACCCCGGCATAGGCGGAGATATTACCGCTGAAAACACCGAAGCTTTAAAATACTGCACCAAGGTCAAATACCTTGACTTAGGCCATAACACTACCCTTGATACCATTGATTTTGTAAGATACATGCCCGATCTTGAAGCCGCAATTCTGGCAATGAACTGCTGGAGCGATCTGTCACCTATCGAAAACTGCACCAAGCTCAATTACCTTGAAATTCAGACCGGTGCCGTAAGCGACCTGCGGCCTCTGGCAAAGCTTAAAAACCTCCGTGACCTTAACGTCTGCTATGACTTTGCCATTCACGACATCTCTCCCCTGTTTGAGCTGCCGCAGTTAGACAGGCTTTGGATCGGCTGCCTCACCCCTGTACCTCAGGAGCAGATAGACCACCTGAAAGAGCTCTTCCCCAACTGCGAAATCGATACCGAAACCATAGACCCTACCGCCGGCACATGGCGTTATATGGGTACGGATGAATACGGATACACTCTGGTAGCTCCCCGTTATGCTCTGCTTAGACAGCAGTTCTGCTACGATCAGGGAGAGCCTGCCTACTCATACAGTTGGAACGACCCCCTGTATTTCGGAAATCCCTATAAATAATTTGCAGAAATGGAGTTTGAAATGACCTTCAGAAAGAAAATTCCGTTTCTGATTGTTACCGCGGCCTTGTGTACCTTTTCTCTCACCGGCTGCGGCGAAAGAATAAGCCTCGGAGACGACAGCTTCTTTTTAATTTCCAGAAGAATTTCCGCTGTAATTACCGCCGACGAAGCCGAAAAGCTTGATGAATTTCCCAAGCTCAAACAGCTTGACCTCAGCGGCAGTAAATGCTATGAGGAAATTACTGAATTTCGTGAGGCTCACCCTGATATAAAGGTTTTATACACTGTGGAGCTACCTGACGGCAGTATAGCAGAAAGCACGGTTACTTCCCTTACTCTTTCCGAAGAAACGGTAAAGGAGCCGGAAAAGGCCGCTGAGGCTATACAGTATCTGCCTGATTTAAAAGAGATTGAGCTTTCCTTTGATAATGATACCAATTTGAGGCTTATGTACTCCGTCAGCTCTCTTCGTCCGGATATAAGCTATAAATGTGATGTTTCCGTAAACGGAGAGCCTGTTTCCCGCTCCGAAACATCTCTGGATATGACCGGAATGAGCAAAAAGGGCGCAGAACAGCTTCTGCATGTGCTGCCTGCTATGCCAGAGCTTAAAAAGGTGTATCTGGGAAGCGATGAAGAAACTCCGGCGCTCAGCTTTGATATGATTTACAAATATCAGACCGCCCGCCCGGATGTGGAATTCATTTACGACTTTGAATTCTGCGGCATTGAGTTTTCTTTGAATGATGAAAAAATGGACCTAAACCATATTCCCATGTCGGATGAGGGTGAGAACGTGCGAAATGTTATCCGCTGTATGCCCAAGCTCCGCTTTCTGGATATGGATTCCTGCGGTGTTTCAAACGAAGCTATGGCCTCTATAAAGGATGATTTTCCCGACGTAAAGGTTGTATGGCGGGTATGGTTCGGAAATAATTACAGCGTCCGTACAGATGTTGAAAAAATTCTGGCCTCAAAGCCCTCTCTGGGCGGAAACCTGAACGGCTACAACTGCGAAGCGCTTAAATACTGCACAGATGTGAAGTTTCTGGATCTGGGGCATAACGAGATAATGCCCGACATTTCTTTTACCGCATATATGCCAAAGCTTGAAGTTGCAATTCTGGCAATGTCCATATACAGCGATATAACGCCCCTGCAAAACTGCACCGAGCTTGAATATCTGGAAATTCAGACCACAAATATAAGCGACCTGACTCCCCTTTCAGGACTTAAAAAGCTTAAGCATCTGAACATCGCAAACCAGCCCTATCTCACAGAGATAAGCCCGCTTTACGAGCTGCCCCAGCTTGAGCGGCTGTGGATAGGCTGTATTGACCCTGTGCCTTATGAGCAGGTCGAAAAAATGCAGTCCATTGCACCGGATTGTGTTATAAATACCACCACCTACGACCCCACCGAGGGCGGCTGGCGATATACCGGCGTGGGAGAATCCGGTCTTGCTCCCAGATATGAAAAGCTGATAGAACAGTTTGAGTATCCAAAAGGCAATGCCGCTTATTCATTCTCATGGAATGACCCGTTGTATTGATAAAAAAAGTTCTGTTTATACTGCGGAATTTTTTTTATAAAGTTTTTAATAAATGTGCTTGCGTCTCAGCCCTCAGCAATATATAATTAACCAGTAAAAAATTAATGGAGGTTAATAACATGTCATATAATAGCCGCCCCAGTAATATGGAACGCATCACGACTCCAGAACTCGCTGAAAAATTCATAGCAGAACAGCTTGACGAACTCCGTGCACAGATCGGAGATAAAAAAGTCCTTCTCGCTCTTTCCGGCGGAGTTGACTCTTCCGTAGTCGCCGCCCTTTTAATAAAGGCCGTTGGCAAACAGCTCATATGTGTCCACGTAAACCATGGCCTTATGCGCAAGGGAGAAAGTGAACAGGTTATTGAGGTATTCCGCAACCAGATGGACGCAAACCTCATCTATGTAGATGCTACCGAGCGTTTCCTTACAAAGCTCGAAGGTGTAGCTGATCCCGAGTCCAAGCGTAAGATTATCGGCAGCGAGTTTATCGCCGTATTTGATGAAGAGAAGGCCAAGCAGTCCGACATCAAGTTCCTTGCTCAGGGCACTATTTATCCTGACATTCTCGAGAGCGCCGGCGTAAAGGCTCACCACAACGTAGGCGGTCTGCCTGAGGAGCTGGAGTTTGAGCTGGTTGAGCCCCTCAAGCTCCTGTATAAAGATGAAGTCCGCGTAGTCGGCCTTGCACTGGGTCTGCCCCACAGCATGGTCTTCCGTCAGCCCTTCCCCGGCCCCGGTCTGGGTGTCCGCTGCCTGGGTGCAATTACCCGCGACCGTCTGCACGCTCTGCGTGAGGCTGATGCAATTCTCCGTGAAGAGTTTGCAAACTGCGGTCTTGCCGAGAAGGTATGGCAGTACTTCATCGCCGTTCCCGACTTCAAGTCTGTAGGCGTTAAGGACGGCAAGCGCTACGAGGGTTGGCCCGCAGTAATCCGTGCCGTCAACACCACTGACGCCATGACCGCCACCATAGAGGAAATTCCCTACCCCATTCTCCACAAAATTGTTGATCGCATTACCTCCGAGGTAGACGGCATCAACCGCGTTGTCTTTGATCTCACTCCCAAACCCATCGGAACTATCGAGTTTGAATAATATCATACAAGTGAAAAAGCCTGTAAAATAAGGCTTTTCGCCATTCCGTAGTCCTCTGTGGCAACAAAATGGCAACATTATTTGAATTATCATAAGAATAAGCAAAGAGCTAACTGATTTTTATAGTCAGTTAGCTCTTTTTTGTGTTGTATTAAATTTAATTACGCTGCTTGTTCGAAAATATGTTTTTGAAGATTTAAGTAATATTCTAAATCATTTATGTTTTTATTTTTTAAAGCTTTAGGTTTATTTATATCAATAGAATTGATGTTGTTTGCTTCGGCAAAGTGTTTTGTATATTCAAAAAGGCAATTTATTAATTCATTAAATTGTGATGCTGAAATTTTCAAATCAATATCATCAATTTCTTTACGATTATTATAATTAGAAATTGAATTAATTAGATTGTCGAGAATTTCTATTGTAAGGGTACCCTCTTTAGCAGATTCTAAATATATTTTTAGATTGCTAGCAAATTCTTTTTCCGCTTTTCTTTGATCTTTATTTCTAACATAACCTGCTGTACCCACAATAGTGCCACCTACAATTAATACACCGCCAACAATCCACAATTCTTTTTTATGATTTTTAGCTATCTTAAGTGCATTTTTAGCTCCCTCTTTTGCCGAATCAAATACTTGTGGAAGGTGTTTTACAATTTTTTTATTATCGGCGTCTTTTACCAATCCGCCAAGAATATAAGTACCATCTAAGACTTTTTTATAAACATCATTAGGAATATCTAAAGAAACATTTACAACCGCCATTAATAATCACCTTCTTTGTTTAGTTCTGGATAGTTATATCTCCACTGATCATATTCTTCTTTGGTAATCTCGCCATTTTTGAACTTTTCAGATTGTTCCTGCCAAGCAGAGAACATTTCTAACATAGTAATGTAATTTGTACCCATTCCTTTATCCAGACGAATGCAGACTTCGCCAGAGAGAGTATCGATTCTAAAGCCGTATAAATCCTCTAATGCAAATAGAGTGTGCATTAGTCCGTTATAGCTGTCTATATCTGGAACTGTTAAAGCCTGAGGAGATACATCTAATACTTTTGCAAGGTCATTTGTTGCTTCGGCTTTTGGAGTTCGAGTACCACTTTCGTATTGAGCCATACGAATATCGGCAGTTTTTTCGGAAAAGCCAATTTGCATACCAAGATATTTTTGAGTCATTCCTTTTAAGTTTCTAAAGAAACGAATTCTTTCACCAATTGCCATAGCAATTCCTCCTATAATATGTATGATATATGAAATTATACATATTAGTTTAAGATATGTCAAGATACCAAAAACAAATTTGTTTAACATTTTGCTAAAAACACTTGACTTAACTAAATATGATTAGTATAATAGAAAGCAAACTAAAACAAATATGTTTAGTGAAATTAAATAACTGTCACACATCACAGTAAAGGTGTGTCCGCTCGGGCAAATCGGAATGCGGTCAGAAAGTTCTCCGACACAAAATAAATAAGCTAACAAGAATTGAAAGGAGGTTTCAGTATGAGTACAACATTTATGAAAGTACAAGATGTTGCAGATGAATTAGGCATTTCAAAATCTTATGCCTATAAAATCGTGCAGCAGTTAAACGAAGAGTTAAAAGCTCAAGGCTTTATAACAATTTCAGGACGAGTAAACAAACAGTATTTTTTAGAAAGAGTTTGTTACGGTACAGCCGAAAAAGAAAGGATGTGATATAAATGGCTGTTTATAAGGAAGAAAAAACAAACACTTGGCGAGTAATTTACCGTTATACCGATTGGGCCGGCGAACGAAAGCAATCCCAAAAGCGTGGATTCAGAACAAAACGAGAGGCACAGGCGTGGGAACGAGAACAGCTGAACAAACTAAGTGCTGATCTTGATATGACCTTTAAAAGCTTTGTAGAACACTACAAAGAAGATATGCAAGCTCGCATT
>RCNI01002284.1_pt1 | contig 10102 bp, 9 predicted proteins | sample 2041151 | NCBI WGS metagenome assembly RCNI01 (sample SAMN09708214, study PRJNA481090) | feces metagenome | isolation source: feces | place: Antarctica: Albino Rookery
CATTTTCCTGATAGAGACAGAAGGTTTTGCAATGCCATATTTTTGAATAACTGGATATAATAGTTCCAGCCGTTCCTCAATAATTGATTTTGCTTGTTTTCGCCACCAAGTATCAAATAACCTTTGGATACGATCTTGATCTTTAATATTTCGGCAACAGATGTGGATGATTTTGCCTTCAGTATAAACCTGTTCTTTTTCACATTCGGTTATTACAAAAAGCATATCCTCACCGAGCAATTTAATTGAAAATCCATTCTGAATCTCATTTGTTGCGGCATATCCAGTAGTAGTTCGAAAGGTATTTAGCTTTTTTTCTATCCATGCACCCTTGTCGGATAAGAAAGTTTGAGCCCAATCGGTCGGTGTGTTTTGAGGAATAGCCAATACGACATTCAGATTGGGATATACCTTCAGTCGACATGTTTTCATAGACTTACGGTCAATCTTCACTTCTATTGTTTTGTTGGATGCGGGTAAGATAATATTGATAGTTTCCATGTTTAATAATTCTTTTTCGCTACCATCATGATTTCATCTATAATGATATCAATGGTATCCAGAGACCAATCAAGGTTGTTGTCTTCCAGATAATCAAACAGAAGATCATCAAGAGCTTTCTTGATATCTCTATGGACGATCACATTATCACGCCAGTCACGTTTCGTATGCTTTACGATAACTTCCTTGATATCCAAAGCGAAATTTCCACCTCAGTTGCTCCAGTTGACTTCTTGATACCAGCAGAAACAGCTCCATAGAAAGACTTTGCATCACTATCATCCATGATATTCTCAGGATATTTAACAGAGCTTCTGCCTTCGCGATAATCCTCTGCAATCTTCTCCATAGAGGATAGATATTTCTCACTATCGCGTTCATCCATGTATTCTTCAATTGTTTTATTGATCCGTTCCATGAATGTCATGTAGCAGATTGGATCAACATATCTCTTACTTTCTAATACTTCAACCTGACGAGACTGAATGGCTTCTGCCTTTGCTTCATTGGAACCCAGACGGGCTAACTGTTCTTCCATCTTTTCTTTATTTGTGATATCCAATGGCTCTATAAGAATTTTTGCATCTTCAGCGTTTACATAGGTATTTAGAAGCTGACGGATGCCATCTTCATATCGAGAAAAATCAATCCGGTCATTAAAACGAAGAGAGACACTGTCTTTCAGCTTTTTAAAGAAGAGATAATCTCTACGATAGATTTCAGCCCTTTCAAAACCAATCTTTTCGAACAAGTCATAGCTGGAGTACATGAAGTCTACCATCTTTGCAAAGACGGATAGTTTTTCGTAGAAATCTTTTCGAATATCGTAGTCTCTTAGACGCTCCTGCCATACATTAGCACTGGTCTCCTCTGGATCAATGCCTTTAAATATTGCCCATAGATCCAGATAAGCCTGTTCCAGTTTAGTAGCTTCTTCCGTAACTGCAGAGATTGTGGTGGCGATATCAGAGTGGCTGAAAAGGTCCATGCCAGACTGATCATCATTGTAAAGGTCTAAAGCAGAGTTTAGCTTTTTGAAAATACCAATGTAATCAACGACCAGACCAAAATCTTTATCTGTGTAAACACGGTTTACACGGGCAATGGCCTGCAGAAGAGTATGATCTCTCAGCTTTTTATCCACATAAAGCACTGCTGCAATAGGGGCATCAAAGCCAGTAAGGAGTTTGTCCTTAACAATCAGAAGATCAATATCCCCCTCGGGGTCAATAAACTGTCCAGTTACAGAGTCTTCATACGCATCATAGTTATTTTTGAATAAAGGATCTACTTCTTTGCGGAAAAACTCGCCAATGATTTTATGAGTCTGAGGTGTATTGTCCTCATCATCGCCCTCTCTGGAAGAATTGGGTGTAATTACAACAGCAGGAGTAACACCGCCTAAATCTTTTAACCTGTAGAACAATTCGACTGCTTCAGCACGGGAAGAGCAGGTAAGCATAGCTTTGAAGCCTTTGGGTTTTACATAGTTTGTAAAGTGCTCATGCAGATCAAATGCAATCATATTTAACCGAGCATCCGTCTGAGCCAGGGCGACAAAACGGCTGTATTTGACCTCCAGATCATTTCGGGCATCTTCTGTAAGACCCACAGTGATATGCTTTAAATGGGCATTGATCTGCTGACTGGTAACTTTCTGGGGAATTACGCGGCCTTCATATACAATGGGGACCGTTACCTTGTCGTCAATTGCATCCTGAAGGGTGTATTTATCGATAAGAGGACCGAATTTAGCGTAAGTATCCTTGGCAGGAATGATATCCCGCTTATCATTCTTGGGCTTCTTCTGCATCAGGGGAGTACCTGTAAAGGCAATTTTTACAGCATTGGGAAGCACCCGATTCATGTAGATGTTCAGCTTGCCGTACTGAGTTCGATGGCCTTCATCAATGAAAACAAAGATATTTTCACTGTCATTGCAGTATTCCTGTTTGACAGCAGCTTCAAATTTGTTGACCAGAGCTGTGATGACGGTATTTCCGTCTTCTTTCAGAAGTTCGATCAGGCCCTTGCCTGTTTTTGCACGGTGAGGGCTCATCTGTGTGTGAATGAAGTTGTCCCGAATCTGCTTGTCCAGGTTGATACGGTCAGTTACCATTACAAACCTAGGCCGCTTGATAATGCTGCCGGGCTTCATGCTTTCCCGGATAATCATCTTGGTCAGCATAATCATGGTAATGGTTTTGCCACTGCCTTGGGTATGCCAGACAACGCCGTTTCGTGTTCCTTCTCCATCCTGCAGTAAGATACGCTGCATGCACTTTTTAACTGCGAAATATTGCTTATAACGGCAGATTTTCTTCACATTGTTATCATATATTATATAATTGCGAATCAAATCAAGAAGCCGCTTCGGGTGCAGCAAGGAAATCAGTGCACGATCTTGCTCCTTAATTTGGCCATCGGGGGAACACTTTCGGCACCAGTCGTTTAGCCACTCCTTATCGTCCTCATGCCAGGATACAAAGTATTTTGCGGGGGTTCCGCAGGTACCGTACAGAACTTTATCCGGATTCATAGCCAGCACTAACTGGGTGTAACGGAAGAGGTGTGGGATATATTCTTCTCCCCAGTTTCGGATGTTCTGATTGACACCTTCCATCACGTCCACGCTGGACTTCTTACATTCGATGACCACCAGAGGAATGCCGTTGACCAGCACTACAATATCCGGACGTGCAAACTTTCCATTGGGGCGCTCTACTTCAAATTCGTCAGTCACCTGAAAAGTGTTATTCTCCGGGTGATCAAAGTCGATGAAACTCAGATCAAAAGACTGCCGGGTTCCGTCGGGCAGATCTTCTTCCATGCTCTTGCCGGCGCACAAAAGCTCATAGATTGCCTTATTCTCGGCATATAGGCCAGCAGCGCTGAACTGATCCACGGTCTGCATGGCTTTGGCAATAGAGCCGCCGGAAAAGAATCTGTCCTCCGTGCCAAACTGATACGTCTGGTGGCTCAGAAAGGACTGCAGTTCTTCTGTGAACAGCACCGCCCGACGGGAGCCACGTTTTTTCTCCGCTTCACTGCGGGGGACAATCGTGTATCCCAGCTTTTCAATTACTTTCAAAGCACGATCCTGGGATTCCGGTCGTTCATTAAAAATTGTATGGTTTGGCATAACACTAACCCCTAACTATTTTAGACTTTACTTCTGAAAAAATGAGACGCCAGATAACCTCGACCAGCTCAATGTGTTGATTGCCTTGATTCGATTGATTCTTCTCACGCATTTAACAGGCTTTACGTGTTTTATGCGTTTAACCGGGCACACATGCTTAACCGGTTTTACCGGTCCGGCTCCCGTAGCATTTTCAGTAAAAAAAGCGCAGGCACCAGATAAATCTCTAATCCATCCGTTCTCAAACCAGCCGAGATGCACTCCGGAAAAACTGTAAACGGCATTCTCATAGAAATATGCCACAGGTTCTCCGGTAAAAAGATAGATTGTCTCATTGTCTTCTGTATAAGCTACAGGCACACCACGATAATCATAAAATGTCATACTTTAACTCTCTCAATTCCGGTAAGGAGCAACTGCATCAATGCTTTCTTTCGCTCTTTAAATTCCTGCAATTCTTCTTGCAGTTTATCAATCACAGCATCCTGGGATTGGATAATTTCTACAATTGCTCTCTGCTCATCTTTCTCTGGATAAGCAATCTTCAGTTTTTTGATGATAGCTCCTGATAAATTTCCTTGTCCACCTTGCAAAAATGTTGCAACAATCCAATCTTTCATACTTGACAATACGTAGTTTAGAAAGCGAATATCAACCGTATCACTTCTTATGCAAAGAATTGCCTGATTGATTGCACCATTTATCTTTGAAACAGAGCACTCTCCGCTATTCGCTCCATATAGAGCGTATAGTAAATCACCTTGCTCTACCATTTTTGCTGCCGAATTGGCAAATCCTTGGTCTGAAAGATACAGTTCAGTTTTGTTGCTACCTATCTCGCCTGACCGGATAAATGGAATTCCTGTATCCGAGTAATAACTGGAATTTGATGAAGTAGGAGTACCTCCAGAAAAAGATGATGTAACAGAACCAATTGTTGCCGTTTTCCAATCCCCATCATATCCCAAGACACGATAGTTTTCTGGATGGTGGAGCAACTGGTTTATCAACCACTTTTTACGATCCTGTTCTGCTTCCAATCGTTCCTGCTTAAGCGCAATAACTTTATCGCACTGTGCAAGAATTTCAGCAATCTTTTTCTGTTCTTCGATCGGAGGTACCGGAACCATACAGCTGTAAAAATCTTTTCCCGTCAGATTCAATAAGCCGTCATCTCGAACGCCACGATTGATTTTAGAGTAGAGCTGCTTGTTCAGAAATCCGCTCAAGAAAAGTTGCTCATAATAGTTTGCATCCTGATCCGTGATTCGGAAGCTTTCAAATACATTTGGAACAGCAGCGGTTTTCCGATCGTTCAGACGATAAACGCAACCTTGCGGAGACGTTTTTGAGTTTCCTTTGTTGTAAGAAAAATCGCCCCGATGCAGTACAATGTACTTTTCGTACTGCTTTCCAGACAGCTCTTTGCCGAACTTCTCCGCCTGATTGACAAAGCCAATTCCTGCTGAAATACTAACGGTTTCATATTTATCTTGGCCAGCCCGTTCTGTCAGCTCAGTCGCAACCTCGCTTAATCGTTTCACTTGCCAATCCACGGGCAAAATTCCCGCCTCAGTGGAACGGTACCCCTCAGGGATTTTTTCTGTTTTAACCATTTTCAGGCCTCCACTTCACATAAAAAGGCATATCAAAGGCCCAGTTCTTTCAGGTATGCATCCATCTGTTCTTCTGCCTCTGCAATTTCTGCTTTCAGTCGGGCAATATTGGACTGAACCTGCTGAAGATCGATGGGATCTTCCTCTTCAAAGGTATCCACATAACGGGGAATATTCAGGTTGTACTCATTCTCCTTGATTTCTTCCAACGTAGCCACATGAGCAAACTTCTCCTGCTCCGTGCGCTTCTGATAGGCCTGAACAATTGCTTCGATATGTTCCGGGCCCAACTCATTCTGGTTGCTTGCCTTGATATAGCGAGGATTGCCATTCTCGTCCTTTTTGCTGGCATCAATAAAAAGTACATCCGTATTGGGACGGTTCTTTTTGAACACCAGAATGCAGGCGGGGATCGAAGTACCATAGAACAGGTTTTCAGGCAGTCCAATCACGGCATCCAACAAGTTTTCATCCACAACCTTCTGGCGGATACGGCCCTCCGCAGCACCACGGAACAGCACACCATGGGGAGCAACCGCAGCAATTCTGCCATTGACGGAAAGACTGTTGATCATGTGCAGCAGGAAAGCCCAATCACCCTTGCTTGCGGGCGGTACGCCCCAGTCGAAACGATGGAACTTATCCAGAGTTGCCTCCATTTTGAATTCTTTCTTGCCCTTACCGCTGGACTCGCCGCCGGGATTGAAGCCGGAAGCCCACTTATCCTTTGAGAAAGGCATGTTGGCAACAATGGCATCAAAGAGGAGAAGATTTCCGTCTGCATCCAGAAACACAGGGTTTGCTAACGTATCACCCCAGCCAATCTTGGCATCTCGGATCTCGTGGATATACATGTTCATTTTGGCCATTGCAACGGAAGAACCGTTAACTTCCTGGCCATAGATGGAAACTTCTTTACTGTTCTGCTTTTTTGCAGCTTTGATCAGCAGAGAACCAGATCCGCAGGTGGGATCATATACACGCTCGCCGGGCTGAACATTCACGATGCGGGCCATAATCTCAGAAACTGCTGCAGGGGTATAGAAGGAGCCGGCCTTCTTGCCGGCCATGCTGGCAAACTGGCCGATCATGTACTCATAAGCATCACCGATCACATCGGCGGGGACTTGACCGGGCTTTACCTCGATATCAGAAGGACGCAGGCTCAGCGGCTCAAAGTCCTCCAGCAGATCCCGAAGAATTGCTTTCTTGTGATCCAGCGTACCCAGTGCATTTTCGCTGTTATAGTCCACAGTATTCAGAACACCGGCCAGCTGCTGATTATTATCTGCCTCAATTTTGCGCATAGCAGCATTAATAATCTGACCAATCTTGTCAGAGTGCCTCTGGTCATAGAGTGACTGGAAGGAACACTCCTCTGCAATAGTGAAGGGAAGGTACCGTTTCTGGCGCTCCAGACGAATACCAGAATACTCTTTTTTCAATTCATCCAGTGCATCCTCATAGGAATCACTCAGATATTTGACGAACATAATGGGTAATACGTAATCTTTATAGTTTGCTGCATCAATGGTGTCCCGCAGGGTGTCTGCGCCACGCATCAGTGCATTTTCAATATCCTTCTTTGTTGTCATCAATTGGTTCCTCCAATTATCTTCTCAATCAGTATATCTGTTAAAGTGTGTTCTTGTTCTATCAGGGAAAGATATAAAAGTTCTCGTTTCCGACTGAGATTTTCAATTTGAATGATCTTTTCTTGCGTAGAGAGATCTGGAATGGGAAGCTCTAATTGAGAAATGGTTCGTACTTTTATACTTTTTTGAGCAGAGCCATTTTCTTGATTTGAAATAATATCTTGCGTGTTTTTCTGAGTGAGATATACACGCAAATAATCAGGCAAAACTTTAGTGGTGTTTTTTACTCGAATAACTGCTAGTTGGGATGGCACCAGCAGTCCACAGGTGTGGCAATCGATCAATACAGGGTTCATGGGAAATGAGAGGCGAATAACGATATCATTCTCTTCTGTAAAAAGTGCATTGTCTAAAGCTTCAGTAGAATGGAAATCTTCCAGAGATGAAGTGGCAATGATGTTTTTCTCCTCCAACGATCTGACTGTAAGTCTCTTGTAGGAATAATACTTCTCGTCAGACCCTTTTGCTTCTTTCCGGCTTAAAACAAGACCACCCTGGATATCAGAAAAATCTGAAATTTTAGCGATCATTTGAACCTCCAAAAGAAAATTGGCCCGCCCACATTTGGGCGGGCCAGGTAGTTTGTGAGTTACCTCTTGTGGCTCTCGGGACAGCAATGGACACAACCGTCAACATTGGTGTAATAGAGCTTAGCTTCGCGGATAGCTTCTGCGGAAGTTGAGAAGTTGCCTAAGTAGATGCGGTTTTCTACATCGGGCAGCCAGTTGCAATCGGAACGATGCACTTCATGCTCACCAGTGGGCTGTGCATTTTTATTAACATAAAAACACATGGGCTGTTTCCTCCTTATTCAGTTAGTAACAAGCCCACTGTATTGACATTCATTACAATGTCTGATATCATAAATGTGTAGGATCTATGATCTTTTGTGGGAAGCCTCCAAGAGCAGCGCCAACTGCTCTTGGGGGCTCTTCTCTTGTTCCAGGGGTATTATAGCATACTTGGTTGTAAAATGCAAGAGGAAATAATGCAATATTTTGAAAGTGACTTGAAAATAGGGAAAATTAAAAACGGAGAGTATCCAATCTGCTCATAGAACAGGTCTGACGAAATAGTAATGATGGACGTTATAACACTGGGCCTATATTTAGTGAGAGCATTCTTCTAATGGTCTCAGTAGCTGTACGGTGGTGAATGTTTGCCCCTGTGCTTGTACGTGGGATGGTAATTCCTAAAAGGTTGGAACGCTTTTGAATGTCGTCCGTGATAAATAGTTTTGTTAATAGTTAAAAACTTGTCTTGTGAATTCTATATTTCTAATCTCAGGTGATATGTGGATTAGAGCGTGAATTACAATTCTAACAAGAGATTATGCTTATCTTGAAAATATTACGATTTGACGATATACTAGCAATAAGTATATCACTAGAAAAAGGGGATTATCATGAAAGAAAAAACCGTCGGATGTATGGTTAAGTTCTCAATCTTCTGGGAAAGGTTTAAGAGCTGGCTTTTTAAAATCAGAATGCTTATATTTATGTTGTTGTTTTTCCTATGTGCCGGCTTGGTACGGCAATTGTTAAAAGGCCATGTAGGGTTTGTAAAAAGCTTGGTTGAAGATTCAACATTGGCTGGTATTGTAGCAACTCTTTTAGGTGCATTTGTTGGTGGCTTTTTTACGTTACTTGGAACCATATGTGTGAATAGATTACAGATAAAAACACAAGCGTATATACGAAGAAAAAATGTGATATATAAACCCCTTTATGATGAACTGGTTGAGATCCATAATAGTATTTTAAAACAAAATCCATATCCATTGTACATTGAGTTTGAAAAAAGACAGCAGACATTATTGCCACATCCACAGTTTTCTGCATGGCCTCGAATGAAGATGGATAGTCGATATTTAGAAACACCCCCTAAACTAAAAAGGGTGTTGGATCAGTTGGAAAATATCATGCATGAGTATGAGAAAAAGAGAAGAGAAGCTTCGAAATCCATTCAAAAGATCTGTAATGATGTCATGCTTGAGAAAACAGATGCAGAATGTAGTATTACTAATATTGGTGATGTCATATCAGGGGATGTTTTATCACAAGATAAAACATCGTTACTAGATGATAGATACTGGGATCATTGCATGATGGCGCGTAAAGAGAATATAGATAAAACGTTACAGGGGGAGATAATAGATCTCTTGCTAGATAGATGTGAGGAAAATGAGAACGTACGATGTGTTCGAAAACTTTATGCGGATTGGCTGCAAACTGAAGAATCTGCGATTTCTTTATTAGGGGCTATGATTCAGCATATCAGTACAACATGTGAGGGATGAATTGTGACGATAGGAATGCGAAGAGAAAGAATCAAAGCAATCATCATGGAAAGCGTGGATAAAAATCCGGACCTTAAATACTACATCAATGATGATTATATCTATGAATTGGTGGATGCAATTGTAGATGGCGTTAGCAGAGCAATAGAGGAAAATACAAAAGAAGTGTTAGACGATCTAAAATCTAAAATGCGTTGAGATGTACAGACACAGGAGGCCGGAACATATGTTCTGGCCTCCTGTGTTAATTCTTGTTATAAATCCATGTTTCTTCTGATATTATTGAGCCATTCCCCTTTAAAATTAAAATATCTGGGACCAGCGACTGGATACTGACATCCTGTCAGTAATTGAGCAAGGGCTGATAGTGACCATGTTTTACCGTTATAGCGGACTTCTCGGTCACTGATAACTTCGCATGGTGTACCATCATTGGCAGAACCTAAATTGCTGTATTCGATGATATCACCTTTTTGAATGCCACACATAGAAAAACGGAAAGGAGCCTTCCAGGGAGAAGTTGCTATGTTTTTTGGCAATCAGAAGTCTATGTTATTCCGTTAGACAGTGAAGTTGTGGCATGAGAGACTTACACATGTGCCGATTATAGAAATACAGATAAAAAGTGGTTTGATAAACATGATAAAATTTACTATAATGGTATCAAGATTGGATTTGAAGCGTGAGGATAAACATTGGAATCCTTGCCTGGATTCGTATGATAATATAAAGAAAGAGAGATGATATCTGTGTCCCAATCTATTTTGTATTATCCGTCTATCAATATTAAAGACGGTCCCTGGTTACGAGGAGCGGCATTATATTGGAATCAGGTTCGATCCATTGTTCCATATGAGGAATATGATGATTTCTCACCTGAAATAGCATA
>RCNI01008908.1_pt1 | contig 10094 bp, 8 predicted proteins | sample 2041151 | NCBI WGS metagenome assembly RCNI01 (sample SAMN09708214, study PRJNA481090) | feces metagenome | isolation source: feces | place: Antarctica: Albino Rookery
AGCAGACCATCGCCATGTTCTCCCTCGAAATGTCGAAGGAGCAGCTGGCCATGCGACTGCTCTCCGGCGAAAGCTTTGTGGACAGTCAGAAGATGCTGACCGGCAAGCTCGACGATGACGAATGGAGCAAGCTGGCTATGGCCTCCGCGGCCCTGAGCCAGACCGATATCCGGGTGGATGACAACCCCGCCATTACCGTGGCGGAGATGAACGCCAAGCTGCGCAGAGTCGAAAATCTCGGCCTTGTCATCATCGACTACCTTCAGCTGATGACCGGCTCCGGCTACGGCAAGCAGTCGGAAAACCGTGTGCAGGTGGTCGGCGAAATTTCCCGATCCCTGAAAATCATGGCGAAGGAGCTCAATGTCCCCGTCATCTGTCTGAGCCAGCTGAGCCGTGCGGTGGAAAGCCGTACCGACAAGCGGCCCATCATGTCGGACCTTCGTGAATCCGGCGCCATCGAGCAGGATGCCGACTGCATCCTGTTCCTCTACCGCGACGACTACTATCACGAAAACTCCGAAGAAAAGAACGTGGCAGAGTGCATTGTGGCAAAGAACCGTCACGGCGAGACCGGAACGGTCAAGCTGCAGTGGCTGCCCCAGTATACAACCTTTGCGGATCGGGAGTGGAAGCATGGAGAGTAAAGTCCTGGCTGCCATCCGCCGCTATGAGATGATTACCCCCGGCGAAACGGTGATCTGCGCCGTTTCCGGCGGAGCCGATTCCATGGCACTGCTGTGGAGCATGTGGATGCTGCGGGAAAAGCTGGGGATCCAGGTGCAGGCGGCCCATTTTAACCATCATCTGCGAGGGGAAGAATCCCAGCGGGATGAGGAATTTGTCCGCAGCTTCTGTGAATTCCATGACATTCCCCTGACCGTCGGGGGATTCCCGGTGAAGGCCGGGGAAAAGGGTCTGGAGGCCGCCGCCCGGGATGCCCGGTACGGGTTCCTGATGAGTCTCGACGGCAAAATCGCCACGGCCCACACGGCGGATGACAACGCGGAGACGGTGCTGATGCACCTGATTCGTGGCACGGGATTGCGGGGCCTCGGCGGCATTACGCCGAAGACCGACCGCATGATTCGGCCTATGCTGGATGTCACCCGTGAGGAGGTGGAGGCCTACCTGAAGGAAAATTGGATCGATCACGTGGAGGACAGCTCCAATCTCAGCGATGCATTTTTCCGCAACCGGGTGCGCCACAGCCTTGTTCCGCTGCTGGAGGCGGAAAACCCCAGCATTCTGGGCAATCTCTCCTCCATGGCCCAGCGGCTTCGGGAGGAAGAGGCGACGCTCAACGAGATCGCCTGCCTGATTGATCCCACCGATGTGGTGGCTCTCAAAAAGGCACCGGCCTGTCTGCGGCGCAGGGCGCTGGAGCGGATGCTGGTACAGAGCGGCTTCCCCGAACCGAACGCCAGCCACATTGCCCAGGCAGAGTCTCTGGTTTTTGCCCAGCGGCCTTCGGCCTTTGCGGCATTCCCGGGCGGCGTGATTCTGCGCCGGGAATACGACCGGCTCATCGGCTCCCAGGAGAGTGAAAATCTCGAGACGATCCCCCTGCCCGACTGCGGCACCGTGGAGCTTCCCCAGATTTCCATGAAGGTTACCGTCGGCCCCGACACCGGAGCGCCCAACACGAAGGATTCCTTCACCGTCTACCCGGCGGGCCCCATGGTCCTGCGCTCCCGGCAGCCCGGCGACATCATCGCCCTGTCCGGCGGCTCCAAGTCTGTGAAAAAACTCTTTATCGACCGGAAGATTCCGGCGGCCCAGCGGCTGTGTGTGCCCATTGTGGCGGACGAGCGGGGCATTCTCGGCATCCGCGGCATCGGACCGGATGTCAGACGAAGCGGGGATCATCCCCTTCGGATCGAATTTGAATCTCTCAGCGAACAGGACTGAGAGCCCAATGATATAAAATAAAAGTGAGGCTTTACACTATGGAAAAAGACATTCAGAAAATCCTGCTGAGCGAAGAGCAGATTCGTACCCGCGTGGCAGAGCTGGGTAAGCAGATCTCCGAGGAATATGCCGACAAGAACCCTGTGTTCGTGGGCGTTCTCAAGGGCGTTGTGGTATTCTATGCGGACTTCATCCGCCAGTTTACCGGCCAGTGCCAGCTGGACTTCATGTGGATCTCCTCCTACGCAGGCACCGAATCCACCGGCAATATGGTGGTCAAGAAGGACCTCTCCACCGACATTAAGGGCCGCCATGTGGTGATTCTGGAGGACATCTTCGACACCGGCAATTCTCTTGACTTCACCTATCACCACCTTCTGGCCAAGGAGCCTGCCAGCCTGAAGATCTGCACCCTGCTGGACAAGCCCGAGCGCCGCAGAGAAGGCATCACCCTGAAGCCCGACTACACCGGCTTCGTCATTCCCAACGAGTTCGTGGTGGGCTACGGTCTGGATTTTGACGAGCACTACCGCAATCTGCCCTACGTGGGCGTTCTGAAGCCTGAGGCTTACAATTCCTAAATCAAAAGGAGTACAGACATTTGAAAAATCGAAGAATGTTATCGTTCCTGATTTACATGGCGGTGCTGTTTCTCATCTTCGGATGGGTTACCAACAGCTTCGCGGGAAATCGGGACAGCCTGACCTATTCCGAGATCGTGTCGCTGTTCGAGAATGAGAAGGTCAGAAGCTTTACCGTTCAGGGCAATCAGATCCAGCTGGAGCTCAATGAATCCAGAAAAGGACGGACCAGCGTGGTTACCCATCTGGGCGATCCGGATGCATTCCGGGAGGATTTGGGCGATCTGATCCGCCAGCAGAGCGAGGACGGCACCCTCGTATCCTACGACTTCGCCCCCGTCAAGGGCTTCTCCGCCATGGACCTGATGCTGCCGCTGCTGCTTTCCGGCGTGGTGCTTCTGCTGCTGTGGTTCCTGCTGATGGGCAAGGCCAACGGAAATAACCCCCTCGCCACTTTCGGCAAGGCCCGGACGGTTCTGGGCGTGCCCGACGGCAGAAAGGTCACCTTTGACGATGTGGCCGGTGCCGACGAGGAGAAGGCCGAGCTGCAGGAGGTTGTCGATTTCCTGCGTGCTCCCGAAAAGTTCAATCAGATGGGCGCCCGGATTCCCCACGGCATCCTGCTTGTGGGCCCTCCCGGCACCGGTAAAACCCTGCTGGCCAGAGCCGTTGCAGGCGAGGCCGGTGTGCAGTTCCTCTCCATCTCCGGCTCCGACTTTGTCGAAATGTACGTGGGCGTCGGCGCAAGCCGTGTCCGCGACCTGTTCGAGCAGGCAAAGAAGATTGCCCCCGCCATCATCTTCATCGATGAGATCGACGCGGTGGGCCGCAAGCGCGGCTCCGGTCTGGGCGGCGGTCACGATGAGAAGGAACAGACCCTGAACCAGCTGCTGGTGGAGATGGACGGCTTCGGCAAGACCGAGGGCGTCATCGTCCTTGCAGCCACCAACCGCCCCGACATCCTCGACCCCGCCCTGCGCAGACCCGGCCGTTTCGACCGCCAGATCTACGTCGGCGCTGTCAAGGGCCGCGAGGAGATCCTGAAGGTCCACGCCAGAGACAAGCATCTGGCCGACGACGTCAGCCTCAAAACCATCGCCATGGCGACCTCCGGCTTCACCGGCGCCGACCTGCAGAACCTTCTGAACGAGGCTGCCATTCTGGCAACCCGCAAGAACCGCCCCGTCATCGTGATGGATGATATGGAGCAGGCCATGATGAAGGTCATCGCCGGTCCCGAAAAGCGCAGCCGCATCCGCAATGCCCGGGATATGCGCCTTACTGCCATCCACGAGGCAGGCCATGCCGTTGCCATGTACTTCCTGCCCACCCATGATCCCGTCCACCAGATCAGCATCATCCCCAGAGGCAATGCCCTGGGCCTGACCTGGAGCATGCCCAAGGAGGAATCCACCCATGTGACCCGCAATGAGATGTATGAGGACATTGTCGGACTGCTGGGCGGCCGTGTGGCGGAGGATATCGTCTTCCACGATGTCTCCACCGGCGCCTCCAACGACATCGACAGAGCCTCTCAGCTGGCCAGAGATATGGTCGCCCGCTATGGCATGTGCAAGGAGCTGGGCACCGTTTCCTACACCAGCGACGACGAGGTCTTCATCGGCGGCAGCTACGGCAAGACCAGAAGCTACTCCGAGGAGGTGGCAGGTGTCATCGATGAGCAGGTCAAGAAGCTCATGGACGAGGCCTATGCCAAGTGTACGAAGATCCTGACTGAGAACCGGGACAAGCTCGAGAAGATCGCCGATTTCCTGGTGGAGTTCGAGACCATGTCCGCCGAGCAGTTCAACGACTGCATGGAGGGCCGGGAGATCCGCACCGAGAAGGCATCGCTGTTCGATGCATTCCAGCAGGAGGATGCTCCTGAGCATAAGCCTGCCGAGGCTCCCGAGACTGCACAGGAAGAACCTGCTTCCGAAGCAGCACCCGAGGCAGAATCCGAAGCACCGGAGCAGACAGAAGAATAAATAAAAAGCAGCCCTGTACACAAGACTGTACAGGGCTGTTTTGCGGCCTTTCGTTACAGACCGTAGTAGTAGAAGGCAAAGAAGTGAAGCACGCTTCCGAGCACCACCAGCACGTGGAACACCGAATGCATCCAGCGGACCTTGGAGCCGACGCCATAGGCGATGGCACCGACGGTGTAGGCGATGCCGCCGGAGAGCAGCAGATAGAAGCCCGTGGGGGAGAGGATCTGATAGATCTTTCCGATGAAGGGCAGCACGCCCCAGCCCATTCCGATGTAGCAGATCATGGAGAAGGCCCGGTAGGCCTTGAGATCGATGGCGGTGAGCACCGTTGCGATGGTGGCGAGAATCCACTCGGCGGCGAACAGCCCCCAGCCAAGCACCGGATCTGCCCGGCGGATGGCGCCGAGGGAGATGAGGGTGTAGCTGCCTGCAATCAGGAAGTAGATGGCACAGTGGTCAATGATCTGAAGCACCTTTTTCGTCATGGAGGGTTTCATGCCGTGATAGAGGCTCGATGCGCTGTAAAGCAGCATCAGGCAGCTGCCGTAGACCGCGGCCGCGGCAATTTCCGTGGGGCCGTAGGATTCGTTTGCCTTCTGCACGCACAGGATCAGGGCAATCACACCGCCGATGAAGCCCAGCACATGGGTGACGGTGTTGGTGATTTCCTCGCCTAAGGTATAGGTGGGGAGGATCCGGTCTGCAAGTTTGATACGTTTGGTCATTGCAATTCACGCTCCTGAAAAGTCATTTCATTTGATGACATTATCCTATCACAGGGGCCGCAAAAAGTGTCTCCACACCTGCATTCTCCCGCTCAACCGTTGGGAGAATCGGATTCTACGGGGGAGAACCAACACTGTGCACAAAAATAGAGCGCATAAATTTGATGCTCTATGGCAAAATTTACACATATTTCATGTGAATGTTTCCATAGGGTGTGTTATAATAAACAGGCGGCGCAAGGCCGTGATTTGCGCGGATTAAGAAAGGGAGTTTCCTCTAATGAGCAATATACTGTTTTTCCTGACACCGAAAGCCATGTGTGCGCATCTGCATTCTGATGATACACTCAGGCAGGCACTGGAGCGGATGGAAAAGGCCCACTACACTGCACTGCCCATTCTCGACCGCAAGGGACATTATGTCGGAACCCTGACCGAGGGCGATCTGCTCTGGGCGCTGAAGGATATGTGCAATATGGACATGCGTCAGACCGAGGAGCACCGGATCATGGAGATTTCCCATCGCAAGGACAATATCCCCGTCCGGGTCAATACCTCCATGCAGGATCTCATCGAGCGGGCCGCCAACCAGAACTTTGTTCCGGTGGTGGACGACAAGAATGATTTCATCGGAATCATCACCCGGCGCTCCATCATGAAATTCTGTCAGGAAAAGCTCTTCTCCGAAGACTGATGATACATAAGCGAACCCCCGCCGAAGACGTTCGACGGGGGCTTTTTTATTGGATGGGGTTAGTGCGCCTGGCGCGAGCGGGTGAGGCTGGAGGCCCAGAGGGCGAACTGCTTTGCATAGAGCGACTGATTTTCCCGGGTGCAGGCGAACTGGAGTACCAGAAAATCCTCCTCGGTTTCGGCAATGCAGAGCATGTTGTAGTACTCGGCACCGGTTTCGTCGGTGGAGTAGAAATGGGTGTAGAGATTGCCGTAGGGATTCGTCTGGAACTCGTCGAGGTCGTTGTTTTGGCGCAGCACGTCGGCATAGCCCAGCGCATCCAGTTCGGTCAGGTTGTTGGCCTGCTTGTTGTCAGCCATCAGCAAAATGACCGCGTTGCGGCTGCCGATGCAGGCGGTGAAGCCCTCGGCCTTGTGGGGCTGCATGCCGTCCTCGGCGAAAATACTCAGGCCGCCGCCCAGATCGTAGCGGGTCAGGCCGCTGTAGTCTGCGGCAATGCTATCGGTGCCGTGGGTCAGATGGATCGTCTCGGCGCTGCGGAAGAAGGCGTCCTGCCAGTGGTGATCCTCGGTGGTGTCGGTGAAGGTGAAGACGTAGTTGGCGCTGCCGGACACCACCTCGTAGCGCAGAATGTGGGAGGAAAACCCGGTGAAGGCCATGTCGTATTCGCACAGCAGTGCGGGCCAGCCGTCCACCTCGACCTGCTGCATGAGGATGAGGGAATATGTCTTGGAACCCTGCGGTGCGTCGGGGGACGGGTTTTCTTCCGGCACGGCACCGCCGGTGATCAGGGTTTTGAATTCATCCTCGGTGCGCTGCAGGGCGCTTTCGTCCCGGGCGAGCACCTCGACGGTGATGGAGGAGGTGTCCGTGGGGGCGTCGGGGCTGACGAGGAAGGTGAAGGCATCCTGCACCACGCTGGCGGTGAAGCCTTCAGGGGCTTCCAGAGAGAACCCCGTCCCGCTGGAAGCATCGGACACGATGGGCGCCTGGGTGGAACTTTCGGGAGCTTCCGCAGCGGCTTCCGTGGAGGCCGCAGATGCCGCGGATTCGGCGTCGGTGGCGGAATCAGCCGGACTGCAGCAGGCGGAAAGAATCAACAGCATCAGGCACAGCGCCGCAAGCAGACGGATTTTTTTCATAGTGTGGACTCCTTTGAGATGCCGAAGGGGCGAATTTTTTTCATCATATCACAGCTTCCGGATGCTTTCAACCGCACTGGAAAGAATCTCCAGCGCTTCGGGGAGGTTTTCCTCCTGTACGCCGGAGTAATTGATGATGAGACAGTGGCGGGCGGCCGGGGGAATTTCTCCCTGATAAGCCTGCACCCGGATTCCGGCTGCGGCGCACAGGGCAATCAGCGCCCGGTCGGGCAGATCGGTGTCCACCCGCAGCAGAAAATGCAGTCCCGCATCTTGCTCGAGAATGGAAATTCTGCTGGCAAAGGGCGCCTGAGAGAGCAGCTGGGTGAGGCGGTTACGGCGGCTGCGGTAGAATTTGCGCATCCGGTTGATGTGCTTTTCGAAGTGACCTTCGCTGAGAAAGCGTGCCAGCGTGTACTGCTCGAAGCTGGGGACGGTGCAGGCGTAGAAGCCCAGCTTTTTCCGAAACTGATCCATCAGCTCCTGCGGCAGCACCATGTAGCTGATACGGATGGAGGGGGCCAGCGTTTTGGAGAAGGTATTCATATAGATGACCCGGCCCTGCCGGTCCATGGCCTGCAGCGCCGGCACCGGATGGGAATGAAAGCGGAATTCCGAGTCGTAGTCATCCTCGATGATCCAGCGGTCGGGCCGTGCAGCGGCCCACTCAAGAAGCTGCTGGCGGCGCCTGGCGGGGATGACGATGCCGGTGGGAAAGTGATGGGAGGGGGAGCAGTGCAGCACCTGCGCCTGCCCCAGCTGCTGCGGGTCCACGCCCTGCTCGTCCAAGGGGACACTGACGCAGGCCACGCCGCCGGCGGTGTAGATCTGGCGGATTTTCTGGTAGCCGGGATCCTCCACGGCGTAGATCTTGTCCCGGCCCAGCAGCTGAAGCAGCAGATTGTAGAGAAAGTCCGTTCCGGCACCGATGAGGATGTTGCGGGGGTCCACCTGCATATTCCGGAAGGCCAGCAGATGTCCGGCGATGGCCTGACGCAGCTCGGGATAGCCCTGGCTGGGCAGCGGGGCCAGAAGCCAGTCGCCGTAGTCCAGCATGACCTGACGCTGAAGCCGCATCCAGACCGTGAAGGGGAATCCGGTGGCGGAGCCGTTGGAGGTGCAGTCCACCTTCCAGCGGGGGGCCTCCGGTTCCGGCTGGGATTCGACGGCGGGGGCGGGGCGCAGCTGCTCCACGGCCTCCACAAAATAGCCCACCTTTTCCTCCGAGCGCAGATATCCCTCCGCCAGAAGCTGGGAGTAGGCGGTCTCCACCGTCACCTTGCTGACCTCCAGATGCTCCGCCAGCGTCCGTTTGGAGGGGAGCTTTTCCCCCGGAACGAGCTTGCCCGCGAGAATGTCATCCCGGATGCAGCGGTAGAGGGACTCGTAAAGAGGAATGGACGGGGATTTTTTCAGTTCGTAGGTCAGCAAGATTCTGCCTCCCGGGTGCAAAGACCGTTGCTTCGATCCCACATGGCCAGCAGCAGTCCCTTGCCCACGGTGACGGAGGCAGGCTCCTGCTCAAAGGCGTTGCTCACCGCCAGAGGGAAGGAGGCGCTGAGCTGCCCGTGCTCCAGCGGGTATTTGAGGCCCCGGATGGTCAGATCCTCGATGTCGCTGCCGAGGCAGAACAGCGACAGAATTCCGGTGAAGGAGGCGGGAAAGCGCAGGGTTTCCTCCGAGGCTACCGTGATGATGTAGTCCCGGCCCACGAGCCAGCCCCGGGCACCGTGCTGGGCGAGAAAGGCCAGTGTCTGGAAATTTGCAACGGTGTGATCCAGCCGGGGGCCGCCCAGCGCACCGTAGAACAGGAACCGGTCGCAGCCGTGCTCCAGTCCCGCCCGAACTGCCAGCATGGCGTCGGTGTCGTCTTTTTCCACGGGGTAGACCCGGGAATCCTGCGGCACATAGCCCAGAGAGTCGAAATCCCCCAGAATGATATCCGGCGAGATGCCGAGATTCTGGGTGTGGGTCAGGCCGCCGTCGGCGGCAATGATGAATGCATCCTCGGGTAGCGGGGCCATCAGGCCGTCGAACTCCGAGGCGCAGAAAATAATACAGGGTTTCATAAGAATTTCCTCCGGTTGCAGTTTGGCCCTATTATACCATTCTGGCCCGGAAAAGAAAACCTGCAATTTTGGGGCCAGAAATCCGGGATAAACAGGGAAATTCTGGAAAGTATAAAAACAGCCATCAATTTCTCCCCAAATGCTACAGGAAAATGCGGAAAAACCTATGGATCTTACAAGATTGGCCAGAAGCTTCTGAATTTCCGATCAGCCTATTGACATACTAGGTTGTATATGGTATTCTTTCCCCAGTGAAACCAACCTACTGAAATGGAGGGTAAATATAAATGCAAGTTTATGCAGACAATGCAGCTACTACCAAGGTCTCCAGACGCGCTCTGGAGGCAATGATGCCTTATTATGAAACCATCTACGGAAATCCGTCCAGCCTGCACTCCTACGGTCAGCGTGCCAAGGAGGCACTGGAAAATGCCCGGGAGCGGATTGCCAAGCATCTGGGCGCTTCTCCCAGAGAGATCTACTTCACCTCCGGCGGCACCGAGGCCGACAATATGGCCATCCGCACCGCCGCTGCCATGGGCGCGCGCAAGGGCAAAAAGCACATCATTTCCACCGCCTTTGAGCACCACGCCGTGCTGCACACCCTGAAAAAGCTGGAAAAGGAAGGCTTTGAGGTGACGCTGCTGGATGTCGGCCCCCTGGGCAACATCACAGCCTCGCAGGTTCGTCAGGCCATCCGCCCGGATACCGCTCTGGTCACCGTCATGTATGCAAACAATGAAATCGGCTCCATCCTCCCCATCGCCGAGATCGGCGCCGTGTGCCGGGAGAAGGGCGTCATCTTCCACACCGATGCGGTTCAGGCCGTGGGTCACCTGCCCATCAATGTCCAGGACGAGAACATTGATATGCTCAGCCTGTCCGGCCACAAGTTCCACGGCCCCAGAGGCACCGGCGTGCTCTACAGCCGCAAGGGCCTGACCCCCATCAATCTGATGGAGGGCGGCGCGCAGGAGCGCA
>RCNI01004160.1_pt1 | contig 10091 bp, 4 predicted proteins | sample 2041151 | NCBI WGS metagenome assembly RCNI01 (sample SAMN09708214, study PRJNA481090) | feces metagenome | isolation source: feces | place: Antarctica: Albino Rookery
AGGTGATTATATAATGAATGTATTTCACAAGCTCACTTTAGAATCGCTAAAGAAAAACAAAACAAGAACGATTGTTACTATAATCGGCATTATTCTTTCGACGGCTATGATTTGTGCCGTCGCTTCGCTTTCATCTAGCTTTCACAACTACTTAGTCAATGTTACTAAATGTGAAAAAGGCTCGTGGCACGTAGCTTTAGAGGAAACGGACACTCAAGGTTTAGAAAAACTTGAAAACGATAAACGCACAAAGCAAGTAGCATACGCTAAAGAGGAAGGCTATGCGAAAGTTACCAACGCTAAAGGCGAAGAAACAATGCTATTCGTACTTGGTGCTGCTGACGGATTTGAAAACACAATGCCTATCCACATGGTAAACGGTCACTACCCTACAAATGAAAACGAAATCATTGTGCCTACTCATCTTGCTAAAAGCCGTGAAGTCTACTACAATGTAGGCGACCAAATCACGCTCAATCTCGGCAAAAGAATGTATAACGGCGGACAGCTCCACCAATCAAACAACTTCTATTATCCAGATGAAAAAGATGACGGCGAAACATTTGAAAACATTGGAGAAAAAAGCTACACGGTTGTAGGTGTGTATGAACGACCATCCTTTGAAACATTCGACGCAATCGGCTACACAGTTATCACAAAATTAAACGGCGAACTAGCCCTAAACGACTCAATCAACGCTTATGCTGAACTGAAAAACCCACTACTAGCAGCGAAAATGTCATCAGAAATAGATAAAAGCAAAATCAACAACTCACTTTTGCAACTCTATGGCATTGGCTTTTCTGAAGATAGCCAAATGACAACAGTGTTCGCTTGCCTCATTTCAATAATTTTGGTGCTAATCATTTTTGCATCAGTTGCGCTTATTTACAACGCATTTTCAATTTCCGTTTCGGAGAGAACAAAGCAATTCGGACTTCTATCGTCACTAGGTGCTACCAAAAAGCAAATCAAAAAAATGGTTAATTTTGAGGCGCTAGTTTTGAGCCTTATCGGCATACCAATAGGTATCATCGCAGGTCTAATCGGTATTGATATAACCTTATATTTCATAGGCGATAAAATAGCAAGCACCGCTTTAGTAAATTACGGCGTTAACTTTGATTTCTACGTTCATCCAATATTTATTATCGGCGCAGTTATCCTTTCACTAATCACAATTTATATTTCTGCTTACAAACCTTCTGTGCGTGCAACAAAAGTTACCGCTATTGAGGCTATAAGACAGACAAAAGACATCAACATCAAAAAGACCAAAATTAAAACTCCAAAATGGGTCTACAAACTCTACGGCTTACCTGGTATGCTTGCTAACAAGAACTACAAGCGAAGTGCGAAAAAATACAGAGCCACAGTTTTAAGCCTTACAATGAGTATCATTTTATTCATATCAGCCTCATCACTTACTAGCTATATGGTCGCTTCACTCGACGTCACTGGTATTCCAAAATCTGATGTTGAGCTATTTATGCTTACGAATGATAGCGAGCAAATTTACGATAAAGTTAAGACAGTACCAAGTGCAGACGCAACTGCTTTAGTAAAACAAACTGGCGCTCATGAACATTTATACAATGATATACTCTTCGTTGATGACGATAATTTTAAAGAATTGCTAAAAGAAAATGGATTATTTGAAAAAGAATATATGGATAAAAATAATCCTAAAGCACTTGTGTTTAAGCCAATAAGAAAGAATACTAACACTTTCTTCCTACCTATCGACGAGAATGCTTTAAAGACTGGCAAAATCACACTAAACTTCCCTAAAAAAATGGACGGCTACCAATGTTTTTCAGTTAAAGATGAAAACACTAACGAAACATTTATAGAGTACATTAGTAAAAGCGACGATAACGACGACAAACGTTTTAAAATTAGCGAAGTTTCACAAAGTGTGAATGTTGATTTAGGCAAACAAATCAAGAATGTCCCTTATTATATACCACAATATATTGAGAACGACGCACTCATTTTCCCACTAAGCCTACAAGATAGCGTAATCCCTAAAGACGCAGCCATTAGGGATAAAGACATCTTTAGCACCGTTCGTTGCTTAGCTAAGGAACACAAAAAGTGCGAAACAGAAATTATCGAAGTTCTTGATGAAATCGAAAAAGAAACTCCATTAGACTATACCTATCATACACAAGACATTGCGCAAATGATGGAAATAAATAAAAATCTAATTTTTGTAATGCGAGTTTTCTGCTACGGTTTTGTCGCACTCCTAACTCTAATTTCTGCTGCAAATGTATTCAATACAATTTCAACTAACATTGCTCTCAGAAAGAGAGAGCTAGCAATGTTGCAATCAATAGGAATGACGAATAAAGAAATGCACAAAATGATGAGATTTGAATGTATGAAGTATGGTATGACTTCTCTACTCATAGGCGTACCAATTTCACTAATCATCACAGTTCTAATTCACTTGACATTCGCTAACGAGTTTGAAATGAGCTTTAGGTTCCCAACGCTCGCAATCATAATTTGCGTAATTAGCATTTTCACACTCGTGTTCGCAACAATGCTATACTCAATGAATAAAATCAAAAAGCAAAACACAATCGAAGCCCTAAAGGACGAAAACCAGTAAACATAACACAATCAAAAAGAGCTATCGGATATTCTCCGATAGCTCTTAATTTTTTGTTGGTCTTTTGTTTTAATCAATTTATACGCTTACATTCGCAAAAAGCAAAGTTAAATTGAAACATACAATTTAATATAGAAAGATACCCTATATCAAGGTTAATTTTTAATTTCTCAAAATTTGATTAAATTAGAAATTACTGCTACATAATGTTTTCTTTTATTTTTATTGCTTGGTTTTTGCAAAACTCAGCTATTACGCCATTAGAATTTGCGGTGTAATAGGTTTTAGCTCTTGCGATTGCTTTGAGCTTAAACTTAACTCCGAGCGTTACACACTTTCTAAAATTAGTAATCACTGCGATTTTTGGCATAGTATTATGAATAAGGCTGAAAGATGTCGAATACATATAGCCGTGGTGACCGACTTTTAGAATATCGACTTTTTTAACTTCCCTGCCGATTTCTTGCTCCATACCTTTTTTATAATTCATATCGCCCATTAGCAAAGCGACTTTATCGTAAGCCACAACCTTTGTGACAACCGAATTGACATTTTCGCCATACTTAACGCCGTTTGCTTCAACGAATGAACCGTTGAAAAACTCGATTTCAAACTCGCCTAGTCTAATCTTTTCACGGTCGAAGTCGCTAATTATTGGCACATTCCTAGTAACCAACGCATTATACATTTGATTATATACAGTTTGATTGTCCCATTTCTTGCGCTCATATTCGTTAACATTATCATCGCTATAATATTTCAAATATGCTTTTTTAATGATTATATCAGGGTGCAAAATGATTGTATCAAATCCGCCGATATGGTCGCTATGGCTATGCGTACCTAGAATAAAATCTAAAGTAACCTTGCCGTCAGCACCCGCACAATGCTCAAGCAAATATGCTATCACTTCGTCCTCATATCCCTTAGTATTTAGATATGGCATATTTGCTGGGTACTCGGTATCCTCAGCACCGTCAATCATAGCGAAGTGACCGTCGCTCTCTAAAATTATGCAGTCACTCTGCCCAGTATTTAAAAAATGAATTTGAGTTTTCATAATACATTCTTACCTAAATATTCTAAAACGTTTTCATCATTTGAACAAATTATTCCGCTAGCCTTTTCTTTAAGCGCATCGCAAGCATTTGAAACGGCGTAACAATTTTCAACCACGCTAACATTGTCAAATCGTTACCGCTATCGCCAACTGCTATAACATTTTTAATATCGAAATTAAGTATATCGCAAAGTCTTTTTAGCGCCGTGCCTTTACTTACATTTGCGTGAGTGATTTCAATATTAGTAGTCATTGACGATGTCATTTCAGTAGGATATTTCAAGTCTAACAATCTCTGCCAGCAAGTCGCCCTCTCGTCTTGATTGTGGAAGTACACGTTGAACATCTCGACAAAATTATCATCGTTATACGCATATTCGCTCAAGTTGTCTATTGGCTCTCTGCTTATATGAAGCTCAGGAATAAAATACTCGTCGATACCGTAATAATAAAATTTCTCATCGCTAAATTTATTCTTATCAACATAAACATGGCCGTTAGAATACAACTCAATAAAAGTATCGTACTCTGAAAGCATTGAGAAGATATTATTCTTAACCTCGTTTGGAATTGGGTCATAAAACAAATTGCCGTCTTTTTTGCTATAAATACCTGAGCCGTTGGCGTAGATAATATATTCTAGGTCTTTATACTCTCTTAGCGCCTTTGGTACTTCAAACAATGTTCTACCTGTTACTGGCACAACACAAATTCCACGCTCTTTGAGCAAGCCTATTTGGTCTAAATTTATTTGTGAAATTTCACTTTTAGAATTCAAAAGTGTTCCGTCTAAATCGGATGCGATAATCTTTTCCATTACTAAGTCCTTACATTTAAAATACTACATCTATTTTAGCAGATTATTTCAAATAAATCAAAAAATCTCTATGGCAAAAACCACCATAGAGATTTATTTTTTAGTTAGTAGCCAATTCGCAACTTAAAATAGCGTTAATGCTATCATGACTATTTAACTCATTCAAAACGAACTCGTCATTATTTTCATTTGCGTTGCTAACAATTTCTGATAACTTCTCAATATCTTCGTTTGTCAAGTTATTATTGTCAAAGTTCTTAACAATCGCACGAATTTCAAGTGCAATAATATACTTTGCGTGTTGCTTTTCTGACAAATCGTATAATAAGAATGGAACGATAGAAAGTGCAGAAGCGATAAGTGACATAACTGTGACATTCTTAAATACATCGTGAAGAATAACGCTATCTTGTAATGCCAAGTCAATATTATCGCCAAAGCCAATGCCAGAAATTGAAAGAACAACTGGTACTAAAACGCTTGTGAATATACCGAAGAATGTTAGGATAAAGTTGTTCATATTCTGCCAGAAGCCTTCAAGACGCTTGCCTGTTTTCCATTGCTGATAGTCCAAAACGTCTGGTGCCATAACTGTTGATACATAGTTGAAGCCAGCAAACAAGTTTTGGAAGAATACACAAACGAGCATTAGATATGGCTGGTTAATGCACATAAGTTGAATCAATGTAACTACCGTAAAGCCAATAGTTGACATAAACATAACATTTCGCTTGCCCATTTTCTTAATAAAGAGTGGGCCAAGTAGCATTCCCGGTACGAACGCATTATTAAGCACAACTTGGCAAATCGCAAATACGAATGAACCGTTCTTACCACCGATTGCGTAGTTACAAATCCAAAGAACCAAGTTAACAGCGCTACGAACGGCAGTCAAAACTGCAAATAACATTAAAATCCAGAAATATTTATTGAAGAATAATTCCTTAATACCCTCGCCGAAAGTAATTTTAGCGACGTGGTCTTTTTCAAGAATTGTTCTTTCTTCAACGCCGTAGTATTCAAAGAAAACGAATGCTACACAACCAATACCACAAAGTGGGAATGCCCAGCGATATAACTCAATTTGGTTCATTGGGTTCTCACACTCAGCAAAAACAAGACCTGCTACAATTGGGATAATCACATTAACTATTGAACCAGGCAAGTTAGACAATACTGCACGAAATGCAGTAACATTAGCTCTCTCTTGTGATACTGGAGAAATTGTCTGCTCGATACCCATTAAGCATTGGGTAAGCATAGTATGGAAAAATGTTGCTACTTGTAGGAACACGAACATAATAGCAACACCGACAGAAACTTCTACGATAGAATTTTCTACATTAAGTACTGGTATTGATGGCAAATGAATGCTAAACCAAGGGGTGTCAACCAATGATTCCGGTATAAATGGAATTATACAAAAGCACACCGTCATTATGATTGCCGAAATTGGCAAAAACGGTTTGAACTTGCCTTTTTTGGAGTTGCTATTGTCGATTAACATAGCAAGAATAGGTGCACGAATCAAGCCAATAATTGAAGCAATTACGCCACCGATGAATACGAAACCTGATGAAACCTTAAAGTAGCCAATCATCATAGGCACGGTAATGCCTAAAAGTGTCCAAGATGATAGGATAGCTGCAAATGAAATTGAGCCTTGACCTAAAGAGTGGAATAATAACTCTTTATAGCACACATAATATCCCTCTGGCGGTTTCGACCAGTGAGATTTTAATGTGGTTAAGCCTTTTTTAATCTTAACTCCAAGTTTTTCATCTGACTTCTTCATTACACTCACTCCAAAAATTTTTTAATAAAAGTAGTATATATACCCTGTATCTTATCACTTTATACGCTTTCGGTCAATAAAATATCGCTATATTACACAAAATATTTATAAAACTTTCATTTTTTCTGTTTATTTTGTCACAAGTTGTAATTTCTCATATAATGTTTCGTTGCCACAATATAGATATTTGTACCCATTTTTCGCCTTTGCTCCTATCTTTACGATATGCTCCACCAATGAGCAAGTAACACAACTATCTATTATAGTGCAACACCATTCAAAAAGAGCCGAGAAGGTCTATTTACACCCTCTCGGCTATGCTTTTATAAATTATTATTACTTAAAATGACTAAGTTAGAAAGCTACTAATTCCAACTTCAAAATAATAACTTTTATCATTTATTTAATTTTAACAATTCAACTAATTCATCGGTATCTTTAAGATTTATACGCTTTGAAACAATATAAGTTTTTCTCTTCATATTACCTTTATCTGTTTTATAAGTACCAGTTTCTTTTTCTTGAGTGCTAAATATACCATAAGAAGAAGTAACAACAGTACCATCAGCAAGTACAACATTGCCACAATATCCAGTATCGGCATTTGCAGTAATTGAAGGCTCATTTTGATTATTCAAATAAGTATGAGCAACTTTAATACGATATTGACCCTCTCTACCATTTTTAAGGTCATCATAAGTGCCTACCCAAGCAATCCAACCCTCTGAATACCATTTCATAGACTTCTTTTCATAATTCTTCTTGAGCTTTTTCTTATCTCTTTCAATAGAACGAAATGTTATAAAAAGTCTGCCGTCAGGTAAATAATCAGCCTTATGTCTTTCGCCATTTATAGCCGCTGGAGCTTCAACTGGCTCACTCCAAGTTTTACCCTCATCATTAGAAAAAGACAAAAGAGAGTTGATTCTTTTTGTATTACTGCGAGTTATAAGCATAAGCTCATCGCCCTGTCCCATTTCAGAACGGACACATTCAACCTCACACATATTTGAATCCTTTTGTATTTTTTTATACTGTGTAAAATATGGTTCAGGCTTTGACCAACACATATTACCATTATCATCAAAGGTTAATATTGTTTTATAATTTGTAAATGAATTATCGTGAAATAATCCCATCCATTTATCAACAAACTTACCATTTTCCTTGAGCTTTGTAAGTGAACTCATAGGTACTGTTGGCAAAACTTTATATACGGGGTCATCATTACCGAAGAATAGCTGAAATTCACTCCATGTTTTACCGTCATCGTTAGATAATGAGCAATTATAACCACCAGGTGTTTTTATATTAGGCCATTTAGGATTTCCACAAATCAAAATAAGTTTGTCATCCCAATCGTGCTCAGTAAACTCCAAACGATATACCGTAGGTGTTTCAAGTGAATTTGCCCAGCTTGCAGGTGGGTTTTGAATTGTATCAGGATATGATTTACCGCCATCGTGACTTATCTTAGATAGTGTTTTACCCTTGCCGTGACCTTCAGGATAAAAAGTTAAAACACTGCCGTCCTTGAGTAATACAGAGTCTGGGTGTCCCAAATAACCCTTACCCTCATCAACAACAGTAGGTTCATATAAATAATCAAATTTAGCATCAAGGTTATCAGGTTTAACGCTTAAATCTAATTGAGGAATAGTATAATTTTTACCCTCGGTAACATATTTTTTAAAGCACATTTTGTTTCTCCTTATTATTTGTTTAATTTAAGCATACAAAATACGCCTAAATTATTAACATTGATTTTTGTGTTATTTTCATTATTTTCTAATATTACATCGGCATTATTTGACAAAACACTTACAGTTTTGTATTTATTTGGCAATGTAATTTCAATATTACTTAATGGATAAACAGGGGTTGTTTCTTGCTGATTTACAAGTCCTAAATAATCTTCTGAGTCCTTTTGCCAAGCGACAATCTCAACAAATTCAGGCGCATTAGACTTAAATGTAAGCTCCCTATCACCAATTAAGTATAAAATCATATCAGCAATACTTTGTCTACAATGACTAGCTTGAGTTTTTTCTAACGCACTCGCTACCCACATAACTTTGCCCTTACCACGCTCCACACAAGTAACAGCTGGCAAATCCGTGTGTATTCCAGGTGGGTCTGAATGAATTGCTGAAAAATCTCTTTCGCTCCTTTTAGTATACGGATAAGTTAATGTTGCAAGTACTTTGATGTTTTGTGCTATCAAATCACACTCATTAGCCGTGCTCTCAATAGGATAAGGGCTTTGACTGTCAAATGTTTTCATAAAGTCTTTAAACTCATCCTTAGGCTCAAGATAACAATATGTATAGTCACTAACTTTCCTAAATCTAAGTCCTGCAAAATGCAACAACTCTTTATTAGCCTTACAAGAGCTTGAAATAAATAAAGCTCCCCCATTTTCGACATAATTCTTTATATCTTTAATTTCTTCTTGGGTAAATTTATAAACTCCTGCTAAGCATAAAACCTTAGCTTTCAAATTTTTAAGATTCCTACTACCTACAATATTGAAAGCAATGTTTTTCTCCTTTAATATCTTAGCAAATTGCATTGGGGCAGATATATAGTCATCGTTAACCTTGCAATTAGTGCTATAAAGCACCGCAACATCCGTTAAAAGATTGCCAGAAACATATTTTTCTAAAGGCTTAGTTGTTGCAAATACATCCTTAATTGCACCCTCATACATTGCTTGAGTAAATGTTCCGTCAGGGTTCATAGCATCACAAATAGAAAATGCACCATTGTGAAATAACGCATTTACGCTATGAATAAGTAAATCGTCCTTTGTTCTAGATACTGTATGAGCAAATAAATTTTTATCACAACGGGATGTAATATAACTGAAAGGCTTATTCCTAGTTATACTATTGTAATATTTGCACATAAAGCTCTGCTGCAAATACCCACCATAATAATCACCGCCTGCATAATCGCAAGCATCAGTATTCATTTCAACATTTGCGCATGACCAATTTTCGCCAATAGCAGCCATATTATGTTCAATAGAAATATTAGGATTTATAGCTTTAACTGTATTCGTATTTTCTAATATAAATTCTTGCATCCACTGCTGACGAATTTCTATAAACTCTTGCCACTGCTTTGAATTCGGATTTTGTATCAGTGGCAACATCTTTCCTGTTTTTTCAAGATATTTCTTTTGGCAATGCTTACAATAACATGGGAAAGGCCAAAAAGGCATATCTAAAAACATACCTTCAAAATCATATTTTGTACAAAGTTCTGTAAGTATATCCTTACAATACTTCCTATAATCAGGATTATTAGGGCATACAAGACCGTAACGATTCTTGCCGTTATTAGGCATATTGTATGATGTAAGTCCTGCAAAGTTTCTTAAACGCCAGTCTTTATGATGTTCATAAGCGTAATTGTCGTAAATTTGAGAAAAATATACAATAACCTTTATGCCCTCTTTATGACATTTTTCAGTCATTTCCTTAACATAGTCAAGGTTGCGTTTCTTTAATGTGTTATGCATTCTTCCAATATCGCAATTCCAATAGTTAAGCCCAACGTGCGAATGTGCTTTAACTACAACACTCGAAGCATTAGCGTCCTTCAAATGCTTTACAAAATCGTCAACATCTAATTTAGATAAATATTCTTCATTTGAATCATTCAAGTGCATATCCATAAAGATACGCCTGTAATCATCTTCAAACCACATATTATATACCTCAGATTGCTTCGCTTGATATTGGATATAAACATTTTGCCATACGATAAAATTAGGCAAAATCTTAGATGTTTT
>RCNI01002075.1_pt1 | contig 10090 bp, 6 predicted proteins | sample 2041151 | NCBI WGS metagenome assembly RCNI01 (sample SAMN09708214, study PRJNA481090) | feces metagenome | isolation source: feces | place: Antarctica: Albino Rookery
ATAAATTATTAAAAAATAATTTGATTTTAAAAAGCAAATAATAAGATTCTTTAAATAAATTTAGATATAATGTAAATAAAGATTTAGTAAACAATTTCCCTAGATTGACAGATAAGTAAAATGAATGATATAATAATATGTATTTAAATAGGAGGGTGTTTATCAAAGAAAGAGAGGTGTTTTTCTAATTTAAAGAATAATGTTTATACTTATCTTTGGTAAACACTTTTTTTGAGGGAATTTATCAAATATATTTATTTTCTTAAAATAATATTTGTAAATTTTAGATTGTACGGAAATATTATAAAAAATAGTAAATACAATTATTATCGAAAAAGCTATAGGAAGGATTGGTGAATATGTTAACAGCAATAACAGGAATAAACTGGGGAGACGAAGGAAAAGGTAGAATGGTAGACCTACTTTCTGAAGATTACGATGTAGTTGTAAGATATCAGGGTGGAAACAATGCGGGACATACAGTAATAAATGAAAAAGGTAAGTTTGTACTTAATTTACTTCCATCTGGAATTTTAAGAGAAGATGTTGTAAATGTTATGGGGAACGGTGTTGTAATAGATTTAAAACATCTTCATGGAGAAATGGGAAGATTAAGAGAAGCTGGAATAAAAATAACTCCAGAGAACTTAAAAATAAGTGATAGAGCAATAATTTGTACACCTTATCATGTACAACAAGACTGTCTGGAAGAAGAAAGATTAAAAGATGCAAAATATGGATCAACAAGAAGAGGCATAGCTCCTGTATATGGAGATAAATACATGAAAAAAGGTATAAGAATGGGAGATTTATTAGATAGTGAAGAATCTCTAAAATCAAAAATAGAAGGTATAGTTAATTGGAAAAATCTTTTCATAGAAAAAGGATACGGAGCAGAAAAATTAGATGCTGAAGAAATTTTTGCATGGATAAAAGAGTACGGATATGAATTAAAAGATTATATATGTGATACAGGTCTTTTCATAAATGAAGCTGCAGAAAAAGGTAAAAATGTAATGTTTGAAGCACAGCTAGGTGCATTAAGAGATATAGATTTCGGTATATATCCATTTACATCTTCTTCATCAACAATAGCTTCTTATGCTCCAATAGGTGCTGGTGTACCAAACAGAAAATTAGATTTAACTGTAGGTATAATGAAAGCATATTCAACTTGTGTAGGAGAAGGACCTTTTACAGCTGAATTATTTGGAGATGATGCAGAACATTTAAGAAAAGCTGGAAATGAATATGGAGCAGCTACAGGTAGACCAAGAAGAGTTGGTGGATTTGATGTTTTAGCATCAAAATATGGGGTAAGAATGCAAGGAGCAGATGAAATTGCTTTAACTAAATTAGATGTTCTTTCATATATGGATAAAATACCAGTTTGTACTGGATATACTGTAGATGGAAAAGAATTAGATGTTTTCCCAATAGGAGAAAAATTAGATAATGCTAAACCAGTTTATGAATATGTTGAAGGATGGCATGAAGATATATCTGGTTGTAGAAAATTAGAAGAATTACCAAAAGCAGCTATAGAATATGTAAAATATATAGAAAAAGCTGTAGGTTGTAAAATAAAATATGTTTCAGTTGGTGCTGAAAGAGAAGAATATATAGTTATACCAGACTAATAATTGCACTGACTAAAAGATTTAAAAGTGCGGGATATGTTCTATATATTTTTATAGTTCGTATCCCGTATTTAAAAGAAATTATTGTGGAATTTATAAAAATGTATGATTTTATAAATAAGGTTATATAAAAGAGGAATATTAAATGTTAGAAAAATTAAGAGAAGAATGTGGAGTTTTTGGAATAAGAACAAAGGATAATGATTCTGCGACAATGACACACTCTGCACTAATGGCACTTCAACACAGAGGGCAAGAAGGTGCAGGAATAGCATCATTAATAGGAGAAAAAATAAATTTATTTAAAAATAAAGGATTAGTAAATGAAGTTTTTTCTCATAAAGATATAAATGATTTAGGAAGTGCAGAAGTTTCAATCGGTCATGTTAGATATTCTACAACAGGATCTAATTCAAAATCAAATACCCAGCCAATATTGGCAGAGTATTTAAGGGGAAGATTGGCAGTAGCACATAATGGTAATATAGTAAATTCCATGGAAATAAGAAAAGAGCTTGAATCAAAAGGCTGTATATTCAGATCGACAAATGATAGTGAATCTATAGCAAAACTCATAGCTTTTGAAATGCTTACAGAAGAAGATGAGATAAAAGCTATAATAAAATCTGTCAACAGACTAAAAGGAGCTTTTTCATTAGTTATAATGACATCTGAAAATAAATTAATAGCTATAAGAGATGGTTGGGGATTTAGACCTTTATGTATAGGAAAAGGTAAAAATGGAATTGCTGTATCATCAGAAAGTTGTGCTTTTGACAGCGTAAACTATGAGTTAGTAAGAGATGTAGAACCAGGAGAGATGGTCATAATAAATGAAGACCTCTCTATAGAAAGTAAAATAATTTTAGAAAAAGAAAAAAAGGGATCTTGCATATTTGAATATGTGTATTTTGCTAGAACTGACTCAAATATAGATAATTTAAATGTATATGATGCTAGAATAAATATGGGAAAAGAACTTGCAAAGCAATTCAAAATAGATGCAGATGTAGTATGTGGAGTACCAGACAGTGGAATAGAAGCTGCTATTGGATATTCAAAAGAAAGTAATATACCATTTGAGTTTGGGTTTGTAAAAAATAGATATATAGGAAGAAGTTTTATATTTCCAACTCAAGAACAGAGAGAAAAAGCAGTTAAGTTAAAGTTAAATCCTCTTGCAAGTAATTTAAAGAATAAGAGGGTTATATTAATCGATGATTCTATTGTCAGAGGTACTACAAGTGCTAAGATAATACAAAATGTAAGACAGGCAGGAGCTAAGGAAGTACACATGTTAGTATCTTCTCCAATGTTTAAACATACTTGTAACTTTGGTACAGATATAGATAATGAAGAAAATTTAATTGCCAATAAGATGACATTAGATGAAATAAGAAAAAGTATAGGAGCGGATTCATTAGGATTTATAAGTATAGAAGGATTAAAAAATGCTTGTAAGAATAGTAAAAGAGAGTTCTGTACAGGATGTTTTGATGGAAATTATCCGCTTATTATAGATAATTATAGTAAAACACAGTTTGAGTAAAAAAAGGAGGAATTAACATTGGATAAGAAAGTAAACTTAATTCTTGAAAATGGAAGAATTTTCGAAGGAAAATCTTTTGGACGGGAAAAAGAAATAACAGGTGAAATAGTATTTACTACTGGTATGACAGGATATCTTGAAACATTAACAGACCCTAGTTATTGTGGTCAGATAGTAGTTCAAACATTTCCACTAGTAGGAAATTATGGAATTATAGAAGAAGATGCAGAAAGTGATTCATCTTTTGTAAAAGCATATGTTGTTAGGGAATATTGTGAAAATCCATCTAATTACAGATGTGGAGGAACAATAGATGAATATCTTAAAAAGAAAGATATACCAGGAGTATATGGAATAGATACTAGAGAATTAACAAGAATACTTAGAGAACATGGTACTATGAAAGCTAAAATAACTTCTGAACCTATAAATAAAGACGAAAAAATAGAAGTTGAATATTTTGATATGGTAGAAGCAGTAACTTGTGATAAAACATTTACTGATAAAGTAGAAAATGGAAAATATAATGTAGTATTATGGGATTTTGGTGCAAAAAGAAATATAAGAAGAGAATTATTAAAAAGAGGTTGTAATGTAACAACTGTACCAGCATCTACAACAGCTGAAGAAATAAAATCACTAAATCCAGATGGAATAATGTTATCAAATGGACCTGGAGATCCAAAAGATAATGTAAAAATAATATCTGAATTGAAAGAACTATGTAAGGCTAATATTCCTACATTTGGAATATGTTTAGGTCATCAGCTTTTAGCTCTTTCTCAGGGAGGAACAACTGAAAAATTAAAATATGGACATAGAGGTGGAAACCAACCAGTTAAAGATCTTACTACAGGAAGAATATATGTATCAAGCCAAAATCATGGATATGCAGTAAGTAATGAAAAATTACCTCAAAATGCAGAATTACTATTCACTAATGTAAATGATGATACTTGTGAAGGTATAAAATACACTGATATGCCAGTATTTTCTGTACAGTTCCATCCAGAAGCATGTGGTGGCCCACAAGATACAGCATATTTATTTGATAGATTTATAAGCTTAATGGAAGGAGTAGAAATATAATGCCTAAAAATAATGATATAAAAAAAGTACTTTTAATAGGGTCAGGTCCAATAGTTATAGGACAGGCAGCAGAATTCGATTATTCAGGAACACAAGCTTGTCAAGCATTAAAGGAAGATGGAAAAGAAGTAATACTTGTAAACTCAAATCCAGCGACAATAATGACAGATAATACTATGGCGGACAAGATATATATAGAACCGCTTACTGTAGCTACTCTTAAGAGAATAATAGAGAAAGAAAGACCTGATAGTATATTATCTACATTAGGTGGACAAACTGCATTAACACTTTCAATGCAGTTAGCAAAAGAAGGATATTTAGATGAAATGGGAGTTAGACTTTTAGGTGCTGACCCTGAAACAATAGACAAAGCAGAAGATAGACAGATGTTCAAAGATACTATGATAGAAATTGGACAACCAGTAATACCTTCAGAAATAGTAGAAGATTTAGATTCTGCAGTTGAATTTGCAAGAAAAATAGGATATCCAGTAATAGTTAGACCAGCATTTACTTTAGGTGGAAGCGGTGGTGGAATCGCATACACTGAAGAAGAATTTAAAAAGATAGCAGAAAATGGACTAAGATTATCACCAATAACACAGATATTAGTAGAAAAATGTATATCTGGTTGGAAAGAAATAGAATTTGAAGTTGTAAGAGATGGAGCAGGAAATTCTATAACTGTTTGTTCAATGGAAAACTTTGACCCAGTTGGAGTACATACAGGAGATAGTATAGTAATAGCTCCAGCAGTAACACTTGCAGACAAAGAATACCAAATGCTTAGAACAGCAGCTATAAAAATAGTTGATTCAATGGGTGTTGAAGGTGGATGTAACTGTCAGTTTGCACTAAATCCAAATAGTGATGAATATGCAGTAATAGAAGTAAATCCAAGGGTTTCTAGATCATCAGCTCTTGCATCTAAAGCTACAGGATATCCAATAGCAAAAGTTGCAGCAAAAATAGCATTAGGATATAGATTAGATGAAATAAAAAATGAAATAACTAAAAAAACATATGCTTGCTTTGAGCCAGCTCTTGATTATGTTGTAGTTAAATTCCCTAAATGGCCATTTGATAAATTTGTATATGCAAAAAGAGAATTAGGAACACAGATGAAAGCAACAGGAGAAGTAATGGCAATAGGTCAAAACTTTGAAACAGCTCTTATGAAAGCAGTAAGGGGATCTGAAAATAAAACAGATTGTTGTACTTTACCAAAAGTAGCTAAATATACAGATGATGAAATAAAAAAAGCACTTCATGTATGTAATGATGAAAGAGTATTTGTAATATACGAAGCATTAAAAAGAGGAGTTGCTTGTGAAGATATACATGAAATAACAAAAGTAGACAACTGGTTCTTATATAAAATGAAAAATATAGCAGAATTAGAAGTTAAAATAGAAAAAGGAAATATAGATGAATCTACTTATAAATTAGCAAAAAAATATGGTTTCCTTGATTCTACAATAGAAAGAATAAGTGGGGAAAAAGTAAATTATTCAGCACCAGCTTCATTTAAAATGGTAGATACTTGTGCTGGAGAGTTTAAAGCTGAAACACCATATTTCTATAGTTGCTGTGATGAAATTAATGAAGCAGATGAATTTATAGAAAGAACAGGAATAAGAGAAAGAAAAACAGTAGTAGTAATAGGTTCAGGGCCTATAAGAATAGGTCAAGGTATAGAATTTGATTATTCAGCAGTACATTGTGTATGGGCTCTTAAAAAAGCAGGATTCGATGTTGTTATAATAAATAATAACCCAGAAACAGTATCAACTGACTTTGATACAGCTGATAGACTTTATTTTGAACCACTTACACCAGAAGATGTAATGAATGTTATGAATACTGAAAAACCATATGGAGTAGTAGTAGCATTTGGAGGACAGACAGCTATAAACTTAACTAAGTTCCTAGAAAGTCAAGGAATAAATGTCATAGGATCTAGTGCGGAAAGCATAGATATGGCAGAAGATAGAGAAAGATTTGATGAATTATTAGAATCTTTACATATAAAAAGACCTCAAGGACATACAGTTCTTACAGAAGAAGAAGCATTAAAAGCTGCAAATGAATTAGGATATCCAGTATTAATGAGACCATCGTATGTACTTGGTGGACAAAATATGATAATTGCATTTGGCGATGATGATATAAAAGAATATATGGAAATAATTTTAAAATCTAATAAAAAAGATAACCCTATATTAATAGACAAATATATGATGGGTGTCGAAGTTGAAGTAGACGCTATATGTGATGGAGAAGAAATATTAATTCCAGGTATAATGGAACATATAGAAAGAGCAGGAGTTCACTCAGGAGACTCTATAGCTGTTTGTCCTTCATGGAATATTAGTGAAAAATTAAAAGAAAAAATAGTTGAATACTCAAAACAACTAGCAGTATCTTTAAAAACTAAAGGTCTTGTAAATATACAATATGTTATATATGATGGAAAAATATATGTAATAGAAGTTAATCCAAGATCTTCACGTACAATACCATATTTAAGTAAAATATCAGGAGTACCTATGGTTGAACTAGCTGTAAGAGCTATGTTAGGAGAAAAAATAAAAGATATGGGATATGGAACAGGTTTATTCAAAGGACAAAAATATTTTGCAGCAAAAGTACCTGTATTCTCATTCGAAAAATTAATAGATTTAGATGTACACTTAGGACCTGAAATGAAATCTACAGGAGAAGTTTTAGGTATAGGTAGAAATTTAAAAGAAGCAGTATTTAAAGGATTAGCAGCAGCAGGATACCATATGGAAAAAGATGGTGGAGTATTTATATCTGTTAAAGATAGTGATAAAGCAGAAATAGCCGAAGTAGCAGAAAAATTTGAAAGATTAGGATTTAAATTATATGCTACAAAAGGAACTGCAGAAGTACTTAAAAAAGAAGGAATGGATATAGCAATAGTTAACAAAATTCATGAATCAGATAAAAATACTACAAGTGAGCTTATCGAAACTGGAAAAGTTAAATATGTAATATCTACTTCATCAAAAGGAAGAATACCTACAAGAGATAGTGTTAAAATAAGAAGAAAAGCAATAGATTATTCAGTACCTTGTTTAACTTCAATAGATACAGCAAATGCCTTAGCAGAAAGTTTATTAAGTCATTATTCTGAAGAAAATACAAGACTTGTAGACATAAATTCAATATACAAATAAAATATTAAAAGAATTGAAAACTACATAGATGAGAGTTTTTAGGACTAAGCATCTATGTAGTTTCTATTTTAAAAATAAATAAAAACGGAGGATATTATGAACGAAATATATCAGTCACCATTAACTTCACGTTATGCAAGTAAAGAAATGAAACAAAATTTTTCTAATGACAAGAAATTCCGTACATGGAGAAAATTATGGATAGCTTTAGCTGAATCTGAAATGGAATTAGGATTAGAAATAACTAAGGAACAAATAGATGAATTAAAATCACATAAAGATGATATAAATTATGATGTAGCAGTAGCTAGAGAAAAAGAAGTTAGACACGATGTAATGTCTCATGTATATGCTTATGGACAACAATGCCCAAAAGCAGCTGGAATAATACATTTAGGAGCAACTTCTTGTTATGTTGGAGATAATACAGATTTAATATTAATGTATGAAGGGATGCAACTTGTAAGAACAAAACTAGTAATGACTATAAAAGCACTTGCAAAATTTGCTGATGAATATAAATCTCTTCCAACTTTAGGATTTACACACTTCCAACCAGCTCAGCCTACTACTGTAGGTAAAAGGGCTACATTATGGATACAAGATTTATTATATGATTTAGAAGAAATAGAACATTTCTTATCAGATAAGAGACTTCTTGGTTCAAAAGGAACTACAGGTACTCAAGCATCATTCCTTGAATTATTTGAAGGAGACTATGAAAAAGTAAAAGAACTTGATAGAAAAATAGTTGAAAAAATGGGATACGATAAGGCTATAGCCGTTTCAGGACAGACATATACTAGAAAAATAGATAGCAAAGTTCTTAATATATTATCAGGAATCGCTCAATCAGCTACAAAATTTTCAAATGATATAAGACTATTACAACACTTAAAAGAAATAGAAGAACCTTTTGAAAAGAAACAAATAGGCTCATCAGCAATGGCATATAAAAGAAATCCAATGAGAAGTGAAAGAATAGCAGCTTTATCTAGATATGTAATGGTAGATGCATTAAATCCAGCTATAACTACGGCAACTCAATGGTTTGAAAGAACTCTTGATGATTCAGCAAATAAAAGAATAAGTATACCAGAAGCATTTCTTGCAGTAGATAGTATCCTTAGTCTATATTTCAATGTTGCAGATGGATTAGTTGTTTATCCTAAAGTTATAGAACAGAGATTAATGAGTGAACTTCCATTTATGGCAACTGAGAATATAATGATGGATGCCGTTAGAAAAGGTGGAAATAGACAAGATTTACATGAAAGAATAAGATTACATTCATTAGAAGCTGGTAAAATGGTTAAAGTAGAAGGAAAGAAAAATGATTTAATAGAGAGAATTGCAAAAGATGATATGTTTGGAGTTACTCTTGAAGAATTAAATGAAATACTTAAACCAGAAAAATATGTAGGATGTGCTCCTATGCAAGTAGATGAATTTATAAAAAATGAAGTTAATCTAGTTTTAGATAGATATAAGGACAATAAAGATGTAGATAGTGAAATAAATGTATAAATCTTAAATATAAAAAGGGATTGGATAATAGGAGTTTTATCCAATCCCTTTTTTAAGAACTCTACAAAGTGATTTAAATAACGACAGATAAATTAAAGAGTCCTGTTAAAAGCTAAGTAATATATAAATTATAAATTATTAGTATTTTTTTCTATAAACAATTTAAATTCATTTATAAGTGGAATTTCATAAGATGTTTTTAAATAAGCCATAAATATTATGTTTTCCCAATCTAAATTAGAAATTTCAATTGATTTAACACCTTTTAAATTTATTGAATTATTTTCAGGAACTATTGAAACTCCAAAATCTCCAGAAACTAAAGGTGTTATTACATTTATATCATCTGTTTTATATGCTATATTAACTATATTTTCCTTTTTATCAAAATAATACGATAATTTTTCTAAAAGAGTTTGATTTTTAGTATAAACAATTAAATTATATTTCAATATATCATCCATACAGACGCATTCTTTTTGAGAAAGAGGATGATTTTCTGAAACTAATAAAATTGGTTTTTGTTTAAAAACTGGTATATATTCTATATTTTTTTCGTTTATACATTTAGAACAAAATATAAAATCAAAATTTTTAGAATTCAATCCATCTATTAATTCTTCAGTAGAATTAGCATTATAATGAAATTTAAAATCTATTTTTTTATCCGTATGCATATCTAAGAACTTTCTTGCAATATCTGGAATGAATGATGATGACATATTTTTATGGAACGCTATATCAATACAACCTTCTCCAATTTCAGAAAGGTGAATAGAGTTTATACTATCATCGATAAGAGATAAAGCTTTTTCTATATCTATTAAAAATTTTTTGCCTGCCCTAGTAAGAACAATATTTCTTCCCTCTTTTTCGAATAGACGGATATTAATCTCTTTTTCTAAAGATGATATCGCATGACTAAGACTAGGTTGTGTTATAGAAAGTTGCTCAGCAGCTTTAGTATAATGCTCAAGATGAGCTAATGTAACAAAATATTTAAGATGATATAAATTCATAAGAAATCTCCTTTTAAAGTTACAACAAAATAAATTTTTTTTGTAATATATTTGTATTTA
>RCNI01002076.1_pt1 | contig 10078 bp, 7 predicted proteins | sample 2041151 | NCBI WGS metagenome assembly RCNI01 (sample SAMN09708214, study PRJNA481090) | feces metagenome | isolation source: feces | place: Antarctica: Albino Rookery
CCTTTTTAATCAGACTGTTACGCTCGACTTCCCACGGAATAGGTTTAAATTCCTTTTTCATGAAATCTGGTAAAGAACCGCCTAATCGCTGTTCCATATCTTGTCCCATAACAAACTTTGCAAAATTGGTTGCATCATGTGGAGTGTCGGAATAATATACTGGATAAATCCGTGTTCCATATTGATAAACGCCACAATTTACACACCTATCCATTTTGCCACAGTGAAAGCTATCCGTATCATTTAGGTCATACATAAGACAAAAACCCTTGTGCATATCGGCATATTTTAACCAAAGAGTTTCATTAAACCCATTTTCAGAAAAGCAAATGGAGAAAATCTCATCTTGTATTTTTGAACGCAAAGTTAGTAAATAGGACAAAAATTGGTTTGTTATTCCACTTGCAAATAATTGTTTTAATCCCTCGACATTTGTAACTTGCTGAATAAATTCTTGTGGTATACCAGGTTGATTTTGAAAGGTTTCTTTCATCCCGTTCGCTAACGCTGCTAATGCTTCAGGGGAGCTATAGTTACTGACAAATTCTTGGTGGATTTTCTCAACATCGATATGTAAAAAAGTGTCAAATGGATCATCATAACTGCTGGCTTTAGAAAAGAATAGTTTATTTGAGCGTAAAGCATCAAGATTATTGTTATTTACAGCCCTATACTTATATAAAAATCTTGGATAATGAATTTTCGCCATCAATTGATTGACTTCATTCGGTATATCTTCGCCTGAAAACGAGCACAACATTTGCCAATAATCCTGCATTTCATCGTGACTCATAGCTGTTTTTCGTTCTTCTACTTCCAAAAAATCACCTTCCTACTATCATATGGCATTCGATGCATTTTTAGAGTTCACTTTGAAGCTCTTTATAGTACTTGCTTAGAGCGATATGAAGTTCCTTTTTACTTTCATAATTTTCGCTTGTTTCCAACTGCTTAATATTATATTTCCGACACCAGTTTAGTTCGAAACGAGACAACGAATATTTTTTTACAATCTCCTCTTGGACTTGCTGCACTGGGTCTAAATAGGCTCGAATATCTGGATCGTAAAAATCCGGATCACTCAAGGTTGAGGAATACAGCTGCAAAATATCATTTTTGATTAGTGCAAAAACTCTGTCGACACAATGATTAAAGTTCTGGATTTTTTCAAGAAAAAATTCTTCTGATGTCAGGAGTAGCCGACCGTTTGCGTGAGCATAGTCGTTTCGTTCTTTTACTAACTTCTTTAGCTCTCCCTCTAAGCTGCTGTCCATTCCAACAATATGCAGAAGCTTAAAAACATCACTTTCTCCAATGGCCGCAAAACTTCCAAAATACAGCTGTTCATCCTTAGTATTTTCTTTTCCCAAAAACTCATTATAGCGGTCTTTTAAAAGATAATATAACGCTTGATCCATCTCGTCATGATGTAGGATATATAATTTAAGTAAAACAAAATAAATTGCAGTCATAAAGAGCATATGATACTGCATATATGCAAATTGATACAGGCCATTTTCATAGCTAGTCTGCATAGCCAACGAAAGAGCTTCAATGTATCGCTCTTCATCTCCATCTTGGAACAGTTCCGGCAGATATGCAAAAATCTCAAACAATTTCTCTGGTATTTCAGGATACGAAATGTCAGAGGATACTGCTTGTACTGCTTTGTCTATAGCTTCTGCAATTTTATTTGTATCAAAGACAACTGCAGATGATCTTGGGCTCATTCTTTTTCACCCCAGACTTCCGAAATTTTGTCATTAATTTTTTTCTCAAAAATTTCAATCAGCCGCTTATTCTGCTCGACAATGGAAATTTCTTCAGTGATTTTATCTATGATATTCTTTTGTACATCAAGCGAAGGGAGGGGTATTTCTACATCCTTCAATTCTTCACGGTTAAAAAGGCCATTAACATTTTGGCGCATAAACTGCATGTATTGCCCCTCGACTCGGTACTGATTCAATATAATCCATAAGAATTCACTACGTATCATTTCTGATTTGGGGCGTATTCCAAGTAAAAAGGAAGCAAAAATATAGTCCCCATCCATGTTAAATAAAGCAGTTTTCCCAACGAGGTTTTTGCTACCATTTCTCCAATTAAACAACAAATCTCCTTTTTGAAGATAATTCACCTTCTTATCAGTTATAACTTTTCTAATTTGTTCTGTATGGATATATCCATCTTCGGAAACATCTGCAATAGTAATCAAGGGCACGCCTTCGTTATTTTTGCATTCACCAACAGACAGAGTGACACCACTGACAAATTCAACGACATCACCTACTTTTACATAATCCCACGATGAACTGTGTTGAATTGTCGGTTTATAGTTTTCTACAATTTGTCGAGCTCCATCAATGATTTTCTGGTAACTATCAAGTTCAACAACAAAATCTTCTTGGATGGATAATGAAGGTAACGGAACCTGAATTTGTGATACATCCTTTTGGTTTACACTGGGATAGGCACCCTTTCCCATCATAGATGCAAGTTGGGTTTGTACCGGTTCGCTATAGAGCATGTAGTAAACGTATTTAGACAAAACCATGTTTTTTGCAGAGATGACAGCAAAACCTGTAGATGCGACACAACAATCACAATCTTCGCGTTCAACATAGCCATACGCTTTTAGGTTAGGACGAACAGTTGAAAAAAGAATGTCCCCCCTTTTTACCGCTCGTTTTGCTCTGCTGGGTGCATCGGTTCCTTTTATTTTATTAGAAAAATCAACCGTACCTGTACCATTTTCAACAGATGAGATATCAATATAGATAAACTCGTCATCCCCAAATGCAAGTGCCGGATTTTTGTTCTCAGCATTGATTTCACAAATATCAGATAGTGGTACAACTGGATAGCTTGTATCTAATGACTTATCTATTTTATAGCGTTCCCCTACCAGAATATAATCTTGTTCTGCAACTCTCTCTTTATTAGCTATGGTGACCAGCGGATGATGGGTAATTTCTTCATCTGATGTTTGTGCTTCAAGGTCGGAATGATATTTTTGGATGATGCGAATGATTTCTGGGATTTCGCTACCCTCTATTTCACGGCGCTGTGCTCCCAGATCAAATCCGTCATTATTCAGTTTCACAAAAAGAATCTCATCTTTTAATCTGGCGAAAGACTTGTCAATAAGCAAAATACTGGTTTTAACACCACTGTACGGGTTAAAAACGCCAGCAGGCAATGAGATTACTGCATACAGCAAGCCGTCATCTACCAGATATTTACGAAGCTGCTTGTAAGCGTTCGCAGACTGAAATACAATGCCTTCCGGTACAACAATAGCGGCACGACCAGTCGGGTTCAGATGCTCAGCGATATAGTCCACAAACAACACTTCGGAACGCTTCGCTTTTACCCGATAACGGCTATGGGGAATAATTCCACCTTTTGGTGTCATAAACGGAGGATTTGCGAGAATAACATCATAGTTATCATCCCATTTTTCTTCACTAGTCAGAGTGTCATATTCGCTGATTTTTGGTTTTGTGAATCTGTGAAGATACATATTCACTCGAGACAGGCGAACCATATCAGGAGAAATATCATATCCTGCAAAGTTTTCCGTCAAGCGCTTGCGGTCATCGGCAGTCAGTGTGCTTTTACCGTCCTCATCCTTGTTCTGTGCCAGAATGTGCCGATAGGCGCTGATCAAGAAACCGGCTGTACCACAGGCGGGGTCCAGAATGGTTTCGTTCTTCTTCGGGTCTATGATTTCCACCATCATGTCAATGATGTGGCGGGGGGTACGAAACTGTCCTGCATCACCCTGACTGCCCATGATTGAAAGAAGGTACTCAAAGGCATTTCCCAAGTCTTCACTGTTATCATAAGAGAAGTCGCTGACTTCTTTCAGGAACATATTCAAGGTATCCGGGTCCCGATAAGGGATATATGCTCCACGGAAAATATCACGGAACAGCTGGGGGAGGTTGGGGTTCGTAGTCATTTTCTCAATACCTTCCGCATAGAGAAAAGCCCTTTGCTGGCCGCTGTTTTCAGGCGTCATGATTTCTGTCCAAGCATACTTTTCATATTCACCTGTAAAAAACTGCCGGGTGCCGCCAAATTCCAAACCTTCTATATCCATGTCATCCATGAATTTATAAATGAGCGCAATGGTAATCTGTTCAACCTGCGCCTTGGGATCGGGCACCTTGCCCACCAAAATATCACGCAGCGTATTGATCTTACGCTTTACGTCAAATGTCAACATCTCATTTCCTCCTACATAAAGCGGGATACATTGACGTTATCGGCAACGTAATCTACCACGCTTTGCATGCTATCCAATCCCAAATGCTTTAAATCCGCCATTGTATAAGTGCTGATGTCGGTTCCAAGCAACTGAAATTTGCGATCCTCGATTGCTCTGCGCACATCCTTATCCATTACATAAGTTGCAAAAAATTCTTTTACATCATGGTATTTTTCCGATGGAATAGTGTGTGTCAAAGTATACCCTTCAAATTCATCCTCCACCAATTCCTTTTTGCTCTTGAAAAAGGGCAGCACACCAAAGATTTTATCCAGCATCTCACGAGTTGTAATCCGCCGGTCGCTGCCGATAGAACGGCGCAGCTTGTCCCATGTGTAAAACTCATTCGGCTGGTTCATGATGTGGTCGTCAAGGTATCGGATAACCGCCTGATAGTTCCCCTGCTCATATTGTTCTTTTGCAACCGGATCTTCTTTGACGGTTTCTTCAAAGCGATCAAAGTACATTCGGTCAATCTTCATGCCCTCCGCACCAATTTTAGTTTCCACTAATGTTTTTAATGGATCAGGTGCAAAGTTCTCATAGCCATCCGCATCAACGGGAGGAGTTGCTGGCGAAGCTCCCTCTTTCTGAGGACGAGGAAGTTTCAGAACTTCATCGTAATCAAACTTTTCTTCAAAATATTCGCAGTTCCCAAAGAAATCAAACAGCTTAAATGTTTCTTTCGCTGATTTGTGGATAAATTCCTGTCCTCCATTGCGCTCCTTGAAGATAAAATCATGTTTACGTGTACCACGCCCTTTGATCTGGATAAAGTCTGTTGGCGAAAAGATAGGCCGCAATAATCCAATGTTCAACAAGTCTTCACAATCATATCCTGTTGTCATCATACCAACGGTAACACAAATACGAGTTTTGGATGATTTATAACCCTCCAGAAAGCTGGTTGTACCACTTAGGTTATTATTCTGAAAATTGATTGTATAGGTCTGGGCGTTCATCACATCGGATGTGATCTGCATAGCAAAATCAGAACAATATTTATCAGGGAACATCATATCCGCATACACATTTAGTAACTGGGTGATTTTTGCTGCATGTTTTCGGCTTACGCAGAAGATGATACTCTTGCCAATCTCTCCGGTAATTGGATCACGGAGAGCATTATCCATAAAGGTTTTCACGAATATCTTGTTGGTTTCTTCAGAGAAAAACTTCTTCTCAAAGTCACGGGCAAAGTAGGTTTCTTCCTGTTCCTCATCGGCTTCATCGCCTTGTCCTATAACCGCATAGCCTTCTTCAGCCAATAGCTTTGTTGTAATGTCTGTTCTGGCATCCACCACAGTAGGATTGATCAGATAGCCATCTCGAACTCCATCCAACAATGAATAGCGGTATGTCGGATCACCACTTTCACAGCCAAATGTTTTGTAGCTGTCTAAAAGCTGACGTTTTTCCCATGCACGGGGATCTGTTGTTTTTAGCTTCTCTACATCAATATTTTTGATATAGTCTTTTGGTGTAGCGGTCAAGCCCAGCTTATATCCCAGAAAATATTCAAATACAGCACGACTATTTCCATTAATGGAGCGATGGCTTTCATCCGCAATAATCAGCGAAAAGTCAGTAGGCTTAAAGAAACGCTTGTATTTGTTGTTAAACATAAGCGTTTGCACAGTGGAGACAACGATTTCTGCTTTACGCCAATCATCAACATTTTCCTTGAAAATTACTGTGTGATAATCAGGAGAAAGGTAATTTTGAAAATTTTTCTTTGCCTGATTTTCCAGTTCGATTCTATCAACCAAGAAAAGTACACGGTTAGCGTTTCCGCTGCGCAGAAACAGTCTAATAACGGCAGCGGATGTCAGTGTTTTGCCTGTGCCGGTTGCCATCTCAAACAGGAAGCGTTGATTACCGCACTTTACAGAATCCTGTAAAGCTTTCAATGCGTTGATTTGATATGGGCGCAGAAAGCGCAGCCCATTGTCATATAGAAATTGCTGGCGTGTTTCAGGATTTATGTATTCTGGTGCTTCCATATATCGGGGATTCTTGATTACTGCAATATAATCTTCACCAATATCCTCCGAATATAATTTTGATGGATCGGCATTCATTGCTTTACTTTCTCGGATACTCTCATAACTTGGAAAGGCAGTAATAAGCTGCGGATTTCCCTTTTGAATGTTCCAAAAATAGTGCTGGTTCCCATTAGACAAAATCACATATTTAAGATATAAGGATTTTGCGTATCTTCTCGCTTGTTCTTTGCCAACCAGTGGGTCTTTATCCTCTGATTTGGCTTCCAAGACAATAAACGGATTTCCTTTATCATCAAGTAGCAGAAAGTCAACAAACCCATTTTTGACTTTATCAAAGTTTTCTCCCAAACCATTAAGATCTGCACTGGACATCTTTACATTGGGTTCCAGCTGTATATTTGCCGGTCCATTTGCATCGTCAAAGAAACGCCAACCAGCATCTTCTAACAGGCGGTTAATTTTTATTCTTGCTTTTGCTTCTTTTGCCTTCAAAATAGCAGCCCTCCCATTCAAGTTTTTATTTTATAAATGACACTGACTTCGTGCTGTTTTCACCATCTTTATAGCTGTTTGTTGGTTTTATAGCACCAACCGGAATGAGCCATATTCGGTTAATTTGCACAGCACCATTCACACGATTATCCTTACAGAGAATTTGTACCTGGCGTGGTGTTATATTCCACTTTATCGCTGCTTCTTGGGTTGTGATATAACCGTCTAGCATTGTTTTACACCTCCGAAAAACACACAATAACTCATCTTCATTATATTCGTTCAAACGAACTTGGTCAAGGAAGAAAAAGAATTCACCTACACGTGGACGACATTGTGGTGGCAAAAGTAATTTCCTTTCGTTGCAATCGTTCAAACGTGTGTCAGCTAATGTTGGAGTGTTTAGCTGACATAAAATCGGCACAGGAATCCACCTATAATCAGAACGAATTTCTGTGCCTGTTTTCATGTTCGTGTATGGCTAAATCCTGAGTATCTTGACAGGATGGATAGCCACTGCACGAGCATGGGGTTTCCAAAGGGGAAGCCCCTTTGGCTCTGGGTCATCCAATAGGGGCGAGCAGCATCCCTGTTGGCATAGGGTGTCCAGAGGGGAACAGTGTTCCCCTTGGTAGGAGGTTTCCAAAGGAGGGCAGCGCCCGTCCTTGGCACACGACTTTCAGGGAAAGTCTAGTGTGTTATACCTTTGTGGAGATGATGACCGCCAGAAGCACAGGACATCCCTTTGATGTGTGCTGTACTTCTGGAGTTCTGTCGAGAAAGGTTGCCCTATGTGCGGGCAATCTGAGCAACAGAAAAAGACCGACAGAGAATGCGAAAAGCATTGTCTGTCAGCCTTATATCATCATCGGAGCAAAGGTATATAAAAGCTCCCGTCCCGCCGCAGCGACACGTACTAAAACCACCATGGCAGCTGTGAACGGAGATGATCCATTGCCTCTTTTTCCGTTCGTTTTGCACGGCTTTCCGTCAGATGAAAATGCACCGCCGTTCCAATCAAAGGATGCTCTATATCGTCTAAAAAACCAAACCGATAAAGAAGGTAGGTCTGCTCTCTGGCGTTTAGCTCCCGGAGAGCCTGATACAGTTCCCAGACTTCCTCTTTCTTGATATAAATATCTTCTGGTGAAAGAACAAATGGATGAGCGATCGCTTCGATGCGCTGCATTTGATCTTCTTCGTTGAGTATGTCTTCTAAACGGATGAGCTGAAATCCAACCCCATCTTTTTCTGAGATTTTTGCTTCAAACTGGGCGACTTCTGCTCGGACAAAGTCGATCATAGCATTTCGAATTGCTTGGGCTGCATACGTCAGGAACTTCAGACTACGACTGGCATCAAAACGTGTGACAGCGTTCAGAAGGCCAATACTCCCCTCCTGAATCAGATCATCTTGGTCAAGGCACAAGTTGCTTTCGGAAAGGTTCATACTTTGATACAATTCGTTTGCGGTTTTACAAATAAATCCAAGATTGTTTTTCAGAAGCAGATCACGAGCGGCAGTATCGCCCTTCTGTGCGAGAGCGCAAAGCTGCTCATTGCTCTTGGTCTGCATCCTGTTTCTCCTGTGCCTGTTCCAATGTGCACTGCATAAATTCCTGAAGAGCCAGTCCAAGTTTGCTCAGTGCATCCTGATCGACACCATCCATACCAGCTACACTGCCTGTAATAGCCTGTGCGATCTGCTCCGGTGTGATGGATGGCTGCGGCATATCTTGTCCCTTTATCAACTCGGTAAACATCTTCTGTGTGACTTCTTTTGACAACTCTCTCGATGCTGCAATATCATTGCCGACTTCCTGCTTGACTTCTCGCACAGCTGCCATGAATTGATTTTGGATGGTCGTCTGGTCAGCCTGATAAACGGGAACTTTCATGCGGTTTGTATCTCTGGCTGCCTGCACGGCGGCATCTGTTTTTACGGTACCCCGCAGCATAGCACTGATCGAGGTGAACATTTGATTTTGAGTTGCAAAGCCTTTTGCTATGGAATCATTCAGATATTGCTCAATCATATAAGTGACTTCTGCAAAGCGGGCGCTTTCCAGTAAGCGGTTTACCACATCGGGGTTCACTTTTCCAGTATAGAGATTTCGTGCCGCCTGCACAGACAATCCTAATTCAGCAATCTCGTAATTTTTACGATCTGGAATATCTACAGTTCCAAGCAGAAAATCGGTAGATACGTTGAACACTCTGGCAATGCGAATAATCTGCTCTGGACTGATTTTATCCGTTTTTCCTGTAATAAATCGGCTAAAGCTGCTTTCGGTAGAACCAATTCGTGTGGCCAGCTCTACCTGAGTGACTTTGTACTCTTTCATTAAATCCAATAACCGACTGCGAACAGTTCCCGGCAAGTACACATTATCCATCTGACTGACCTCCTTCCAAGCACTCCTTTGTTTCTATTTTATATAATTTTCGCCATGAAATCAATCAATATCCTATGAAAATAGCTGCTTTGTGGTCTTGCATTTTTGCAAGATTGCAAGGCAGCTTTTTTCTTTTCTTGCAATTTTGACGGATTTTTCGGTCTATAGCCTTTTTCTCCGTATATTGAGGCAGGTGGACAAAAACTGTGTGAAAACAAAGGAGGTAATGACAATGAACCTGTTTAAAACGGTAAAGCGATCCGTAACTGTAATTCAGGCAGCAGAACACTATGGTTTGCAGGTTGGCAGGAATGGCATGGCTTGCTGCCCATTCCATGATGACAGCCATCCAAGCATGAAGCTAAACATGGATTATTTCTATTGTTTCGGCTGTGGAGCCACTGGGGATGTGATTGATTTTGTGGCTCGACTGTTTGGCTTAACCAGCTATGAAGCAGCTAAGAAACTGGCGTATGACTTTGGGATTGACCCAGATAAGCCCCCTGCGGCAATCGCACTGCCCAAGCCGGAACGACCGATGCTCAGGGCATACCGGCAGGAGGAGGTGCGCTGCCTGCGGGTGCTGTACGACTATCTGCATCTTTTGGAGGGCTGGAAACAGGATTATGCCCCATCCAGCCCAAATGACAAATTAGATGACCGTTTTGTGGAAGCCTGTCAGATGCTGGACTATGTGGAGTATCTGGTGGATATTCTCGCCATAGAAACTTTGGAGCAGCGAGTAAAAGTGGTGGATTTACTGAGGAAAGACGGTTTGATTGACAGATTAAAGGATCGACTGAAAAAGGAGGATGCACGCAATGACCAAGAACAAAAAGCAGCCTGATAGCACAATGCCTGTATGGTTTGATGGCAAGCATATCAATGAAGCCCTGTTTTGTGAGGAG
>RCNI01005726.1_pt1 | contig 10073 bp, 11 predicted proteins | sample 2041151 | NCBI WGS metagenome assembly RCNI01 (sample SAMN09708214, study PRJNA481090) | feces metagenome | isolation source: feces | place: Antarctica: Albino Rookery
ATTATAACCTGGTGGTCTTTTTGCTTGAAGCTAAAGCTTTTTTATTCTCACCAGCATAGCTGGTGGTTGTCTTATGCTAAAGCTAACAATATAAAAAACGCCGCAGCGAATTGCTGCGGCGTTTTTGCTTACTTTAGATAAAGAGGAATGAAACCTTCCGCATTAGCGGTCCAGATCTTCCTCATTCTCCAGGGTGTGCCAGAAGTTCTGCACGTCATCATCATCGTCCAGAGCGTCAAACAGCTTGGTCAGCTTGGTCTGAATCTCAGGATCTGCAATAGTAGTGGTAGTAGAAGGCACCATTGCCACATCAGCAGACAGGAACTCGTAGCCCTTTGCTTCCAGAGCGTGGCAAACTTCAGAGAATGCCTCAGGAGCGGTGGTGACTTCTGCTGCTTCTTCGCCAGCATCGAAGTCCTCTGCGCCTGCATCCAGAGCGTCCATCATAGCCTCGTCTGCGTCCTTATCCTCCAGGTCCAGCACGATCACGCCCTTCTGGGTGAACATGAAGCCAACGCTGCCCATGGTGCCCAGGTTGCCGCCGAACTTATCGAAGTAGTGGCGCATATTTGCAGCGGTACGGTTGCGGTTATCGGTCAGAGCCTCGACCATAACAGCAATGCCGCCTGCACCGTAACCCTCGTAGGTCACTGCTTCAAATTCTTCCTTGTCGCCGCCCTCAGCCTTCTTGATGATACGCTGAATGTTGTCATTGGGCACGTTCATACGCTTTGCCTTGCTGATCAGATCAGCCAGCTTGCTGTTGTTAGCGGGATCGGGGCCGCCCTCACGAACTGCTACGCTGATTTCACGACCAACCTTGGTAAAGACCTTTGCCTTTGCGCCATCGGTCTTTTCCTTCTTGCGTTTGATGTTGTTCCATTTACTATGTCCAGACATGGGTTACTTCCTCCATTTATTTTAGCGCACACATGTGCAGTTTCACTAGCTTTAACAGTATAACACGACACTGCGTCTTGTTCAAGGTTAGATCGGCAGTTCCTGTACATTTCTAATCAGCTATACAGTACCCCGACTAGACTTTTTACAAAAAGCGCAGGGCCTTGGGGTAGTGATTTTTCACCTTTCCGCCAGATACTTTGCCGCCGCCCAGCGGATATCCGTCCACCAGCACACAGCACCAGCCGTTCTGCGCTGTACGGGCTTCAATTTCCTCCCCTTTCAGGTAGGCCAGGGTGCGTGGGTCTGCCAGCGTAAGCTGTTCCTGATTGGTACATTCCGCGCCCCATGCGGTAAACAGGTGATGCTCCGGCACAAAGCGGCCCTTTTGGGCACTGCCTGCCAGTACACCCGCCCGCAGGATATGCAGCGGCACCTCCGGGAATGCCGGGGGCAACAGTACGTTTTCGCCGCGCACCAGCGCCGGTGCCTGCGCCAATGTGGGGAAACAGGTCTCGGCAAAGCTCTGCCATGCTGCCATTACATCACCGGCGGATTGGGCTTTTCCGCTCCGGTCATTCTTGCCGGCAGGGCGTGGCTTTTTACCCTTCTGCGCCTTGCCGCGAGCTGCTTTGGGGCGCAGCCATGCGATTTCTTCTTCGGTCAAAGTACCCGGCTCCGGCAAAGTGCGAGGCGTACCCGCTTTTTGCAGGCGAGCAATGAAATGTCCCTCGCCGCCCTGGCAAGGCCAGATGCGACGCACCAGACTTACATCCAGCGGTGCGTCACCTGTGCGGTTAGCCTCGCCCTCACTGCCAAATTCCAGCGGGCTTTCCTCCAAAACTGGCAGCAGAGTGAATTCCGGATGTCGCTGCAAGAAGGATGCCACCTGTGCTTCGTCCTCCTGCGGTGCAAAGGTGCAGGTGGAGTAAACGTATACCGCCAGGAGCCAATGAAGCTGCGGCATTGTCCAAGATTTCCCGGCCCAAAGCGGCGCACTGTTCTACCAGTGCTTCGCTATGCTGACGGCTGGCTTCTTCCTCTTTGCGGAACATTCCCTCGCCGGAGCAGGGGGCATCCACCAGAACCCGGTCAAAAAATTCCGGGAATGCTTCTGCGATGCGTCCCGTGTCCTCGTTCAGAATGACGGCGTTTTGCACGCCCATCCGCTCCAGATTCTGTTTCAGGATCGCTGCACGGCTGGCTACGAACTCGTTTGCCACCAGCAGCCCCTGCCCTTGCAAGGCTGCTGCCAGCTGGCTGGTTTTTCCGCCGGGTGCCGCACAGGTATCCAGCACACGCATTCCGGGACGCACGCCCAGCAGCGGTGCCGCACTGGATGCGGACGGCTCCTGGGAATAGAACACACCTGCCGCATGATACGGATGTCGGCCCGGCTTGAAATCCGGATTGTCCACGCAGAACCCCGCAGCGCAGAACGGGGACGGACGCACCGGAAAATCCACCTGCTGGGCAAATACTTCCGGGGTGCAGCGCAATGCGGATACCGTCACACCACGAGCTGCTGTTTGGCTGGGGGGCGTGTACAGGGCATCGAAACGGTCCCCCAGCAGGGCACGTTCCCGCTGCTCAAAATATTCCAGTGCCATTTTGTAAAGCCTCCTTGCACCGGGCGCATAATCTTGCTGCCCGGGGGTACAATATCAGTGCGCAGGGCAATCCGCCCCGCATTTGGGAAAGGAGTAAACCTTATGGAAAAGAACAAGAATTCCGCAGCCAACAAGCATCCGAACCAGTACACCAGCAAGCATCCCAATCAGTATACTTCTTCCAACAGCACTTCCGCCAAGAACAGCAGTTCCAGCGCGAAGTCTTCTAACGCCAAGGCTTCCAATGCGAAAGCCTCCAACGCCACCAATGCCAAGAACAGCAAGTAACTTCTCACTGCTCTAAGGCTGGCGTTTCCAACAAAAAGCCCGCTGCCTTTCGACGTTCGCACGCCGAAAAGCAGCGGGCTTTTCTGTGTCAGTTTTCGTTATCCGGGTTATCTGCCGACTGCTCCGGTGCATTGGGGTCAAACCCTGCCCAGAGTGCATCGAACAGCTCTAAAATGCGCTGTCCCTGCCCGGACAGATACAGCCAGCCCAGCAGACATTCAAAGCCGGTGGATGCACGGTATTCCGCCGCCGTTGCGTGCTTGGAAACCGTTGCCTTATTGGCGTTGCGTCCCCGCTTGAACCAGCTGATCTCGTCCTCTGTGAGCATCGGCTCCAGCAGTTTTTCTTCCCAGTACTGGGCGTGGGCAGACACATACTTCACCTTGACGGCGTTCAGCGCACCAGGGTGCAGCTTGGTATGTGCCACCAGACGGCGGCGCACCAGAAGTTCCAGCACACCGTCACCCACGAACGCCAGAGACAGAGGGGAAAGCTCCCGCAGGTCCACTGTTTCAGCCATTTCCTGTGAAAGCAGCAGTTCCTTTTCCATGGATCTCCCTCCTTAGAACACGTAGTCGAACTGGTAATCGCCAATCAGGACGGTATCGTTCTCCTCTACGCCCAGCTTAACCAGCTCGTCGAAAATGCCGCTCTCGCTGAGCTGACGCTGGAAGTACTGCAAGCTCTCGTAGTCGTCCACGTTGCTGCCTGCCAGAATGCGCTCCAGCCAAGGTGCTTCCACGTCCCAGGTGTGGTCTTCCAGCTTGGTGATCTTGAACTTGCGGCCGCCCAGTTCCTGCACCGGCTTGACGTACTCTGCCTGGAACACCGGAATCTCCGGGATATCCTTCAGGCGGTTGAAAATCAGACCGGGCAGCTCTCGCACGCCCTGCATGGTAGCAGCAGAAATTGCCACAAAGGTCAGACCCTGTGCTTCCACAAACTGGCGGAATTCCTCCACCTGCTCCGGGGTGGCGATATCGCACTTATTGCCCACCACGATTTGGGGACGCTCTGCCAGCTCGGGGCTGAACTTTGCCAGTTCCTCGTTGATCTTGGCGAAATCTTCCTTGGGGTCCCGTGCCTCACAGCCGGAAACGTCTACCACGTGCAGCAGCAGACGGCAGCGTTCCACGTGACGCAGGAAGTCATGTCCCAGACCAACACCGTCGCTGGCACCCTCGATCAGACCGGGGATGTCCGCACAGACAAAGCTGGAACCTTCGCCGCAGCTGACCACGCCCAGCGTGGGCACCAGTGTGGTAAAGTGGTAGTTTGCAATCTTCGGCTTTGCTGCGCTGATGGTGGAAATCAGGGTGGACTTGCCCACGTTGGGGAAGCCGATCAGACCCACGTCTGCAATCAGCTTCAGCTCCAGGGTCACCCGCATTTCCTCGCCGGGCAGACCGGGCTTGGCAAAACGGGGGATCTGGCGGGTGGGGGTGGCAAAATGGGTATTGCCCTTGCCACCGCGGCCGCCCTTTGCAATGACCACAGGCTTGTCATCAGACAAGTCTGCAATCACCAGACCACTTTCCGCATCCTTGATGACGGTGCCGACGGGGACCTTGATAATCAGGTCCTTGCCGTTTGCGCCGTGCATCTTGCGGCCCATGCCATTGCCGCCGTCCTCGGCGGTATACTTGCGCTTGTAGCGGAAGTCCATCAGGGTGGACAGGTGGCGATCGGTGACAAAAATTACATTGCCGCCATCGCCGCCGTCACCGCCGTCCGGACCGCCGGCTGCGATGAATTTTTCACGATGAAACGTGACTGCACCGTCGCCGCCTTTGCCCGCGTGGAGCCAAATGGTTGCGACGTCGATAAAATTGGTTTGTACTGCCATTTTGGATACCTCCGCGCTTTAGTATTCACAAAAAAGAGCCGGACCAAACGGCCCGGCTCCGTGGTTTTGCAGTTTTCTCGCAAGAATTACTGCTCAACGCAGCACTTCTTGCCGGTCTTGCCGACGCGCTTGAAACGAACAGTGCCGTCGAAGAGCGAACAGAGTGTCGTCGCTGCCGATGCCCACGTTCTCACCCGGATGAATGTGGGTGCCACGCTGGCGAACCAGAATGTTGCCGGCCAGAACGAACTGACCATCAGCGCGCTTCACGCCCAGACGCTGAGCTGCGGAGTCGCGACCGTTCTTAGTAGAACCTACGCCTTTCTTATGTGCCATTGTGCATACCCTCCTTACGCGTTGATAGTGGTGATCTCAACCTTCGTGTACGGCTGACGGTGGCCCATACGGCGGGCGCTGTGCTTCTTTGCACGATAGGTGATGATGTTCAGCTTCTTGCCCTTGCCATTCTTGATGACCTTAGCAGAAACGGTTGCACCCTCAACAGTGGGAGTGCCGATCTTGACAGAGCCTTCCTCGCCGACAGCCAGAACCTGGTCGAACTTCACTTCGGAATCAGCCTCAACGTCCAGCTTCTCGATGAAGAGAACGTCGCCCTGCTCCACGCGGTACTGCTTACCGCCAGTAACGATGATTGCGTACATAATATCATTCCTTTTGTATAGTACTCGCTGGTCAGTAAGGGCAGGCTATTGTTGCAAGCCATTTTGTCGCCCACACCATGCGGCTTAAATATTATAGCAAAAGCAGGCTGCGAATGCAAGTGCTTTTTTCGCATTTATGAAATATTTTCCGATTTTTTCACCAGAAAACAACGCTGTATTATACGTCCAGAACATCCATTCCGTTTTGCAGCCGGGCAGCTCGGATAGTATTTTCCAGCAGCATGGCGCGGGTCATCAAACCTGCCCCGCCGGGCACCGGGCTGATCCAGGAGGCACGCTCCGCAGCAGCCTCAAAATCCACGTCGCCGCACAGCTTGCCTTCCGCATTGCGGTTGATGCCCACATCAATAACAATCGCACCAGGCTTGACCATATCCCCTGTGACGAAGCCCGCACGGCCCACTGCCGCCACCAGAATATCTGCCTGCGCACAGATTTCCTTTAGATTTTGGGTCTTGCTGTGGCAAATCGTAACGGTGCAGTCTTCTGCCAGCAACAGCAGCGCCGCAGGCTTGCCCACAATATTGCTGCGTCCCAATACCACAGCGTTCTTTCCCTTTAGCGGCACACCGGTGCTTTTCAGCATTTGAATCATCCCCTGCGGGGTGCACGGCGCAAAGCACGGTTCACCAATCAGCAGCCGCCCTGCGCTCTCTGGGGTGAAGCCGTCTACATCCTTGCTGGGCGGAATGGCGGCAATTACCCGATCCTCGTCAACCTGTGACGGCAGCGGCAGCTGCACCAGAATGCCATGTACCGACTTGTCCTGTGCCAGGTCCTGCACTACCATCAACAGTTCTTCTTCGGTGGTATCCTCCGGCAGACGTACCGTTCGATTTTCGATACCGCAGGCGATACAGTCCTTTTCCTTTCCACGCACATAGGCGGCTGATGCCGCATTCTCCCCTACCAGCACCACGGCCAGACAGGGACGGATTCCCTCCGCTTGCAGTACCTGCACCTGGTTTTTTACGTTATCCTTGACCTGCTGTGCCAGTATTTTTCCATCAATAATATTTGCACGCATAGCTGCGTTCCTCCTGTTGCTCCGCTGTTTCCTTTTCAGGTAACTGTACCATATTCGGTTATAAAAAGCAACAAAAATCCCCGGCACTCCGTAAAACAGAAGTGCCGGGGAAAGCCTCACACTTTATCTTTCAAGTATCTGTTTATGCGGCCCAAACGCCGGAACTGCTTCCGTAACAGCCGTCCATCCACTGTCAGCTTATTTTTCGTCCGAATCGCCTTGGGACGGATATGCCGTTTTTTCCAAAAGTTCCTGATACTCCTGGTTGAAAGCTTCTGTTCTCCGTACAAATTCCGCATGGGACTTACCAACCGGCAGAAGGTCAATCGCCGCCACAGGGCCATCCAAAGGCAGTTCTTTCGCCTTTTTCAGCGTCTTGCTGGAAACTGCCAGCGACACCATCATAGGCTGCTCTTTTTTATACTTCCGGGTCAGGTACCATTCCAGAATCAATGCACCTAAAACGGTCACAGCAGCCACCAGCTGGGATGCACGCAGGTTCAGGCTGGGCACCAGCAGCAGGCTGTCGGTGCGCAGGCCCTCGATCCAGTAGCGGCCCAAGCCGTACCAAATCGCATAGCGCAGGGTGATGTCACCATTGAACTTGCGCTTTTTGAAGTACAGCGCCAGCATGATAAAGCCAGCCAGGCACCACAGGCTTTCGTACAGGAAGGTGGGGTGTACCGGCATAGACGGGTCCACAGTCATTCCAGTAGGCAGTGTGACCACGCTGGTTTCCAGATACTGGCGGGTCTTTTCGCTGTACATACCCCAGGGCAGATTGGTGTTATAACCAAAGGCTTCCTGGTTGACAAAGTTACCCCAGCGGCCCATGCACTGACCAATCAAAAAGCCAATGGACACCAAATCAAAGGTGGGTAAAATCGGGATTTTTCTCCATTTGCAGGCAAGACCGCCAAACACAAAAGCGCCAATGATGGCACCATAAATGGCAATGCCGCCCTGCCGAATGTCAATCATTTCCCACAGGCTGTTGTACCCATAGGGGGACATGACCACATAGTACACACGAGCACAAACAATGGCCATGACGGTACCAATGCAGACCACGTCCAGCAGACGGTCGGAATCAATGCCAAATTCTACGGCATGGTAGAAGCACCATGCCACTGCCAAAAGCAGACCAGTGGCAATCAGCAGACCATACCAGTACACATGAAGATTGCCAATAGAAAACGCCACCCGGTTCAGGGTAAATTCCAGCCCCATGCCGGGGAAACTTACAACATATTCATTCATCTTCGATTTGCACCTTCTTACGCTTCTTCATCCGCTGCATCCACCGATCCGTCGGGCAAGATATGCAGTACTGCCATTCGGTCAGTGGAATACAGGTTTTGCAGAGCCGCATTGGCATCTTCTACCCGCAAGCTTGCCAGCATATCAATTTGCTGGGCCACAGTGCGGTTGGTCAGTGCAAAGTCTGCAATCTGGGTGGCAGAATCTTCTGCGTTTTCCAGATTTTCCATCAGGGTGCCGTATTTCTGGTTCTTGCACAGCGTGAAGATTTCAGGGTCTACACCTTCTCGACGGACACGCTCGATTTCTTCCAGCAGCAGCTTCTGGACCAGTTCCGGCTGGCTGCTTTCTCCGGTGAACAGGGTGCAGCAGCAGCCGTCCACACGCAGCACCTCGCCGTCAAAGCCGGGATTGACCAGACCTTCATCATACAGGCGGCGATATAGCGGAGACATTCCGCCGCAGATTGCATCACAGATGATGCCATACAGCACTTCGGTGGCTTCGTCCGCCGGGTCCAGCGGTTTTTCCTTGAAGCCAATGCCGAACGCAGGCTTGGCAATTGCCATTTTTTCCTGCTTGTAAGGGGTCACAACCGTAAGCGGTTCTTCCGCCCACAGGCGCTGTACCTTTTCACCGTCGGCGGCAGGCTCCATCAAACCGGCACGTTCGCAGGCTGCCAGTACCTGCTCCATGGTAGTGTTACCCGCCACGGACAGCACCATATTATTGGGTGCGTAGAATGCCTTGCAGCAGTCATACAGCATTTCCGGAGTGATGCGTGCGATGCTCTCGCAGGTGCCGGCAATATCGCTGCGAATCGGGTGCGCATGGTACATCTGCTCGCACAATCCGGTAATCAGCCGCCAGTCCGGGCTGTCATCGTACATCTTGATTTCTTGCCCGATGATTCCCTGCTCCTTATCAATGGTCTCTTTAGTAAAGTAGGGATGTCCCACCATGTTCAGCAAAACGTCCAGACTCTCGTCCAGCATATCTGTGGTAGTAAAGATATAGCAGGTGCGGTCAAAGCTGGTATAAGCATTGGCATTGGCTCCGGTCTTTGCATATTTTGCAAAAGCGTCCCCGTCCTCGTCCTCGAACATTTTGTGTTCCAGAAAATGTGCCACACCTTCTGGTAGGTCCACAACCTTATCGCCCAGGCGGAACCGCAGGTCGATGGAGCCAAACCGGGTCGCATATACTGCATGGGTACAGGAATAGCCGGGCATCGGCCGTACAATTACGGTCAGTCCGGAGGGCAGTACACGCCATTCATCTTTGGCGGCAGCAACCGCCGCCGGGTTCTTTACGGTATCAGTCATGGCTCTCCTCCTCATTGGTAAGCAGATAGCTGACAGACAGGTGGAACCGCTTCAGCACATCCCGCACATCCTCTTTGGTGACACGCAGCATCCGCTCCCGCTCCTGTGCGGGGGTGCTGATGCCTGCGCCGCGCCAGATTTCCATTACATACCAGGATTCCATGCCGTTGATGGAGTCCTCCACGCTGTCAAAACCAGACAGCAGGCCACGGCGGCAGTCCTCCAGCTCCTCGTCAGAAATAGGACCATTGCACAGGTTTTCTAATTCTTGCAGGATGGCCTGTTCCGCCCGCTGGGCATTGGCAGGCTCGATGCCGCTGTTGACCGACATACTGCCGGTAAAGGTCTGGAACATGGACGAGCAGTAATAGCACAGATGCATCTTTTCTCGTACATTCAGGAACAGGCGGCTGGTCACGCTGCCGCCGAACAATGCCATTGCCAGACGGTACGCCTGCAATTCTGCCAAATCCACCGGACGATCCATCGTGAACATCATGCACAGCTTTGCCTGCACCATTTCAAAGGTTTCACGGTAGTGTGCTACCGGCTGTACTGGGATCTGCACAAAGGAAATCAGCTTCTTCGGCTCACGACACAGCACAGAAAGTTCTTTTTTCAGTGCTTCCAGCACCATGGCTTCATTGGCTTCGTCAATACCAAACAGCATCAGCTCGATCTGCGCCGTGCGCAGCATTTCCTGATAAGCCGCCAACAGGGTCTGAGGTGTCTGGGCATCCACTTCTTCCAGATAACCGCCCTGCCGAATGGCAGCAGGCGTGCCCTTGTAAAACTCCCGCTGTGCTGCACGGGAACAATAGATACGCTTTTCGTTGATTTCATTTTCCAGATGCTTTTTCAGCATTTCTTTTTCGATGGCCACTTCGCCCGGATCAAATGCGCCATCCACAAAATAAGGATGGAACGCTTCGTCCAGCAGCAACTGGGCATATTCCCGGGTCAGCGGCTCGCCTTCCAGTGCGAAAGCATCTTTCAAACCAGTTACGCTAATGCACAAATCATGGTTTGCACCCACGGGGCGACCGTCCACGGTTAAATCTGCACCATACAGACGGGCCAGCTTTTTGGTCATTTCGGTCATATCCGGGCAGGACGCACAGCCCCGCTCCATCA
>RCNI01002078.1_pt1 | contig 10064 bp, 8 predicted proteins | sample 2041151 | NCBI WGS metagenome assembly RCNI01 (sample SAMN09708214, study PRJNA481090) | feces metagenome | isolation source: feces | place: Antarctica: Albino Rookery
AACCCTCTCGCTTGTGAAACCCCATGTTTCAATATTGCAAGCGGTATGACTTACTCCTAGAACGAGCCATGCTCGCCCATGTGCGCACACATGGACTTATGTGGATCCTTTTGACCTCGTCTGCCATGGACTAAAATCTGTCGATTCGCAACCACAGACCTAGCTAAAACGTTTCTGATTATAGCAAGATTTGATCGATATGTACCTGGCAATATACAACTAAAGACCAGTTGTATACGTATCACCACATGTTATGCAAGATCTCTACCATACACGGCAAAATGCTGAAGGAATTACATGCAGGGCTCCTGCCTGCTCTAATGCTCTTTGAGCACTCAGGAGTGTAGCGCCTGTTGTTACAACATCATCAATCAGAAGAATATTGAGTCCTGATACATTTTGAATGACATGAATGGAATCTTCCATATTCTCTAGTCTCTGTTTCTTGTCTAGAGCTCGCTGATCTTCAACCTCCCCCACCTCCAATACACGCGCAAGAGGAATATTCAAAAGACGAGATACGATGCGAGACACGAGCTCCATATGATCAAATCCACGCTTTATGAAAGCGTCAGAGCGAGCAGGTATATATGAAATGGCGTCGATGTTACACAACTTGACAGGAAGAATACCCTCAAGCTCTGCAATCTCCAAGACAGAAACGATGGCTGCAGCCATAAAAGGAGCGAGATTGATTTCAGGACCATTCTTATACGTTTTTACAATCTTTAGAGATATCTCCCCTGAACCCACAGCACATATGCAGCCTTTGAAATCCCCCTGGTGCTTACAGCACGTACAGGTAAAGCGACCAAAAGGAGCTCCACACATTCTACAGGCCCAATAAGGGTCAATCCATAGAATACTATCGATACAGTCGGAGCACACATATGCTCCATCCTTGTTGCAATGGATGCAGAGTGGAGGAAATAGTGCATTAACCATGCTTGACATATGTTCTTCTAAAGCTCTTCTGATTCCCATCTCGCCTCCACTCTACACCGCAATATTAAGGCCTGGACTCTAACAGAAATTAAACAAGCAGCTTACGTGAAGCTTACAAAATACCGAAGCAGATACCATAGTAGAACCTACATTGCATCGTACATAGTGCTGTATCACCTTGACCCGCACCCTCGTCCACACTGTTCATTACCGCAAAGCTTCCTGTCCTGCTCCTGCCCGCACAGCCCCTCACACTTACTGAATAAATGTGTCAGCGAGGTTAATCTTTGCCCAAGTCACCTACACCTACATCCTGGTTTGATATATCCTGGAGGAGATAGAACGTCTACAAAGGAGAGACTATGAACTATAAGGAAGCAACAACAGAAGAGCTTCTTGCTGTTCTCGATGGACTCGAGACTAAGCTTTTTGCTCTTGGCTACGCATCTAATCAGATCGGTTTTGCAGGAGAGACTCAAGACCCTGCAAATGCAGCTCGTGACCGTGGAGAAGCATCTGCAACCTTGCATCTTCTTTCTCAAAACATATTGTGCAGTGATGAGATGTATGCAACCATCATGGAGCTCAATGAGCGCCGCGAGGAACTTCCAGAGTGGCGACAGGATCAGGTCCGTGTTCTTATTCGCGATTGGGAGGAGACAAACGTTATTCCTGCCGAGGAAAACGCAGATATGACTCGCTTGATTGTAGAGGCAAACGACGTATGGCACAGCGCTAAGGTCGAAAACGACTGGGATAGCTTCGCTCCTTATGTCGACAAGATGGTTTCAAAGCTTATTCATTTTGCAAAGCTCAAAGATCCTGAAAAAGACCCATACGACGTATGGCTTGGAGTATACGAGCAGGGTGCAAACATGGAATTTTACGATAAGTTCTTTGAGGAAATCAAAGCTACTATCGTTCCTCTTTTGGCAAAGATTGTACAAAAGGGCAACCACCCAGACACAACCTGTCTTCAGGGCACTTTCGATAAAGACATTCAATATAAGATGACTCGTGAAGTAGCTGAAATGGAAGGCTTGAACATGGACGCTCTCGTAATCGAGCAGTCTTTGCATCCTTTCACCAATTCCACAAGCTCAAACCACGTTTTCATTACTACAAGCTTGCTTGAAAACGACATGGCTTCAAACATCTACTCCACTCTCCATGAGGGAGGACACGCAATGTATGAGCAGGGAATCAATCCTATGTTCAACTACACAAGCTTGCGTGGAGGCACTTCCCTTGGAATTCACGAGTCCGTTTCTCGCTTCTTCGAGAATCTTGTAGGACGCAGTCGCGAATATGCAGATACCGCTCTTGCAGTATCTAAGAAGTACTTCCCTGAGCAGTTCAAAGACACCACAGCTGATGAGTGGTACCTTGCAAATAACGTAGCTATGCCATCTCTCATCCGCGTTGAGGCTGATGAGCTTACCTACAGCCTCCACGTCATCATTCGCTACGAAGTAGAGCGTGCTCTTTTTGCAGGAGAGATTACCGCAAAAGACATTCCATCTGTATGGGCTAAGAAGTACCACGACTACCTCGGTGTTGAGGTTCCAAATGACACCGAAGGATGCCTCCAGGATACTCACTGGTCAGGAGGATCTTTCGGATACTTCCCTACCTATGCTTTGGGAAGTGCATACGGTGCTCAGTACATCGCAGCTATGGAACGTCAGGGAATCGACACTAAGGCAGCAATGGCATCTGGAGATCTCACTCCACTTTCCAACTGGCTTAGCGAAAACATCTTCCAGTATGGTCGCTCCAAAGATCCTAGCTGGCTCATCGAGCACGCTTGTGGAGAGCCATTTAGTGCTCACTACTTCTGCGATTACCTCACTCAGAAGTTCAGCGCTATCTACGACCTCTAAGAATAATTTAACGTTAGATACACTAACTACAATACGCCTCCGAGATTTTCGGGGGCGTATTTCTATGAGAATAAGATGCCTTAGTTGTGCCATGTGTATGCATTACGTATAGTAAAGAAAACATTGATTTCAAGGAGCTGTATGAGAGCGCTAATACAAGTTGTTAACCAGGCGAAAGTTGAGGTTGCAGGGTCGACCATTGGTTCATGCAAGAAAGGTTTTCTGATCTTCTTGGGAGTTGAACAGGCAGATACACCTGAGTTAGCTCAAAAGTTATGGGACAAGATTTATAAGATGAGAATCTTTCACGATGCAGATGGCAAAACTAACCTAAGCCTTTCAGACATCGATGGTGAAGTCCTCATCGTCAGTCAATTTACCCTCTATGCAAACTGTCGCAAGGGCAATCGCCCATCCTTTACTCAGGCTGCTTCTCCAGATCACGCACGCGAGCTCTACCAGCAGTTTATAGAGCTTGCACGCAAGGATGTCTCCCATGTTGGAGAGGGTGAATTTGGGGCAGACATGCAGGTATCTCTCGTTAATGATGGCCCATTTACCATATGGCTCGACACCGAAGACTTACTGAAACCTAAGAGCGCCTGCTAAAACGCTAAGCTTCAAGCTCACAGCACAATAGCTGCGGTTTCACATTGCCATCTGCAAGTGAAAATCAACACACGGCATCAAAACCCGACTCTGTAAGTAATTGCAACAACGCAAGATATACGAAAAGAGACTCCCATTTGGGAGTCTCTTTCTGTTTAGTTAAATTTATATACGAGCAGCCACTCTTATAACAACGTGCACTACAAGGCACAATTGCAAAATGCTTAGTCTGCCTTCTTGTCGCCTGAACGACGTGTCCTGCGAACTACGCGAGTAGGCTTATTCTGACGGGAATCAACTTTCTGAGAGTCATGTTTTACCTCGGAAGATATAACTCCCTTATCGCCTGGACGTCTACGAGTCTTCTGAGGCTGAGTCTGCTTGTGCTCTGGTGTTCTCTTGCGGCGACGTGGCTTATCCTTGCGCTCGGCAACGGATGAGTCAGCCGTCTTTGGAGCCTGGGCATGTTTAGGAGCTGGCTTTTGAGCCTGTCCCTGGCTCTGCATTTGCTCCTGAGGCTGCTTTTGAGCTTGACCCTGTCCTCCAGATACACGGCGACGCTTGCGGACAGGCTTCTTCTCCGCTGCGGTATCTGCAGCTTGTGTGTCTGTCTTCTGAGCAGGCTTACGTACACGGCGAGGCTTTTGCTTTTGAGTCTCATCTTTCTGCTGGGACTTAGCACGCTCTCCACCAGACTTCCTGCGAGGCTTACGCTTCTCTACAAAGAGGTCATCTGCCGCAAACTCGAGCTCGTCGTTCATCTTTGCAAACTTATTATCGAGCTCATCGAGGGCCATCTGAATTTCAGGTGATTCAAGCTTATCGAGGACACTGCGCGTTACGGTATCAGGACGACAGCACTGGCCGCATCCCTCTCCACAAGATCCCTCAGACGCATCTTTACCACAGCAGCTAGAGCCCTCACCATGCTTAGAGCAGGTCATATCAGCCAAATCAATGCGCATCTGTTTGCCGTTTTCAAGCCTCAAGCAAAGCTGCTCTTTAGGGGTATCGTATTCGATGATGCGAGCCTTACCCAAAGGTGTATCGATGATTGCATTGCGCTTAGGAGCGCGCTGCTTGAAGTCACGATAAGCTTCAAACTCATAGCGCAAGCAACACATCAAGCGACCACATGCACCACTAATTTTTGCAGAGTTCAAAGGAAGATCTTGCTCTTTAGCCATACGAATCGATACTGGCTCAAATCGAGCACCAAAGCGTGTGCAGCAAAGCTCCTGTCCGCAGTGAGCAAAGCCACCGACCAAAGCTGCTTCTTCGCGAACTCCAATCTGTCTCATGTCGATACGGGCATGGAGCTCATGGGATAAGTCTCGAACGAGCTGTCTGAAGTCTACACGCTCTTCTGCTGCAAAGTAGCAAACGACCTTATCTTGGCTGAAGATAAACTCTGCAGCCACAGGCTTAATCTGAAGATCAGAAGCCTTAGCTAAGCGCTTGAAGATTGGAAATGCCTCATCGCTTTTTGCTGCCATTTCATCGGCAATCTTGTAATCAGCTTCAGAAGCTACACGAACGATATCGCTTAACTCTGCATCTCCAAGTGTTGAGCTCAAGGTTTCTTCGGAAATCTCGAATGGATCTTGGGTACAAAGTCCCATCTCAAGACCACGAGCAGTATTGCAAATGACGTGGTCTCCCTCAGATGCACCTGACTCCTTAGGATCAAACCACAGCTCACGCGCTGAGTATTTGAATTTAACGGGTATTACATAAGGCATAGAGTGCCTCCTTAATATGTACAAGCATAACTTCAAAAGTTAGCTGAGGGGTCATAGAGCGCCACAGGCAACTTTTTGCCTTGGCAATGTGCTCGAGAGCTTCCAAGACACCTTTTGCCTGAGTTCTTCGAGCTATGAAATCAATCTGATCAGCACAATCAGAATTGATGAGTTTTACGATTTTGCTCCTTCTGTCTGCAGGGTTTTGCAAAGTGTCATCACTTAAAACCTGCTCTGTGTACAGAAGAACATCTCTCAGGAAGAGTTCTGCATATACCAGGGACTCTATCATACCTGATGTTGCACGAGATGAGACCTCGCGTTTGTGAGCCTTCTCAAGTTGGGTCAAGGCTCCACGACTTAAATACTCTTTATTGATCTGCTCTTGCTCTTCAAAGTCTTCCTCATCCTCCAAGGAATCCTCCCCGAATGCAAGGCGTGACCTTGAACACCACTCATTAGCGGCCCCTAGTACATCAGCTACACTCATACAATCGAGATCTTCGAGGGTCTCAATCACAAAGCCTCTAAGAGATTTCCTCTCTTCGGATTGAAGGAAAGAAAGCGCCTCATCCACAGAGCCTGTAATCTGGAGTGCAATCTTGCACGCCTCCAAATCTGCGTCCCGTGCCCTCTGCTGAATCACTTCAGCTCGAGCATCGATATTCAGTGCAGGGAAAGGAACCTGCTGACAGCGCGATGCGATAGTAGGAAGTACAGCATCTGCAGCTGGAGCAATGAAGATGAAAAGCGTATGAGCTGGAGGCTCTTCAATGGTCTTAAGGAGTGCATTTGCACACTTAGCATTGAGCCTATTTGCCTCATTGATGATGTAGACTTTCCATCCACACATCACAGAGGTAAGCTCAACTTGCCCCATCAACTCTCTGACCTGTTCAATCAGAAAACCATCGCGCCCCTGAGGCTCCAAAATACGGATATCTGGATGTTGGTTTTCATCAATCAACCCTATTTCCTTAGGGTTTTTCATCTTGGAAGTACTAGCCCCCAAGGTACGAGCAAGAGCCATGGCCGCATCTTGCATGCCTGAGCCTTGTGCTCCGCAAAATAAGTATGCATGAGAGAGCTTATCTGCTTCAAAGGCACCTTTAAGGAAATTATAAACACGAGGTTGATAGGAAATTGCATCGAGAAACGATACGGGTGAATCCATTGACATATATCGTCCTTTATACCTCTGTACCCAAGGTCTTCAAGATGCTTTGAATATCAGAATAAATCTCGTCTGGAGTCTGCGTAGCATCGAGCTTATGTACGCGCTTTTCCATCTGGTCAAGCTCGAGGTATGCATCGCGAACCTTCTGCATAAAAGCAATGCCTTCAGCCTCGAGACGATCGAGCTTTCCTGAGGACAATACGCGATTTGCAGCAGTCTGCACGTCAAGGTCGAAAAGGAACGTAATGTCTGGGGTGGTACCCAAAGATCCGATGCGGTTAAGCTCATTAACCAGATCCTTATCGAGGCCACGTGCTCCTGCCTGGTAGCTATACGTAGAATCGTAGTAGCGATCGCACAACACAACAGCACCCCTTTCAAGAGCTGGGATGATAATCTGTCGTGTAAGCTGTGCTCGAGATGCCTCATACAAAAGCATCTCGCATTCCCATACCATCTCATGGTTTTCAGGATCGAGCAAAAGCTCTCGAATCTTTTCTGAGATGAAGGTTCCACCTGGTTCGCGAACCCTTACAACCTCTCGGCCAAGCGCTTCAAAAGCAGCTTCGAGACGTGATACCTGAGTTGATTTTCCAGCACCATCAATGCCTTCAAACGTTATAAAAAGACCTGAATCTTTTGAAGAAGTCATACTTCATAAGCTCCTATATCATATAAACATTGCAGATCAGGGTATGCAAAGTATCCCTGACAGCTCAATGTAATTAATCCAATACACCGGCAATTGATTAGTTACCCGGTGTTCCAAATACAAGATTTTGAAATCTTGCTTCTATAAATTCATCGCTGTAGTGCTCATCTATCCAAGTTTCAAAGGAGTTTGCCGGAGCAATCCCCCGATCTCTTTGCGAACAGCGATAAAAGCACGCTGCAGTCATGGATATATCAAGCGCTAGATACAGCGCTAAAAGCCCTACAAATACCACCTGTCTATAGGTGGTAGACACACCTATTATATAGACTACCTCAGGCATAATATAGCGATACCATATAAGCCCAATTAATCCCCAAAAGAAAAGGAACCTCCAGGCAACCCACTGACTAATAGCATCTGGAAGATGTAGATACGACCAGCTATAAGCACCAAGGAGATATTCCATAGACCATCCAGTGATTTGTTCTAAAAGCCCTCCCACACAGGCTGAAATTAGAAATACTACCCACCAAGGGGCTTTTCTTCTCCTCATCTCCCATGCCATCGAAGTTAGAAGGACTCCTCCAAAACCATACAAGGGAGAGAACGGACCCCATACAAGTCCCACCCTACTTTCTGTAAGACCAGCTGTGATATACATCCATATCTCCTCAAGACACAGTCCTAAAACTGACCCTACAAGAAAGATAATTACAAGCTGATACCAGGAAAGCTCAATGAGATCAAGATAGTTTTCCCTCAGCTGTACATCCATCTTATGCAGAAGCCTTCGCTCTGAGCGAGAAAGTCGCTTAGGAACACGATGCTCATCTTGAGATCCAGACAGATTCGAAGCTGTATCTATTGCAGATGCTTTTGCCCAGGAGATGTCAGAGTGCTTTTGCTGATATTTGTGCAAAAGCTGCCTAGTCTCAGCGATTGATTGAGTTTGAATATACTCACTACCAGTAGCTGTGGATAAAACACGACCACGACCCATCCAGCCGCGAACATATCGCACGAGAAAAACTGCTACTTTAAAGAGGGAAAACGCGATGAGAAGTGCAACGAAAAGTGTAAACATATATAAACCTTAAAACTAAAAGCAAGGTGAGGCAGACAGGCCATCTGGGTACATGCGTAAAAATTCAACTGATCCAAAGCCGAATGAAACACATTTGAGACCAATAAGAACTTCGATAACACCAGTCCCTCTCACCTGTATAAACAAATCAAGAATAATTATATCTATCCTTTGTGCAATCTATTCTACCGCACCTATACACCTCTGTTTTTCTGTATTATGTAGGTAAAGCGATTAACCGCACGAAAGGTTTTCAATGAAAACAACCGCTATTGTTCTAGCTGCTGGCAACGGCACGCGCATGAAATCATCGCGTACCAAAGTCATGCACGAAATTTTAGGACATCCACTTGTATGGTGGGCCGTACGTTCTGCCCGTCTAAGTGGCGCTGACCGCATCATTTGCGTTGTTGGAAATGGTTCTGAAGAAGTCCGCTCGCTCTTTGCTAATGACAACGATGTTGTATGTGTTGAGCAAACGAAACGTCTTGGAACTGGACACGCTGTAAAGACTGTCCTCGATCAGGTAGAGCTTGAAGAAGGGGTATGTGTCATCCTTAATGGAGACTCCCCTCTTGTAAAGCCTGAGACCATCTCTTCCCTTACTCAAAAGATTACCAATGAGTCCTTAGGTGCTGCAGTTTTAACCATGACGCCTCCTTGCGTTGATGGTTATGGACGCATCGTCATCGATGAAACTGGACATGTTCAGGAAATCATTGAACACAAGGATTGTACCGATGAGCAGCGCGCAAGCCTCACTGAGTGCAACTCTGGGGTTTATGCGTTCAACTCCAAAGATCTCACTGACCACATTGGAGAGATTACCTGTGAGAACGCTCAAGGTGAGTACTACCTCACCGACATGATTGCAATCCTCAAAGGACATGCAAAGTCAGTAGCTCACGTTCATGCTGATGACTACACCGAGCTTCTCGGCGTAAACTCACGCATTCAGCTTGCAGAGGCTGCCAAGATCATGCAGCTTCGCATCAACTATGCCTTGATGGATGAAGGTGTAACTATGCTCGATCCTAACTTGGTTTGGGCAGATGTTGACGTTAAAGTTGGACGCGAGACCACCATCCTCCCAATGGTATTTCTAAGTGGAAACACAACCATTGGAGAGCACTGCGTTATCGGACCTAACTCACGCCTCACCGACACAAGCGTAGCAAATGATTGTGTTATTGATGAAACGGTAGCAATTGAAGCTATCATAGATGATAAGGTTGTTTGTGGACCTCGCGCCTACTTAAGACCAATGACTCACATGTGTGAAGCATCTAAAGCTGGAACTCATGTAGAGATAAAGAAATCAACTATCGGTAAGGGAAGTAAAGTTCCTCACCTCTCCTACATTGGAGACACCACCATGGGTGAAGGTGTCAACATCGGAGCAGGTGCAATTACCTGTAATTATGACGGTGCAAATAAGCACCACACTGAAATTGGCAACAACGTCTTCGTCGGATCTGACGTTATGATGGTAGCTCCTGTCACCATTGGTGAAGGTGCCATTGTGGGAGCTGCAAGTTGCATTACAAAAGATGTTCCCGCTGATGCTTTAAGCTTAGAGCGCAGCGAGCAGCATATAATCGATGGGTACGCTATTAAAAAGCGTCAAGCCAGAAACAGTGGAAAGGGCACGCGTAATGACTAAAGTGGACTTCGAAAACATGAGCGATTTGAATTTGCCAGCTCCTGTAAAGAAGAACTTGAAGCTTTACACCGGACATTCCAATCCGGAACTAGCAAAGAAGATTGCAAAGACGCTCAATGTTGAGCTCCAGGGCCTTACCTTGGAGAAATTTGCAAACGGAGAGATTTACTGCCGCTATGATGAGACCGTACGTGGATCTGACGTATTTTTCATCCAGTCAATCTCCGGCTTTAACGTAAACGACATGCTTATGGAGACCTTCGTAGCTTGTGATGCTGCAAAGCGTGCTTCTTGTCGTACATTCAC
>RCNI01002079.1_pt1 | contig 10064 bp, 19 predicted proteins | sample 2041151 | NCBI WGS metagenome assembly RCNI01 (sample SAMN09708214, study PRJNA481090) | feces metagenome | isolation source: feces | place: Antarctica: Albino Rookery
CTAATTAGACTCTTCTACGTTTTGGTGGACGACAACCGTTATGTGGAACTGGTGTTACATCTTTGATACTTGTAACTTCGATACCACAAGCTGCCAATGCACGAATTGCTGCTTCTCTACCTGAACCAGGTCCTTTTACAAAAACGTCAACAGTCTTCAGACCATGAATAACAGCTGCTTTTGCTGCTGTTTCTGCAGCCATCTGAGCTGCATACGGAGTAGATTTCCTTGAACCTTTAAATCCCAGACCACCAGCACTTGCCCATGATAAAGCATTACCTTCAGCATCTGTCAATGTAACGATTGTGTTATTGAAAGAAGACTGGATATGTGCCTGTCCGCGTTCAACGTTTTTCTTAACACGCTTTTTTGTCACTTTTTTTGTAACTTTAGCCATTTTTAAACTAACCTACTTTCTCTAATATTCAAACTTAATAGTAATTTTCAATCTTATTTAAGCTGTTACTTATTATTTTTTCTTGTTAGCAACAGTTCTCTTAGGACCTTTTCTTGTTCTTGCATTTGTTTTAGTTTTCTGACCACGAACAGGAAGTCCTTTACGATGACGGATACCTCTGTAGCATCCGATTTCCTGAAGTCTCTTGATGTTTAAAGCGATTTCTCTTCTCAAATCACCTTCTACCGGAATCTGTAATTCTTCGATAGCATCACGAATTTTTCCTACTTCTTCGTCTGTAACGTCTCTGACACGAGTGTCAGGATTTACGCCTGCCTTTTCAAGAATACGGTTTGAAGTTACTCTACCAATTCCGTAGATATAAGTCAATCCGATTTCAACACGTTTTTCTCTTGGTAAGTCTACACCAGCTATACGAGCCATGTATTTGTTCCTCCATTTTTCTGTTAATATTGTTCCTAATTGAGATATATAAAACTGACGGAGTTCTATACATCCAGCCGCAAATAATTATAGAAAACATCTTGTCTTCTATCTTAAATTTTACGCAGCCTTTCCGGTATTTGGCAGATACCGGTATTAAGCAATATTTTATCCTGTCCTCGGTAAAACAGTTAACGTGATAATATTACTATATTTAATCAGTACGAACAACGCACCCTGGCGGTTCATACTGCAGCCGCACTAAAATTTCGCAAACTAATCGTCATATATTTCATTTATATTTTGAAATTAACCCTGACGCTGTTTGTGTTTTGGGTTTTCACAGATAATTCTGATACTTCCCTTTCTTTTAATAACCTTGCACTTTTCACAAATTGGTTTTACAGATGATCTAACTTTCACTGTTCTTCCTCCTTTCTGAGCATAAAAGTACGCTTTATATAATAGCACCTATGTGGCAAGATTGCAAGTATTTTTTTTAGATTTTTCCATTATAAAATCAGAAAAGCCAATGTTCTTTCACACATAGCAAAGAACGTTGGCTCTTCTATCTTATTTATCTCTCCAGATAATTCTTCCCTTACTTAAATCATAAGGTGACATCTCGATTGTAACTTTATCTCCCGGAAGAATACGAATGAAATTCATTCTTAATTTTCCGCTAATATGAGCTAAAATCACATGTTTGTTTTCCAATTCTACTTTAAACATGGCGTTAGGTAATTTTTCCAACACTGTTCCTTCTACTTCAATAACGTCTGCCTTTGACATAAATTAAACCTCCTGTTGATTGTTTTCATAATCTTTAATGGCTTTTTTAATATGCTCGTTCTGCATTTCTTTTCCGTCTTTCATAATTTCCTGAAGAAAAACGGGAATTTTATAGATAATCTGAATATGTTTCCTTTTTTTCTTTTTCATTTTATCCAGAGTTTTGCGGATCCCGTCTGCTAGATAAACATATTCAGCATCTGCATGCACCACTACATACAACTTTCCAATATCATGCCCTGCCTTTGATCTGGCAAGCATACCTTTTTCAAATTCTCTCATAAAACCTCCTGCTATTTACTCAGGGTGAGAATTTCTGGCTCGCCGTCTGTAATAAGAATTGTATTCTCATAATGTGCAGATAAAGAACCATCCTGTGTTACAACAGTCCAGTCATCATCCAGCCACGCCACATCTGCACGTCCCATATTAATCATAGGCTCAATAGCCAGTGTCATACCGGGAACCAGTCGTATTCCCCTGCGTCTTTGAGGAAAATTAGGAATTTGCGGATCTTCATGCAAATGTGTTCCGATGCCGTGTCCTACTAAATCACGTACAACACCGTAGCCGAATTTCTGTGCATATCCACCGATTGCAGCAGAAATATCATGTAAATGATTGCCTGCTTTTGCATATTTTATTCCTTCGAAAAAGCTCTGCTTTGTCACATCGATCAGCTTCTGTGCTTCCGGTGAAATTGTACCTACCGCATAAGTACGTGCTGCATCAGAATGGTATCCGTTATAAATCAGCCCTGCATCAAGACCGACAATATCTCCCTCCTGAAGAATTCTGTATTTATTCGGAATACCATGTACCACTTCATCATTTACAGATACACAAATAGATGCCGGATAACCATTATAGTTTAGAAAATTAGGAATACCTCCAAGACTTCTGATAAGCTTCTCACCTAACCGGTCTATATCCAGAGTACTAATTCCCGGTTTAATAAATGCACCAAGCTCATCATGTACTTTTTCCAGAAGTTTTCCGGATTCTCTCATTAGTTCAATTTCTCTGGCAGTTTTAATTGTTACTGACATTTTTACTCTCCTAACACATTCACAATTGCCTGGAAAACATCTTCCATATCAACTGTACCGTCTACTTCTTTCATGATGCCTGCTTTTGAATAATAATCAATAAGAGGCTGTGTCTGATCATGATAAACGCCAAGACGTTTTAAAACAGTTTCTTCTTTATCATCATCTCTTAATACCAGTTTTTCACCGCATGCGTCACATACACCATCTGTCTTTGGTGCATTGAATTCCACATGATATGTAGCTCCGCAGCCTAAGCATGCACGTCTTCCTGACATACGATTTACAATGTTCTCATCCGGAACGTCTACATTAATTGCGTAATCAATTTTTTCTCCTGTTTTTGAGAGTGCAGCATCAAGACTTTCTGCCTGTGGAATAGTTCTTGGAAAACCATCCAGAATGTATCCATTTTTGCAGTCTTCTTTTGCAACACGATCGATTACCAAATCAATTGTCAGTTCATCCGGTACTAAAAGTCCCTGATCCATATAACTTTTTGCTTTTTTTCCAAGCTCTGTACCATTTTTTATATTTGCTCTAAAAATATCTCCTGTGGAAATATGAGGAATTCCATATTTTTCCGCAATTTTTTTCGCCTGTGTACCTTTTCCTGCCCCAGGTGCACCTAACATGATAATTTTCATATAAATCTTCCCCTTTCTGAATATAAGCAATTGCTTCTTCCATAGATTCATACATATATAATCATACACCATAAAAGAATTTTCCGCCATATATAATTTTAAAAGACCGCCGCAACAACAGAAAACTTCTGCTCTTCCTGCGACGGTCATAAAATATGCTATCTACTTTATTCGCTTAAAAATCCTTTATAGTTACGAACCAACATACGGGACTCAATCTGCTTTAATGTTTCCAGTACAACACCAACCACAATGATTAAAGATGTTCCACCAAAAGAAACATTTGCACCGAATACTCCATTAAAGAAGAATGGAATAACAGCTACAATTACCAGACCGGCTGCACCGATGAAGATCAGATAACTTAAGATTTGCTCAAGGTATTCCTGTGTTGGTTTACCCGGTCTGATACCAGGAATAAATCCGCCCTGCTTTTTCATATTATCCGCTACTTCCATAGGATTGAAAGTAATGGATGTATAGAAATATGCAAAGAAAACAACTAACAGAATATAAACTACCAAACCGATAGAATATATTGGTTCGCTTGGATTAAACCAATTGTTGGAAGTGAGGGCTTTTAAAATATGTCCTCCAATACCTTTTCCTCCTGTTTTGCCCAATAAACTCATAATAATGACTGGGAAAGACATTAAAGAGGAAGCAAAGATAATAGGAATAACACCTGCTGTGTTTACTTTTAAAGGAATGGAGCTTGATTGTCCTCCCATAACCTTTCTTCCCACCATCTTCTTGGAATACTGTACCGGAATTTTTCTTACACCACCGTTTAAGATTAAAACCAATACTACTACAACGAGAATTACTACTGCAACAATGAGTGCTGCTAATGCACCCTTTGCGATTGTTTTTCCTTTAACAAACTGTTCAAAAAGAGTTACCAAATCACTTGGAATTCTGGATACGATATTAATCATCAAAATGATGGAAATACCATTTCCCACACCTTTTTCTGTGATCTGTTCCCCCATCCACATAAGCATTGCTGAACCTGCAGTCAGGCAGCATACAACTACAACACCTTTTAAAAAGTTCATATCCGGAATCAAACCTTTATTACCAAATCCGATTGTCATAGCAACAGACTGGAATAATGAAAGTCCGATTGTCAGATAACGTGTAATTGCTGTTAATTTCTTTCTGCCCTCTTCACCATCTCTCTGCATATCTTCCAGACTCTTGAAAGCAATTGTTAAAAGCTGAATGATAATAGAAGATGTAATATATGGTGTAATGCTCAATGCAAAAATTGACATTTCGGTAAAGGAACCGCCGGTGAATGCGTCAAAAAAGTTAAACGCATCACTGGACTGGCTCGCAAACCAATTTTTAAAATAATTGCTATCTACTCCCGGTATAGGAAGCTGTGAGCCAATACGCACAACCACCAACATCAGAAGCACATAGAAAATACGACATCTTACATCCTTAATCTTAAAGGCATTTTTAAGAGTCTTGAGCATTAGATCACCTCTACTGTTCCACCTGCGGCTTCAATTTTAGCTTTTGCGCTTTCGCTTACAGCATTAACTTTAACATTAAGCTTCTTAGTAAGTTCACCATTACCCAGAAGTTTAACTCCGTCTCCTAATTTGGAGATAGCTCCAGAAGCTAATAAAGCTGCTGGTGTAACATCAGCACCGTCTTCAAATCTATTTAAGATATCAACGTTTACTGCAATGATTTCTTTAGAATTTCTACATTTGAAGCCTCTCTTAGGAAGTCTTCTATATAAAGGCATCTGACCACCTTCAAATCCTGGTCTTTTTGCACCAGAACGTGCTTTCTGACCTTTGTGGCCCTTACCTGCTGTCTTACCATTACCTGAACCATGTCCACGACCGCGTCTAAAGTTATCGCTCTGTCTGGAACCTTCAGCTGGTCTTAAGTTTGATAATTCCATGATGGCACCTCCTTCTTCTATTGATTAGATTTCTTCTACTTTAACTAAGTGTCTTACCTGCTGAATCATACCACGAACTGCAGCATTATCAGGCATTTCAACTGTCTTGTTAAGTTTTCTTAAACCTAAAGCTTCTACTGTTTTTTTATGTTTCGGAACAGCACCGATTGTAGATTTCACCAGAGTGATTTTTAATTTATCTGCCATTTTCTAATCCTCCCTATGCAAAAATCTCATCTACAGATTTTCCACGAAGTTTAGCAACTTCTTCCGGAGTCTTTAACTGGCTTAAACCTGCGATTGTAGCCAGAACTACGTTCTGTTTATTACGGGAACCCATACATTTTGTACGAATGTTCTTAATACCTGCAAGTTCAATAACTGCACGAGCTGGACCTCCGGCGATAACACCAGTACCTTCTGGAGCTTTCTTAAGCAGCATTTCTGCGCTTCCGAATTTTCCGATGAAGTCATGTGTAATACTTCCGTTTTCATCTCTTGCTACTGTAACTAATTTTTTCATAGCATCTTCTTTTCCTTTGCGGATTGCTTCAGGAATTTCAGTTGCTTTACCTAAACCTGCGCCAACGTGTCCGTTGCCATCACCAACAACAACTAAAGCTGTGAAACGGAAGTTACGACCACCTTTAACAACCTTTGTTACACGCTTGATTGACACTACTTTTTCTTCTAATTCAAACTGACTAGCATCAATGATAGAACGTTTCATGTGTTCATTTCCTCCCTTATTAGAATTCTAACCCAGCTTCTCTTGCTGCGTCTGCTAATGCTTTAACTTTTCCATGGTAAATGAAGCCACCTCTGTCGAAAACAACTTCTTTAATACCAGCTTCAATTGCTCTTTTCGCAATTACTGTTCCTAAGTATGCTGCTGCATCAACGTTATTGGTTTTTTCTAACTCAGCTTTTACTTCTTTCTGTGTTGTAGAAGCAGAAACAAGAGTTTTTCCAACTGTATCGTCAATAATTTGAGCATACATATGATTATTACTGCGGAATACTGCTAAACGAGGTGTAGCAGATGTACCGCTAAGATGATTACGTAATCTTCTATGTTTTTTTGTGCGAACTTTCGCTCTTGATACTTTACTAACCATTTTTACACTCTCCTTACTTATTTCTTACCAGTTTTACCAACTTTACGTCTGATAACTTCATCAGCATATTTAATACCTTTACCTTTGTATGGTTCAGGTCTTCTCTTATCTCTGATTTCAGCAGCATACTGGCCAACTTTTTCTTTATCAATTCCGGATACAATGATTTTGTTTCCGTCTACTTTACAGTCTAATCCTTCTGGATCTTCCATTTCTACTGGATGAGAGTATCCCAGGTTCAGAACTAATTTCTTACCCTGTTTTGCTGCTCTATAACCTACACCGTTAACTTCCAGAGTTTTTTCATATCCCTGGCTAACACCGATTACCATATTCTGGATCAATGTTCTTGTTAAACCATGTAAAGCTTTCATTTTCTTTAAATCACTTGGTCTTGTAACAACTACATGACCATCTTCTAATTTGATTGACATTTCAACAGGTAACGCTTTTTCAAGTGTTCCTTTAGGACCTTTTACAGTCACTACATTGTTCTCAGCAATTTTAACTTCTACACCTGCTGGAACTGCTACAGGCAGTCTTCCGATACGTGACATACCAATTTCCTCCTTACTTAGATTTTCGGAAGGGCCGATTATGGTTCCCTTCTGTTTTCAGTATTGCTATGAGCACTTAATAAGGTCATAGACCAAATTTAGTGCGAATGCACATCTGACTCACTTAATGAGGCAGAGCCAAATTTAGTGAATAGATGTTACACGTATATATGATAAAGGACAAAGTCCTATTATCCTCTCGCTTGGACATAATAAAAAACTCGCTTGGACACAATTTTAAAATTAGGGATTAGTACGTTCGTTTTACCAAACAAATGCAAGAACTTCTCCACCTACGTGAAGTTTTCTAGCTTCTTTATCTGTAATAACTCCCTGATTTGTAGAAAGGATTGCAATTCCTAATCCGCCTAATACTCTTGGAATTTCCTGACTACCAGCGTAAATACGAAGACCTGGTTTAGAAATTCTCTTAAGACCTGTAATGATTTTTTCATTTTTGTCTGCACCGTATTTTAATGTAATGCGGATTGTTTTGAATGCTCCATCTTCAAGAACATCATATTTTGCAACGTAACCTTCTTTTAACAGAATGTCTGCAATAGCAAGTTTCATTTTAGATGCTGGAACATCTACTGTATCGTGTTTAGCAGTATTTGCGTTACGAATTCTTGTAAGCATATCTGCGATTGGATCGCTCATTGTCATGATAGTTTCCTCCTATAATTTAGACTTTTCATGTAATAATATTTTTCATTTTATATTTAAAATCCCCGAAAGGTATGAGGGAGATTATCTCCCCTATACCTAAAGAAAGGGTATCTTGCTCGCCTTTAGTGGAAACATCTCTCAACTAAGCTCAAACTTCGTTTTCGCTAAGGTTCGAGATGGGCTTTCACACTAAGTTCGTTCGTCGTCATTTGACGACGACTTACTAAGTGTTCAATGCCTACCAGCTTGCTTTTTTAACTCCTGGAATCTGTCCTTTGTATGCTAATTCACGGAAGCAAACACGGCAGATACCGTATTTTCTTAAGTAAGCATGTGGACGTCCACAGATACGGCAACGGCTGTATTCTCTTGTGGAGAATTTCTGTTTGCGCTGCTGTTTAACTTTCATTGCTGTTTTAGCCATGAATTTTCCCTCCTAATTTATCTTACTTTGCAAATGGCATATTAAATAATGTCAATAATTCACGAGCTTCTTCGTCTGTTTTAGCAGTAGTTACGAAAATAATATCCATACCTCTTACTTTATCGACTTTATCGTATTCCACTTCAGGGAAAATTAACTGCTCTTTGATTCCCAGTGCGTAATTTCCTCTGCCGTCAAAAGCATTTGGATTAACGCCGCGGAAGTCACGTACTCGAGGCAGTGCTAAATTGATGAGACGATCAGCAAATTCATACATTTTTTCGCCTCTTAATGTTACTTTACAACCGATTGGCATACCTTCACGAATCTTGAAGTTAGCAACGGAATTTTTAGCTTTTGTTGTAACAGCTTTCTGACCTGTAATTAATTCCATATCAGCTACAGCTGCATCTAACAATTTAGCGTTATCTTTGGCTTCACCTACACCCATATTAACAACGATTTTGTCGAGTTTCGGCACTTCCATGATGTTCTTATAACCAAACTTTTTGATCATAGCATCTACGATCTCATTTTTGTACATTTCTTTCAGTCTGCTCACTTTAAATGGCCTCCTCTCTTATTAATCGATTACTTTGCCTGTAGTTTTAGCAACACGCACTTTTTTACCATCTTCAACTTTAAAGCCTACTCTGGTAGCTTTTCCTTCATGCATAACCATTACGTTAGATGCATCAATCCAAGCTTCTTTATTCACAATACCGCCCTGCTGATTAGCCATGGATGGTTTTGTATGTTTTGTGATCATGTTTACGCCTTCAACCAGAACAGCGCCTTTTTTCGGATTAACAGAGATTACTTTTCCTTCTTTGTCTTTATCTTTACCAGCAATAACTTTTACAGTATCACCTTTTTTAATTTTAAACATCAGGCTTACCTCCTATAATACTTCCGGAGCTAAGGAAACAATTTTCATAAACTGTTTGTCACGAAGCTCTCTGGCTACTGGTCCAAAAATACGAGTTCCTTTTGGTGTCTTATCATCTTTGATAATAACAGCAGCGTTTTCATCGAACTTAATGTAAGAACCATCTTTACGACGAGCACCTTTTACACTACGAACAACAACGGCTTTCACAACATCGCCTTTTTTCACAACACCGCCTGGTGTTGCATCTTTAACAGTAGCAACGATTACATCACCGATGTTAGCATATCTTCTAGTAGAACCACCCAAAACACGGATGCAGAGGATTTCTTTTGCACCTGTATTGTCAGCGACTCTAAGTCTACTTTCCTGTTGAATCATGCTTAGATTCCTCCTTACAAATTATTTTGCTCTTTCTACTACTTCAACAAGTCTCCATCTTTTATCTTTGGATAATGGTCTTGTTTCCATAACTTTTACAGTATCACCAATTTTGCATGTATTTTCTTCATCATGCGCTTTTAATTTATATGTTCTCTTTACGATTTTCCCATAAAGAGGATGTTTAACGTGGTTTTCAATAGCTACAACAATGGTCTTGTCCATTTTATCGCTTACAACTTTACCAACACGTGTTTTTCTAAGATTTCTTTCCACGATTATGCTGCTCCTTTCTATTTATGAGGAAGTAATTCCTTATGCATTTGCCTTCTGAGCAATCAGAGTCTGGATTCTAGCGATGTTCTTACGAACTTCTTTAATTCTGCTTGTATTGTCCAGCTGATTTGTTGCATTCTGAAATCTCAAGTTAAAGAGTTCCTTTTTAGCAGCTACTAATTCTTCCTGTAATTCTGCAGCTGATTTTGTCTTTAAATCTTCTACATAATTTTTAATTTTCACTGTTATCACCGCCTTCTAAGTCTGCACGAGAAACGATTTTACATTTACATGGTAATTTGTGCATCGCAAGACGTAACGCTTCACGAGCTGTTTCTTCCGGAACGCCTGCGATTTCAAACATTACTCTGCCTGGCTTTACAACTGCTACCCAGTATTCTAAGGCACCTTTACCGGAACCCATACGTGTTTCTGCTGGTTTTGCTGTTACTGGTTTATCTGGGAAAATCTTAATCCATACTTTACCACCACGTTTG
>RCNI01005131.1_pt1 | contig 10060 bp, 10 predicted proteins | sample 2041151 | NCBI WGS metagenome assembly RCNI01 (sample SAMN09708214, study PRJNA481090) | feces metagenome | isolation source: feces | place: Antarctica: Albino Rookery
ATGATGAAGTAGGTCACTACGAAGAAATCACCAAAGATATCATCGAAATCCATGCTATCTGCAATGGATGCGGCAAGGACTTCGGCCCAGGTGAAGAAGGTGTTAACGCTGCTGGCGAACACGTCGCGTTCAGTGATACCTGTAATAACTACCGTTCTGAACGCAGAAAAGTTGGTACCGAAGTCGTCGGCAGAGAATGGATTGTTGACCAGCCTGCATACGACAAGTGTACTGTCTGTGGTGAAACGAAGTAACAGTCGCCTCAAAGACACCCTCATCCGAGGGTGTCTTCTTTTTCTGCATTAAGACTAATTTACAACAACTACAATATGTGCCCTATCGGGCGCGAGTGTTATCTCGAAGATAGTATATAATTCATTACTGACTGCAACGTAATACGGAATCATACACTTCTTCCAAACCTACCGTATCCCACTACGGTAGGTACTTTTTTTGTGGGGAAATAAAAAAGCTTGCAATAGTATGAAATGTATGGTATCATACAAAGTGTGGTAGGCAGGTCTTATCTAAATCAAAATAATTCATCCGGAATTAGCCAATATCATATTGGAGTGTGTTTAGAGTAAGGTGTCTGTTTTGTAACTGGAAGGTAGCGATTCTATAACCCTTGCCAAAAAAGTCGCAAAAATAAAAGAGGCTTTGAAAAGTAGCTGTTTTATTTTTGTACTTGCAGGTTATATAATCGTTTTTTTGTTATATACGTAAAAGTCGAAAATTGTCTATGAAAGCCTCGAAAGAGATACATTTGTATCTCAATCGGGGCTTTTTCTATTTTTTGAAGCTTCCTTAACAACGAAAGGAAGTAATTAGTATGAATATTTCAAAAATGATTACTGTAACAACGGAAGATTATTTAAAACGTAACATGAATAATTTCCCGTTGGAAATGGAGTGTGCAGAAGAACTTTTAACTTTAATAAATAACTACATCAAACTCCAAAACTTCTCGTGTCCTAAGGGAGAAAAAAAATTGCGGTTATTAAGTTATCTCCCTTTATCATGTATTGCCGCACTGATTAGCGCAAGAGATGATATTGCCCTTGTAGCATCAGGAGATAAAAGCCAATCAGGAAAAAACATCTATATTTCTAACGAACAGAGATGCAAACTTCCACTCGCAATTTATCAAAAACATGGACCAAATAAAGGAGTTTGGGAAATCTCAAACAATCCACTAGGAGCATTTGGTATGTTGGTGGAACTGTACGAACCGACTGCCACATGTAACGTCAAAAAGGAGGTCTTTACACTTGTTAAGAGCCGATTACGTATCATTAGTAAGTGTATGATTCCGTATTACGTTGCAGTAAATAACGGAGTAATGGATGTGTTGCATAAGCAACTCCTTCCGTTTAATCAAAATTTAGTTTTTACGGCTAAGATTCGTACAAACATGAATTTCTTAGCAACCAACCCCCATATCCCTATTGATGAGGATAACAGTACATGGGATGTAGATAGTTGGTTAAACTCCCTTGGTAATCCAGAGTTTGTTGAGGGCATCAAGGAAGTTATTCAAGCGGCTTGTCTGCCACTTGCTCCAAGAGATAAAATGTGCCTGTTTTACAACAAATCGGGAAACAACGGAAAAGGCACTATCTGCCAGTTGATTCGTAACCTCTTAGGAGAAGAATCAACTGTTAGCATTCCTCTGAAAGATTTCTCGACAAGATTCGGATTATCAGGTTTGCCCAATGCAATGGCTGTCATTACCGATGAAAATGACGTAAGTTCTTTTAATAAAGGGAACGCTGTCTTAAAAGCTGTAATCACTGGGGATAAAATCACCATCGAACAGAAATATCAAGATTCTTATGATTATTCATTCAATGGATTGATTTTACAGTGTGTAAATGATTTCCCAAATGGGGACGACAAAACAGGCTCATTTAAACGTAGACTGCATATTATTACGTTTAAGCATTGTTTTACTGGTGTACAGAAACGATACATCAAAGATAGACTGATTTATCGTGAGGATGTACTGGAATATATTCTCAAAACGGTGCTGTATGATATGCCATATCGTGATTCATTTACAGAAACAGAATCAACAAGAACAGCATTAAAGCTGTATACGCTTAATACAAACAGTGTTGTGGCTTTCTTGGGTGAAGTTCTCCCTGAATGTCGATGGGATTTACTCCCTGCAACAGACTTTTTGTACGAAGCCTATAAAGGATGGTACAAAAAGAATGTCCCGTCGGGTAAAGTAATCGGACGTAATGACTTTATTGATGAATTAAAGGATTACGTGAGCACCAACACAGACCCTGCATTTGAATGGGAGTGGACAGATTCTACAAGGTCGAGTGGGTATATTGACCCTCGAATCCCCGAACCATTGTTGATTCAATACAATATTACCAGTTTTTATGGAAATATGAATTATAGATTGGGATATGCCAACGTGGTCAAATCGAAATACAGTGGATTGAAACGACGTAAATTCGTTTCAGCCACACAAGGAACTATCCAAACTAAAGAACAGGAGGATGTATAAATCATGGGATACAACAAGAAGGAAATTATGAAGGAAGCTCATCGGAAATACAAAAATGAATTATGCTATAAGTCGTTGTCCGAAGCATTAAAACAGTCGTGGTTTGAAGCTAAATATGATGAATGGTATAGGGAAAGATATCTGACACAAGATGATTGGTATGAAAAGGATGGTTATTATGCTTAAAATCGAAGAACTTAAAGATAAATATTTGCTCACATTTGATGAGGCAAGCAGATATTTTGGAATCGGAGAAAACAAACTCCGCAAAATGGCGGACTTTGAACAGAACCCCGATTGGGTACTGTATAACGGCTGTCGCCGTTTAATTAAACGGGTGCGGTTGGAGCAGATTCTTTTAGAATCTGAAACAATCTAACATAACGAAAGAGCCTTGCGTATGGTATAATCTCCGTATGGCAAGGCTCTTTTCGCACTCGAAAGGAGTTTTGAACAATGGAAAAGAAGGCATCAAAAAAGAGAACAGATACAAAAGGACGGATATTAAAGACTGGTGAAAGCCAAAGGAATGACGGCAGATACGCTTATAAGTATCAGGGGGCAGATGGCAAATCCAAATTTATCTACTCGTGGAGATTAAACGATACCGACCCCATACCAAAAGGAAAAAGGCAGTGTAAATCGCTCCGTGAAATGGAAAAGGAAATTATGAGAGATAGTGTGGACGGAATTGATTCTATCGGAAAGAAAATCACGCTATGCCAACTGTACAACAAGCAAATTGCTTTGAAACCAAATGTACGAAAAGGAACAACCAATGGAAGAAATCAGCTTATGAAAATCCTGCAATCAGATGTGCTTGGAAACATGAGTATTGATAAAATCAAACCCAGTGACGCAAAAGCGTGGGCAATCCGTATGCAAGAACGTGGCTATGCTTATCAGACCATCAACAATTACAAACGGTCGCTGAAAGCGTCGTTTTATACGGCTATCAACGATGATTTAGTCCGTAAGAATCCGTTTGATTGGAACATGGATGATGTACTTGTTAATGACACTAAATCTAAAATAGCATTGACGGATGTACAGGTTAAGGATTTTTTGTCGTTTGTGTACATGGATGATGTATATGACAGATATTATCGTGCAATCGTTATTCTGCTTAATACAGGCTTGCGTATCTCAGAGTTATGCGGACTGACTACACAAGATATTGATATTGATAACGGATTTATCAATATCAATCATCAGTTAGTGTATGATAAAGAGGGGTATTACATAAATCCACCTAAGACAGATAACGGTATCAGAAAAGTTCCTATGTCCGAGTTGGTTCGCAAAATGCTGATAGAAGAAATTCAGAACAGGGCGAAAATGCAGTCTATACAAGTGGATGGATGTACAGATTTTATCTTCTTAAATCAAAAAGGCTATCCCATGTACGCAACCATGTACTCTGTAGCGTTTACAAACATGGTTAAGAAATATAACAAGTGCCACAAAGGAAAGGAGTTACCTACTATCACCCCTCACACGTTGCGTCATACCTTTTGTACAAACATGGCTAATGCCAAAATGACACCTAATACCTTACAGTACATCATGGGGCATAAAAACATTACCATGACACTTGGGTATTACACACACGGCACACCTGAAACAGCAAAAGCAGAATTGCAAGCGTTGACAGCATGATATCAGCTGATTGTACTACCCAATTTACTACTTCACACGAGTGTTTTTTGAGGTGCTTTAAGCTGATTTATGACGATAACACACGTATGAAAATCCCCAAAAGCCTTGCAACACAAGGATTTATAGGCTTTTGGGGAGATATGAGAAAATCCATAAAAATCTATATATTATTTAATAAAAAATATAAAAAGATGCTTGACAAACACTTACCTACATGGTATACTGTAAAGGCAATCGAGAGAACGCATATATCGCGGAGTAGAGCAGTTGGCAGCTCGTCGGGCTCATAACCCGGAGGTCGTAGGTTCGAGTCCTGCCTCCGCAACCATAAAAAGACCGGAATTCATACGAATTCCGGTCTCCGGTCTTTTTCTATACTATTTGCGGGATTTTCGAGAAGCCGAAAATCCCGCAGGGGTTTATTTAGGGGTTTATGGTAAAAATGAGGTTTTCGAAAAACGGAGAAAACCGAACTTCCACACTATGTGCTGCGCTAATCTTACCAAACAACATCTCTTCGTCTTTCTTGTAAACCATCTTTGAATAAAAATGGCGATGGTTCAGCGGAAATAAAATCATCTTGTTTACTCCGATACCTTTGAGTCCCATTCATAATATAGCAGACCTTCTTTGCCCGTGTGATGCCAACATAATGGAGATTAAGGTCCTGAATTATACTGTCCTCATTTCCGTATTCATTTGGAAGAATCCATTTATACACATCCATATGAAAAACAGCATCAAATTCTAACCCTTTTGATTTATGCAGGGTCATAATATTTACTTCATTTTCTGAAGCTGGTAAAAAGTTTTTTATTAAATCGTCATTATTTAATACTTGATGCAATGTTCGAACGGTAGTATCTGTTTTCTTTTTGGGATGTATTAGTTCTGCTAACGCAATGATATCGGCCTCAGCGCTATTAATATTTGTTACGTCACAAGAAAAAATGCGTTGACAAAGCTTTAGTGCTGATCGGTATTTTACAGGCTCATATTCTTCAGAAAAAAACTGCTCTGCAAAATCCATAGCGTAGATCTCGTGTCCTAAACTAGACAATAATATATCTCGGAATAGTCTTCCCCAATCGGAATTATCTTTATCCAAGATGGTATCAGTAAATACTTTATGAGGGGTTTTCAACGAAGATGCGATTTTTTGCATTGTGCCATTACTTCTGCATAGTATTGCAATCTTATTATTATTTGTAATTTCGTATTTTGTTTTTATTGCTTCAATTCTTAAGTCTATCGCATGAGCTATCTGTTCTTCATTTCCCGTAATGGATACTCTAAAAATCCGTTTATCCTCAGGGATTATTTTGGAGGCACCAAAGAGGCCCAGCGAGTATTCGGAGATGCTCACATGGCATCTATGATTTTTGCTTAGTTCAAAATGTGTAAAATCTTCATGTGAGATTAATGAAATTAAATAGGTTGGAAATCTATTTGTAAAGCCAAAAATTGCCTGATTAAAGTCTCCTACAGCAATTCCAGTTAAGCCATTTGACACTAAAGTTGTAAATATCAGGTCCTGTATTTGTCCACAATCTTGATACTCATCAATTATAATGTGGGAGTATCTAGATTTTATATACAGCATTGCACCTGGAACCTTTTCTAGTATGTACATTGCTGTTTCGCCGGTAAGATTTAGGAAAATCTTACCTTCACGCAGTGCATTTTCCAGTAAAATATTCTCTTGTTCTGTCAGTGGCCAAGTAGCATCTAAAAGACCGGAAAATTCACCATCCTCAGAGATTTCTTTTATGACTTCATAGTCAGGGCTTACCCCGGTCAAGTGGGAGGCAAAAGGAATTATTATTTGAGAGATATAAAATTTATCGATTGTTCCGAAGAAGGACTTTTTAAAATTGATCCCGTGGGCGTGACATCTTTGCCTAAGTTCAAGGCTTGCTTTATTTGTAAATGAAATAGCAATTACACCTTGAAAGTCTTCCAAAGTTGGGAGAATCTTTGAAATTTTCTCTACAATTGTGTAAGTTTTTCCAGAACCCGGTCTGGCTGTGACGACAGTATTTCCGTTATAATTTATAATTGCTTGCTGTTCATCAGTTGGAACTTTCACCGACATTTGGTTTTGTCCTTTCTGCTACAGTTTTGGCAAGCTGCTTTAGTGGTGCAGCAATTTTATCTTCACGCAATAATGTTAATTGGTTTTGGTTCTTTTCCAAAAAATCCAGCATATTTTCTGCTTTTTTCTTTTGCATAGCATCTACTAGCGTATGAATTTTTCTTTTGTTGTAGTGTTTTAACAAAACAGGTTCAAGCGAAGAATATGCAAGATCGTTTTCAAGATCAATGTCGGAAAGAAAAACACCCAGAGGGGCTATAGCCTTTCTGATATATGCATTCAGTTCTTGAGATACTTTGGGAGCACAGGATTGGCTTATAGGCCATTCGTTTTCTTCTGAATGTTTTTCCCAGTACTTTTGAATACCATTGATATCTGCTCCAATTGATTGGAGTATACCCATTACCCTAGATATTCCAGCATAATATTTCTTCGTTGGAGCAACTGTTGGCTTCGAAAAAATATCATTATCTGTTCTCAATACCCACGGTATATTCAGTGCATTACAGATGGCAACATATGGTTTAAACCCAATACCATTGACAGATAAAATTGAAATATTATAGCGATCCAGATCTATATTTAGTGTTTGGGATAATGCAGTGTAAAATAGGACTTCTGATGGCCCTTCTACCAGAAAGACACCATTAGAAAAGAATGTTTCTGAAGATAGTGCATTTAGTCTGTAGCCAAAGTTGTGGAATATCTCTTTTACTGTAGGACTGCAGCCGCCGCATGCAGCATAGGTATATTTGTTCTCTGAATATAGCCGGATTATATTTGCGGGGTCAAATTTCGAAACGATTTGTGGAGAATGTGTTGTAATAAAAATTTGATCTTCAAAATTTTCCTGGATATAAGCAGATAGTTTTCTTTGCTGATGTGGATGTAGATGCGCCTCAGGTTCTTCAATTGCATAAAATGTTACATGGTCTACACTAGCTTGAATCTTTTGCTTTGCAATCCATGTCGCTAAGAAAACTTGATTGTTTCTACCATCGCCTCCAATGGATAGCGGATTTTCTCCTGCAGAATAGGAAAGAGTCAAATTATTTAACAGTTTATCTGCATCACTTTCTCCTGCAACAAAGCAAATAGATTGATCTTCATTGTGAATAGATAGTTTTCCTAATTCTTGATTCACTTGTTCTAGCGATTTGGAAATATACTGCAGGGAATTAATTTGAGCATTAATGTTACTTAAATTATCCTGAATAGACGCAACGATGCCCGCATCTACTGCAGACGCTTCAGGGGATAATTGCTCCTTAGCTAATTGAAGCAATCTGCCCCGTTCTCGATTTAAAAAGGAATGTAAGTTTCTATTAGTGTCCACACATTGCATATTAAGACGCTTAATATAATATCTTGTTGGTTGTTCTGAAAGAGTGTCTTCGTTATACCCGCAAAGAATATGATATGAATCATCTTTACAATTCGTATATTTTATGACAACCTTCCCATCTTTTATGTCCCCTGCAAATTCACTTAACAAGCATTCTTCTGTTATATCACAAAGTGAAACGGTTATTTCAATAGTGTTGGTTCCAGAATAAGCATTATAATCGCTGTCAGTCAATTCTAGATCATGTTCACTTATTGTTTTATCAAATAATAATCTAAGTGCGTATATCAAATTAGTCTTACCAACATCGTTGGCACCTATGATTAGGGTTTTCTTTTGAAAAATGAAGGTTGCGTCATCGTAATTTCTAAACCCTTTAATATGGACTTTTTCTATACGCAAATTGCCCATCTCCTTTTATATAATATATGAAAATAGATCATATGAATGAAATATTTTTGTTAGATATTAACTACGAAAATTATATCATACAGGAGAGAAAAATAGAAGATAGATTTTAATCTTTCATTTTCGAATTATATCTTTTATAAAATGTGATATATCAAAAAAGTCTGAGTGAAACATAGGATATCACTCAGACTTTTTGAATGTTATTCAGCTTTCCTGATTGTCGCAAACACACCAGCACGGACGCCAGCGGCTGCGGCACGGGCCTTTGCAATTTGGTGGGCGTAGATCTTTGCAGTTGTCGTTGCATCGGTATGGCCCAACTCTGCGGCGGTAGTGACCAGATCGATACCGTTGGCAATCATGGTAGATGCGGCAGTGTGCCGGAACAGATGGGGGTGGATATGAGGCAGATCCTCTGCTTTGCTGAATTTACCCAGCCAGTCTGTGATGCTGTCCGGGTGCATGGGAGTGCCGTCATCCTTTGTGAAGATGAAGCCGGTATCCTTCCAGATCAGGCCATTTTTCATGCGGATTCGCAGCTGCTCCTTATGCCATTTTCTCAGAACATCCAGGCTTTCCGGTGCCAAATAGACAGCTCTGGGCTGGCCGTTTTTGGGCGGACCGACATAAACGCCTTTGTCCTTGGTGTAAAGCAGCGCCTGCTCGATCATCATGGTTCCCTTATCAAAGTCGATGTGCTTCCACTGGAGGCCCATCAGCTCACCTCGGCGGCAGCCGGTGTCAATCAGCACATAGGACATGGCCTTCCACTTGAGCGGTGCATTCTGAAGGGTGCTCACAATATCCTCCATATCCTCCGGCTGGAAGGATTCCACCTTATGCTTTTTCACCTTTGGCGGTGTGGCCTTGGCGGCGGGATTGTAGGGAATCAGCAGTTCCTTGTCTGCCTGGGCAAAGATGGTGGAGATCAGCCGGTGATGCTCCAGAATCGTCTTGCTGGACAGAGGCGTGGTATTCGTAATAGGGGTAAACAAATCCGAGAGATCATACCCCAGAGCATCCGAAATTCCCTGGGCTGTTTCCATCCGGACAGAGTCCCCACGAATGGCAGCGTTCAGCGTAGACTGCGAAACCTTGCACCTTTCTGCGATTTGATACTTGGGAATATCCAGCGCTTTCAGCTTTTTAGCAAGAATTCGCTTTGGCTTTGCCCGATTGGTATCCTCCCGGACACCGTATTCTGCCAGATCTTTATAAAACTGATTCAGATGCTGGGGACGAATATCCTTCAGCTTCATGTGCCCAATGGCCCCATTGATGCGTTCCAAAAGGCTCCAATACCGTTCCAGCGTGGTGGGGGCCAGCCCGGTACGCTCTTTGAGCTCCATAACATATTCAGCGTAATCAGCAAAGCTCTGATTATCGTCCACCTGATAACCCTGTTCCAGCTTCAGTTCAAAGTCACAGGCAGCCTGCATGGCCTTCTTAGCCATCTGGCGTTTACCCATATTTCTGTCATCGGGCCACCAGGTCTTGTATTTCCGGATTTGCCGTCCCTTATAATCATATCCACAGGAAGCGGCGATTCGGTAGTGGGTCAGTTCCCCTTCTTTGTTATATTTAGGCTCAATATATGCCATCGAAAATCCTCCTTTCAAAAAGAAAATCTCCCATGCTCATAGTAGGGCATGGGAGATTTTTTGACAAATGTGCGGATCAGTTTTCCTGGTAGGTGTCGCTGCCGTCAACGCAGTTGAGCCAGCGGACCACATTCTCCCAGGCAATCAGGTAAGTATGACCCACAATCCGGCAAGGCAGCTGTCCGGAGCGGATGGCCCGGCGGAGGGTGTACTCACTCAGGTGGATGCCCTGCTCAGCGGCACGGGCCACAACTTCTTTCATGTTCAGAATATCAAGATTCATCATTTCTTTCTCCTTTCAGTGCTCAGCGGGCCTGATCCCGCTGGCGGCGTTTCTGGTAATCGTTTAACAGTTTCAGGATGGTTTCCTGAATTTTGGTGGTGTCATAGCTTTTCGGGAAGAACTTCCGAAGATCATCCACCCG
>RCNI01002080.1_pt1 | contig 10058 bp, 7 predicted proteins | sample 2041151 | NCBI WGS metagenome assembly RCNI01 (sample SAMN09708214, study PRJNA481090) | feces metagenome | isolation source: feces | place: Antarctica: Albino Rookery
AATAATCAACTTGAATAAGCACTGCCAGTGTAATTACAACTATAACAAATATAATGGCAATTTTATTTATTTTCATTTTGCACCAAAATATTATAAAATATTATAATGATTACTATTTAAATACTACTTAAAAAATATGAAAGCACAGTTTTTACACTGTGCTATTATCTATTATTTATATTAACATATGGTTTTTCAGGAGCAATACTCCTGTAACCTGGACGAATAATCCTTTTACCTGCAAATGTTATTTCTTCATTTCTATGGGCACACCAGCCAACTATTCTTGCCATTGCAAAAAGTGGTGTAAAAACTTCTTTTGGTATACCTATCATATCGTAAACAAAGCCTGAATAGAAATCAATATTACTTGATACTCTTTTATTAGAACCTTTTTTATAATTACTAAAGGAGTAAATAGCTCTAGATTCCACTAAATCTAAAAATGCCATTTCATCACTGCGTCCTTTTTCTTTAGCAAGGTCTTTTGCCAGTTCTTTTAAAAGCATTGCCCTAGGGTCAGAAATTGTATAAACTGCATGGCCTATACCGTAAATAAGCCCTGTTTTATTATATACTTCTTTATTAAGCATCTTATGAAGATAAGCATCTATTTCATCCTGATCATTCCAGTGTTTAATATTTTCTTTTAAATGGTCAAGCATATCTGCAACCATAAGGTTAGCACCACCATGCAAAGGACCTTTTAAAGAACCAATACCTGCTGCAATGGAAGAATAAGTATCTGTCATAGTAGAGCTTGTAACCCTTACTGTAAAAGTAGAGTTGTTACCGCCACCGTGGTCAGCCTGCAGGAGCAGCAGTAAATCTAATGTCCTTGCTTCAAGTTCTGTATAATCTTCGCCTTTTAACATAAATAGTAAATTTTCTGCAATAGATAAATCTTCCCTAGGGTGTCTTATATGCATTGTTCTGCCGTTATAAGCATGACGAAGAACGTGATAAGCATAAGAGATAATAGTAGGAAATTTAGCAAGCAGGTAAAGGGATTGACGCATTAAATTGCTTTGTGATACATCGTTTGGGTTATCATCATAAATATACATTTCTAAAACTGTTCTAGCAAGTATATTCATAATATCTGAACCTTCTAAATCAATTAGGTGCAGCCTTGTTTTCTTTTCTAAAGGCATTTCCGATGCCAGAGTGCATTTAAACTCATCAAGTTGAGTTTTATTAGGAAGATTACCTGATAAAAGTAAATAAGTAACTTCTTCAAACCCTAAACGTTTTTCTTTTAAAAGGGCATGAACTAAATCATTAATATCTATACCCCTGTAAAAAAGTTTACCAGGTATAGGCTTTAAACCGTTTTCTGTTCTTTCATAGCCAACAACATTACCTATTCTTGTAAGCCCGACAAGCACACCTGTGCCGTCTTCATTTCTAAGACCACGTTTAACATCATATTTTTTAAATAAATCTAAATCCATATCAGCAGCTTCACGCATAGCTTCTGATAAATCATATATTAAATGCTCTTTAATTGTAGCACATTCTTCTGAAAATGTATCGTAACTCATATTCTACCTACCTTATAATATTTATTAAATTTTTAGTAAACTCAGTAGTGGAAAGTGATTTTCCGTTTTCCATAAACCTTGCAAGATCATACGTTGCATATCCTTTACCAAAAGATTCTACAAGTGCATTTTTTATTTTATTACTTACTTCGTTCCAGCCAATATATTCAAAAAGCATAGCAAAAGAAAGCAGCATAGAACATGGGTTTACTATATTCATACCTGCAATATCAGGTGCTGTTCCGTGAGTTGCTTCAAATATGGCATGGCCTGTATTATAGTTAATGTTGGCACCCGGTGCAATGCCTATACCACCAACCATAGCAGCAAGCTGATCAGAAATATAATCACCATTTAAATTAAGTGTAGCGATTACAGAATATTCTTCTGGTTTTAAAAGAGTATTTTGTAAAAAAGCATCTGCAATATTATCTTTTATAATAACTTTACCGCTTTTTAAAGCATCATTATATGCAGTATCAGCAGCTTCAATGCCTTTTTCGTTTTTTATAACATTATATTGATTCATAGTAAAAGTTTTATCTGAAAACTCTTTTTCAGCCACTTCATAACCCCATTTTTTAAAGCCGCCTTCAGTAAATTTCATAATATTACCTTTATGAACTAATGTAACAGAGGGCAGGTTGTTTTCACAGGCATAATTTATAGCAGCTTTTACAAGCCTGTATGACCCTTCTTTTGATACAGGCTTAATACCAAAAGAAGATGTTTCAGGAAATCTTACTTTTGTAACACCCATTTCATCATGCAAAAATCTATAAAATTTTTTAGCTTCTTCTGTGCCTGTTTCCCATTCTATACCTGCATATATATCTTCTGTATTTTCTCTAAAAACAACCATATTTACTTTATTTGGTTCTTTAACAGGGGAGGATACACCTTTAAACCACTCAACAGGTCTAAGGCATACAAATAAATCAAGCTCCTGCCTTAAAGCTACATTTAAAGAACGGATGCCACCGCCAACAGGGGTTGTTAAAGGGCCTTTAATACCTATTAAATATTCTTTAAATGTATCCATTGTTTCTTCAGGAAGCCATTTGCCTGTTTTATTAAAGGCTTTTTCACCACCTAACACTTCAAGCCATTCTATATTTTTTTTACCTTTATATATAGCATTAATAGTATGTTCCACTATTTCTTTACATGCCTTTGTTATTTCAACACCAACACCGTCGCCTTCAATATAGGGAATAGTAATGTTATCAGGAACTATAAGTTTATTATTTTCTTTTTTGATTTTTGCCATAACATCACCTTATTTTAAATTATTTAGCGCAGAACCTGCTTTAAACCATTCTATCTGCTGTTTATTATATGTGTGGTTTACTTGAAAACTGTCGCTTGTTCCATCGCTGTGTTTTAAAGTAACAAAAAGAGGCTGATTAGGTGCAAATTTATCAAGTCCTTTAATAGAAATAAGATCACCCTGCTGAACAAGGTTATAATCATCTTTATTTGCAAATGTAAGTGCAAGCATACCTTGTTTTTTTAAGTTGGTTTCATGTATTCTTGCAAAACTTTTTACAATAATAGCTTTAACACCTAAAAACCTTGGTTCCATAGCTGCATGTTCTCTTGATGATCCTTCACCGTAATTTTCTTCAGCTACCACAATAGAACCATTTTTATTATCCCTATAGTATTTTGCAGTTTTAGATACTGTATCATATTCGTTAGTAAAGGTATTTAATACTTTATTTACTTCGTCGTTAAAAGCATTTAAAGCACCCATAAGCATATTATCAGAAATATTTTCTAAATGCCCCCTATATTTTAACCATGGACCTGCCATAGAAATATGGTCCGTGGTGCATTTACCTTTTGTTTTTATAAGCAGCGGCATATCTTCTATATCTAAACCATCCCATTTTGGAAAAGGTTTTAAAGCCTGTAATCTGCTTGAAGACGGATCAATTTTTACAACAATACTATCCCCGTTTTCTTGTGGAAGAATAAGCCCTTTATCACCTTTAACAAAACCTGCTTTAGGAAGTGCATCCCATTTAGGTGGAGTAAGCATTATATCTTCGCCTTTTTCATTTTTAATACTATCTTTTTCCGGGTTAAAACTTAATTTGCCTGATACTGCATAAACTACTGCCATTTCAGGAGATACTATAAAAGCATGAGTATTAGGGTTGCCGTCTGCTCTTTTTGCAAAATTTCTGTTAAATGTGGTAATAATTGTATTTTTTCTTTCATTATCATCTGTTATTCTTTTCCACTGACCAATACAAGGCCCGCATGCATTTGTCATAACTGTGGCACCTGCATTTGTAAAAGTTTCAATAATATGATCTCTTTTTGCAGTTTCAAGCACTTGTATAGAACCTGGGTTAATAATTAATTCTCCTTTTAATTTTATGTTATTATTAACTGCTTGTTTTAAAAGATCTGCAGCACGGCCTAAATCTTGATATGATGAATTTGTGCATGAACCAATAAGTGCCACTTCCACATCATCAGGATAATTGTTTTCTTTAACATAAGATGCCATATCTTCTACTTTAGTAGCAGCATCAGGTGTGAAAGGGCCGTTTACATAAGGAGATAAAGTGCTTAAATCAATTTCAATAACTTGATTATAGTATTTTTCAGGGTTTTCAAGCACTTCTTTATCTGCTTCTAAATATTTTTGGTATTTAGTTGCAGTTTCTGCAATATCTTCTCTGTTAGTAGATTTTAAATATTCAGCAGAATGTTTATCAAAAGGGAATAGGGAAGTAGTGGCACCTACTTCTGCACCCATATTACATACAGTAGATTTACCTGTTGCAGGAAGCGAAAGTGTTCCAGCGCCAAAATATTCTATAATAGAGTTCGTGCCGCCTTTTACTGTTAATATGCCAGCTAATTTTAAAATAATATCTTTAGGAGAAGCAAACCCTTTTAATTCGCCTGTTAATTTAACACCTATAAGTTTAGGCATTTTTAACTCCCATTCCATACCTGTCATAACATCAGCAGCATCAGCACCACCAACACCAACAGCCACCATACACAGCCCGCCGGCATTTGGTGTGTGAGAATCTGTGCCTATCATCATACCGCCAGGAAAAGCATAGTTCTCTAAAACTACCTGATGTATAATCCCTGCACCTGGTTTCCAATAGTCAATACCATATTTAGACGCAACACTTTGTAAAAAGTCATATACTTCTTTATTAGCATTTAAAGCAGCAGGTAAATCAATTTCTGCACCACGGTAAGCCTGTATTAAATGGTCGCAGTGAACAGATGCTTTTGCAGCAACTTTCTTTTTACCTGCATTCATAAACTGTAATAAAGCCATTTGTGCAGTTGCATCCTGCATAGCTACTCTATCAGGTTTAAAATTAACATAGTCTATACCTCTTTTATAATCAGTAATAGTGCTTTCATCATAAAGGTGGGCGTATAAGATTTTTTCTGCTAGAGTTAATGGTCTGCCAAGTTTTGTTCTTGCAGCATCTACTTTTTGACTAAAATACTTATAAAATGTTTCTGACATAATATTACCCTTAATTTTTTCACATAGATTTTATATAAAATTGTAAAGCATTTTATTATAATAAACAAGTTAAAAAACAGAAATATTTAAAATAAAAAAATAATTAGCTTAAATTTGAAGATATTGTGAAGAATTGTATAGAAAATACTTTTTATTTTTTTAATTTATCTATATATTTCCTATATAGCAAGTAGGAAAAGTAATTTTCTGAAAAACGTTAGTATTTTTTTGCATAGTAATGCATTTAAATAAACTCCCTCCTTTTTGTAGAAAGTGGGACAGGCTTTTTTAGCCTGTCTCATTTTTTTTATTAAAAATACATATTCGTATTATAATTATATTGCTAATATGCTATACGGCAGGTTCTACTTTTTCATTAAGGATAGATGCAAATACAGAAATATCACTTGCTCTGCCTGTTACTAGAAGTTCATCCCTGTCATTTATTTTATCATCAGACCCAGGAGATACTTTTACCTGCACACCTGATTTAATTGCAATAATATTTACATTATATTTAAATCTAGGGTCAATTGCCCTTATAGACATACCAGAATGGGCAGAACCTACAGGGACGGTAATAGTTTCTACTGTTAAGCCTTTTATACCTAAAGTAGATACTTTTTTATCCTGTATTTTTTTAGTAATAACTGCTGCATCTTCCTGCCTTATTTCTGCTTCAACAGATGCTATATTTTCAACAGGTATATAGTAGTGTTTAAATACAGTTGAAAGCAGGGATACTGCTGATTCCACTTCTTCGGAAATTACTTCAGAAGCACCCAGTTCTTTTAATTTTGCATTAAATACTTTAAAACGAGTTCTTGCAATAATTACAAGGGTAGGATTTAACCGCCTTGCAGTTTCTACAATATTTTTTGTAGTATTATAATCTGCACCAGAAATAACAATAGAACGGGCTTTTTTAATTGAGGCATGTTCTAATATTTCTTCTTGAGAAGCATCACCGTAAAAAATAGGTGTGCCTTTTTGTTTTTCTGTATTTACTGTATTTGGATTCATTTCCACTACGATATATTGTATGCCTGATTGTATTGCTGCTTTTGCAATCATTCTTCCTGAAAGCCCAAACCCTACAAGAATAATATGGTCATTATATATTTTTTTCATATCTCTTTTTTCATGGAAATAACCTTTCAAGACTTTTTCAGGCATAGGCAGTTTATTAAGTATTTTTGAAATGGTGGATGAAAATTCCATCATAAAAGGTGTGGCCATCATGGATATAACAGCAATGGTTATAAATAAGGAGTTTTGAAATTCGTTAAAAATACCATCCTGTAAACCTGTTGTAGCAAGAATGAATGAAAATTCACCCACTTGAGCAAGGGCAAGCCCTGTTTTTAATGATGTTTCAAGAGAATATCCTAAAATATTTATAGCCATAGTTGTAACTAATGTTTTTATTATAATAACAAGTAAAGCTAAAAAGATTATAAGCATAGGGTGTGCTATAAATGTTTCTACACTAATCATCATACCTATTGATATAAAGAAAAACCCTGTAAAAACATCTTTAAAAGGTATAACGTTACCAAGTGCCTGATAACCATAACCTGTTTCACTTACTATCATACCCGCTAAAAAAGCACCTAAAGCAGGGGAAAGTCCAGCTTTATTTGTGGTAACTGCAACTACCATACATATTAATATAATAGAGAATAAAAATACTTCTCTACTTCTTGTATTTGTTACTTTTGCTAATAATTTAGGGACAATAAATCTTGCTGCTGCAAATAAAAGCACTACAACTATTACTGCATTACCTAATGTAAAAACTACATCTAACGCAGAAGATTCGTTACCTGGTGCCAGCATCCTTGCAATTAACATCATAGGAATAACTGCAATATCTTGAAATATAAGAACACTTGTAGTGATTCTGCCAAAAGGTGCCTCAACTTCACCACGTTCCATTAATAATTTTAAAACAATAGCAGTAGAGGAAGGTGCTATAATCATACCAATAAATATTGCAAGTTCTGTATTAACTCCTAAAATCATACAAAGCAGGGTAATAAATAATGACGTTATAACTACCTGTAATATACCACCACCAAGGGCAGACCTTTTAAGAGATAAAAGTTGTTTAACAGAAAACTCTAAGCCAATAGTAAAAAGTAATAATATTACACCGATTTCAGCCATATGGGATACATTTTCTGTATTAGAAATAAATCCAAGCCCGTTAGGACCAATTAAAAGCCCTGTAATCAAATACCCTAAAATACCTGGTATTTTAATTTTAGAACAAATTAATAATACAATGGTAGATACCGCAAAAATAATAGTAATGTCTTTTAAAATAGCATCCATATTTTATACCCTTACTTATTTATATATAATATGGGTATTCTATATAATTACTAAATATAAATCAATTAAAATATTACTATTTTTAGTTTTTTATAAAGGAAGGCATCCTAATGCACCGTTATACTGTGGGTTACCAAGCGGAGTAACCTGTCTGCCTATTAATTCAGAAATATAAGCAATCAGGCTTTTATTTGCAGCAACACCACCTGAAGCAAATATTTTATCAGACTGAAATGATTTTATAAGGGGAAGAAGTCTTTTAGCAATAGATTTGTTTACTCCTGCTGCAATGCTTTCCATTTCAACACCGCCTGCCATAAGCCCGATTAATTCACTTTCACAAAAAACAGCACATGTGCTTGAAAGGTTAGCAGGGTCTTGATTCATATTTGATAATTCATCAATAGTAATACCAAGCACATTACATGCGTTTTCTGCAAACCTGCCTGTGCTTGCTGCACATTTATCATTCATAATAAAATCTTCAATATAGCCTTCTTTTCCAAGAATAACTTTACTGTCCTGCCCGCCTATATCTATTAGTATAAAATCCTGTTCCCCTGTCTGCCTTAAAGCACCTCTAAAATGTGCTTTTATTTCTGATATTATTTCAGCATTTGAAAATGACATAAGGTTACGGCCGTAGCCTGTTGCTATAATTTTATAATCTTCTTCTATACCTAATTTTTCAATATTAATATATGTGTTGTCTTTTCCTCTAGTTATATACTGCCTGTAAAAACTAACAGTATCGTATCGTTGAAATTCTATATTATCACCATCAGCTTTTACCATTTTCACATATCTTGATCCTAAATCTATTCCTATATGTTTCATATTTCACTCTTTCTTTTTTTCATTTCAAGCATTTCTATAAAAGAATCTATTCTTATTTTTGTCCGTCCGTCAATATCTCCAGGGCTGTCGCCTTCAATAGTTAATACAGGCACATCTAAATGTTTTTTTATTAAAATATCTTGTATCTGCCTGTAACAAAATGACTGCACATAATGAATTATACCGTCTATTTTTCTTTCTTTTATTTGTTCTTTTATATCTTTTATTCTATCCATTACACCGTATGGGTATGTATATTCAATATACCGCATAACGTAATCAGGGTTATTAGAAGGTATGCTGAACTGTCTTTGCACTTCATTAAATACTATCTTACAGTTTTTACTTTCTATAAAATCATACATTGCAGGGTTAATAGTAGGCACACCAATACAGCCTATACGAACATATTTTTTATCAATATGTCTTTTAGATGCTGTATTTATTAATGCATCCAAATCTTTTGAAAATTTATCTAAATCACTGTTAAAATCTGTAGAAGATACTAAATATAAATGGTTTTCAAATCCTGTAATAAAACCATCTACTGTCATTTTATCTATTGTTTTTAATTTATTTCTAACCACATCTGTAACTTTAGAATATTCCTGCACTTCCTCAAGGGTAACATTTAAGGCAGCACCTAAATTAACCATTTGTTCTTTTAAAGCAGTGTATGGTTCTTTTTCTTCATAAGGATAAGCAAAAGGATGCACTTTTATACCGTTTGATTCATAAAGTTCTGTTAAGGCATGGGTGTTACTACAATCGCCATTTGTAACTGATATGATTTCATCAACAGAATGTTCTTTTACTGCAACAGAATATAAACCTTTTATCCATGAACAAAGATTTCTAGGAAGACCGTCATTTTGTGCTTCATCAATTAAGAGAGATGGGTCAGGGCTGCATACAAAAATATTGTTTAAATCCACAGGGATATTACCACCGGCAAGTATAAATTCTACTGGTATTGTTGTTGTAAACCCTATTTTTTTCACAGATGCCATAAAGTTATGCAAGGATTAAGAAAAGCATAATAGCAAGAATACCTATAGAGCCCATAACAGTATATTTAATTAAATCACCTTTAGGCATACCGCCTAAAAGTTCTTCGCCACGGGCAGCATACTCAACTTTTAATTCGCTGTAATCTTTTTCTAATTTATTACGTTCATTAATTAGGTTAAAGAAGAATTTTTCAATATCTAATTCTTCTAACTTTTCCCCATTAATATAACTTTTTAAAAGTGATGGTTTTTTAGCTTTCATTGTGCCGTTTCTTTGGGTTACATCAGTAAAACTTAAATTAAACCCAAAGTTTTCTAAAAACTTATTTCTAATATCTCTTTCATCTTCGTCTACATTTTCACTAGTAACAAAATCAAAAGGGGTAATAGAATATTCTTGAAAGTTTTCTCTAAGCCATACAACTAATTCATTAAGGGCAAACGTCCCTATACCTTTATTGCGTAAATTTTTATCTAGAAAAAGCCCTTGAGTAGGACCGAATTCAATAGAGTTACTTCTATGATTAACAAGTGCATACACTTTATTAATAGAAAGCTGATCGCTTGCATTACCTGTAACACCTTTTATAGGGCGGGATGAGTTACTAATAACAGGTATAATCCTAACAAGCATCATTTCATTATCACTTTCCTTATAATGCTTAATAGAAAAAACTATATTACCAAAAAGACGTGAGTTAAGACCTGCCGTCTCCTTAACTCTAACAAGTTTTAGTATTGCTGTGCCGTATTCTTCTGTGCGGTGTTCAAAATCACTCATCTTTACCCTCTAAAAAATATAAAATATAAAAAAAT
>RCNI01003091.1_pt1 | contig 10050 bp, 8 predicted proteins | sample 2041151 | NCBI WGS metagenome assembly RCNI01 (sample SAMN09708214, study PRJNA481090) | feces metagenome | isolation source: feces | place: Antarctica: Albino Rookery
GTTGAAGAGTTCTCACCTGTGGAGGAGGCCCGTCCCGAGCTGTCGGATCTGGTAGAGGTGGATGCCATCGCAGAAAACATCGTGGATGTGGCCTATGAAGCCCAAGTGGGGGATACCTTTCTCTGGTGGGACGATGTCACACAGGTGACGGATTACCAAATCGAGTATTACGAGGAAGGCGGCGCTGAGGTGACGGTGGAGCTTTACCGGGCAGGGTCCTTTCAGGACACCCCAATGGATATGATGGCACTCTGCTATCAGATGCCTAACGGGATGAGGATCTACGGTCAGGTTGCCAGTGAGATGTGGAGCGGCAACCACTGCACCTGCACCTTCCGGGAAACCTATGTTACCGAGGAAACAGAACTTCGGGCACTCTTTACCGGCTATAATGGCGATGAGTTTGTGGAAACGCAGGTTCCGCTGTGGTGACAAAATAAAAAATACGCCATCCAGGATGGCGTATTTTTTCATGTCGGCGCATACAATCAATGGGTGATTGTATGAAAAAATGGTTGGCCGTGCTGCTGTTTGCGGTAATACTGGCAGGAATGATAGGGCAGCAGGCGGATATGTACGGTGCAGCGCAGCCTGTGTCAGAACCCGAAGCGCACATTGCCATGGCACTGTCCTTTGATGACGGGCCTTCGCCGCGCTACACGCCGCAGCTGCTGGACGGACTTAGAGAGCGAGGCGTGCACGCCACGTTCTTTTTGGTGGGGGAACAGGTGGAGGAGCAGGCTCCTCTGGTGCGGCGTATGGCAGAAGAAGGGCATCAGATCGGGAACCACAGCTTCTCCCATGTGGATTTGACAAAGTACAGTGATGAGGAGGCTCTGCGGGAGCTGCAAAGCTGTGATTTGGCGCTGCGCAGTGTGCTGGGGCCAGGGGAGTACTGGGTGCGCCCACCCTACGGTTCTGTGAGTGATGCCGTGTGTGCGGCGTGGCATACGCCGGTGATCTGCTGGTCGGTGGACCCCAAGGATTGGGAGTGCCGCAACACGGAGCAGGTCGTGCGTCATATTATGGAACACGTAGAGGATGGCGGGATCATCCTATTGCACGACTGCTACGATACCAGTGTGGCCGCAGCGCTACAGGTGATTGATCAGCTGCAAGCGCAGGGGGTGGAGTTTATGACGGTAGAAGAGCTGTTATCCCGGAAAGGGGTGGAGGCAGTACCGGGCAAGGTGTACCGTAAAATCGGATAAAAAAAGAGCCTGAGCGAAAAGCTCAGGCTCTTTTCTATTAAAGATTACATGCCGGCAGCAACCATGCAGTTGAGCACCAGCGTCAGCACAACGAACAGAGCGCCGACCCACTTGGTAGCCTTAGCCAGCTTGGCGTCCACAGACTTGGCCTTAGACTTAGCCATGTAAGAATCAGCAATGCCTCCGATAGCGCCGCTGAGTCCCTGGCTCTTACCGGACTGGAACAGGATCATGAGTACCAAAGCCAGCGCAATCAACAGCTGCAGAATCGTAATAAAAATCATCATAGCGGATTATCCTCCAAAATGTATTCCATGTCCTTCACCGGACATATTCCTCAAAGTACAAAAAATTATACCATATTACATAGGCAATTACAAGAGAAAATCCGGCTAATTTATGGAGAAAACGTACACATTTGTAAAAAAACCAATCGAACAAACGTTGCAACCTGTGTAGAAATATGGTATGATAACAATGAATCATTACCGTCCGGAAGGACGGAAGAAGGAGCGATACGGCATGGTGAAGCTGTCCAAGATGCAGCAGCAGATATACGACTATATTGCCCAGACGATCCAGACCAAGGGCTATCCACCTTCTGTGCGGGAAATCGGCGATGCGGTGGGCTTGAAGTCCCCGTCCACAGTGCATTTCCATCTCAAGCATATGGAAGAACTGGGCGTTATTGACAGAAGCGCCGGCAAGGGCAGAACCATCACTCTGACCGGTGCGGTGCAGGAAACACAGGCGATGCAGGAGAACCAGATTCCCATTGTGGGCAACGTGGCGGCGGGTACGCCGATTTTGGCGCAGGAGTGTATTGAGGACTATCTGACCTTTGATACCGGCGGGCGCAGCGGGGAGTTCTTTGCTCTGCGTGTGCGCGGCGAGTCCATGATCAACGCCGGGATCCTGCCGGACGATCTGGTGGTGGTGCGTCAGCAGCCGGAGGCCAGCAATGGGGAGATTGTGGTGGCTCTTCTGGGCGAGGAGGCCACGGTCAAGCGGTTGTCGCGCCGGGGCGGCGAGGTCTGGCTGCTGCCGGAGAATGAAAACTACAGCCCCATTGACGGCCGTGAGGCACAGATCATGGGCAAGGTGACGGCCGTGATCCGTCGATATTAAGAGGTGAGCCTATGAGGAAAAATGTGACTCGCTCTGCCTATATCATCATTGATATGCAGCGGGGCTTTGTGGATCGCGACTCCATCCACTGTATTGCCGGTGCGGCCGCCACGGTGCCGGCCTGCGCCCGTACCGTGGAGATGGCGCGGGAAAAGGGAATGCCCGTGATTTGGGTTCGCCGGATTTACCGCGCCGATGGCAGCGACGTGGAGATGACCCGCTATGCGTCTTGGCAGCAGGGCGGACGGCAGATGGCGCCCGGAACAAGGGGAATGGAGTGGGCCGAAGGGCTGCAGCCCCAGCCGGGAGATTATATTGTGACAAAGCCTCGCTGGAGTGCCTTTTTCGGCACAGAACTGGATTTGATCCTGCGCCGCCTCGATGTCCGTACCGTGGTTTTGGCAGGCACTACCACGCCCAACTGCGTCCGTACCACGGCCTATGATGCCATTGCGCTGGATTATAATGTGGCGGTGCTGTCGGATTGCTGCTCTTCCCAGACAGAGGAGATCCAGCGTGTGAATCTGGAAGACATGGAGCGGGTTGGCGCCGTGCTGATGAACGAGCGGGAGTTTGCAGACTACAGCGGTTTGGAGGATACGGCGGCATTGATCCGGGAAGCCATGTGTGCGCCGGATTGGCCGGTTCCCGAGAATGTAGAGTAAGGGAAGCCGGGCGGGGAATGGCCCGTCGATGGAGCGCGGAAGAAGGTGCTGCACACTACAAGTGCGCTGGCGCTTAACGGTGCATGGGAGTGCGCTGCGCTGCCCCAATCAAAAGAAAAGAAAACGCCGGTTGGATGGCTGTCCAATCGGCGTTTTTTCTTACTTCATATGCAGTTTCCACTGGGAGAAGTCATAGAAAGGGTTGGCGGCGGTAGGTGTGATTTCATCCACCGCACCGGAGGGCATCAGCACAGAGAGACTCTTGAAGCACACCGGCAGAATCGGAGATTGCTGCTCAAAGTATTGATAGAGCTTGCCATAGGCCTCGCTGCTTTGCTGCTTGTCCGAAGAGAGAGCTGCCTGCATCAGCGAATCCATCTGCGGATTAGTATAACCGCCATAGTTCAGCGTACCGCCTGTTCCCAGCAGGTTCCGCAGATCCCAGTCGGCTGTCATGCGGCACTCGCTGTAGTAGAGGTCGAAATTTCCACTGCGCAGACGCTGGAGATAGGTGTCCCAAGGGAGCACCTCTACGCTGATTTTGATGTCATGGCGGGAGAGATCCGCAGCAATTTTCTGCGCGGCACTGATCTTGAATTCATTCTCGGCGTTGACGATCATGGTAAGGGGAATGCTTTTACCGGAAGTATAGCCGGCGGCGGACATGGCGCTATTGAAGTTGTCCGGCGAATAGGCTACATCCTCCTCCGAGGGATAGAGCGCACTGGCCGGGGAGAGAGGATACTGCGCGGGCAGACCGTGACTCAAAAGATAGGCGCTCACACATTCTCCTCGGTCGATGCCCAGAGACAATGCCCGGCGCAGCGCAGGATTGTTGAGGGGCTCGTGGTTCACGTTGATACCAATATAGTGCATCGCCGTGGAGGGAGCATCCTCGTTGATGCCGATGCCGGAGACATTGGAGCCGTTGGTGGCTGTCAGGTCGTAGGCCAGCAGCTGTACCTCGCGGGCATAGAAGGCGTAGGCCACAGAGTCGTTGTCCTTACAGCGCACCAGGCCGATCTCCTGCAGCGGCAGAGGTTTGCCCACATGCCATGCGGTGTTGGCTAGAAGGCGGGGATTGCCGCCCTCATTGGTGTAGTAATAGGGGCCGGTACCTATGGGAAAGGCTGTATCCTCTGTGCCGGCCTTGATGATGGGAATATCCAGCAGCGCCGGCAGCTGGGCGTTATCCCGGTGGAGATTGATCTCCACGGTGTTGCCGTAGCTGTAGACGGAGGATACATCCTGCAGGCGTGATGCGTAGCGGGGGGAGGAACGGGCTCGCTGAAGCGTGGATACCACGTCATAGGCATTGAGCGGAGAACCGTCGGAAAAGGTGATACCGCTGCGCAGTTCGATGGTGTAGGTGTGGGCGGCGGCATTATAGGTATAGCTCTCTGCCAGTACCGGCTGGGGCTCCCAGTGGGGATCCAGCGTAAAGAGCCCCTCGTAGAGAAGTGCGCCCAGTACCTGATGCGGGCCCTCCGTACAGGAGATGGGATCCGCAGTCTCCCCCTCAAAATAGGGGAGAGAGAAGGAGGTGAGGGGACTGGGCTCACGGTCGGGCTCCTCTGTGTTGTAGTATTCCTTCAGCGTCTGGAACACATCGTCCTGTGCAGGATCTTCCCAGTCGCTGCAGCCGCTCAGAGGCAGCAGCGCCAGAAGAAGTGCCAGCGCTAAAAGTGATTTTTTCATGGGAGAAACCTCCTCACGTTAGTGAGATCATGGCGATTTGGGCGCCGCGGGCATTGCCCACCTTTCGGTGAGACCAGTAGAGCTCCGGCATACAGGCGGTGCAGTGGCTGCACACATCGATCTGGTCCGCCGGTACGCCTGCAGAGCGAAGCCAGTGGGCATTGACGGCTTTCAAATCGATGTGCCACTTGGCGCCGTGCCGCTCCATATAGGGCTCCACCTCATCGCCCAGCGCCTGGCGCAGGGCGGTGGGGACGTCATCGTCCGTCTCAAAGCAGCACGCTCCGATGGCGGGGCCGATGGCACAGCGCAGCTGGGCAGGATCGGTACCAAAGACCTCCTGCATCCGCAAAGCTGTCTTTTTTACAAGGCCGGAGGCGACACCGCGCCAACCGGCATGGACAGCGCCGACCGCCCGGTGCTCTGGGTCCCAGAGGAGGATGATGCCGCAGTCAGCGGAGAACACCACCAGAGGGAGGTTGGGCTCCCGGCAGATCATGGCATCCACGCTCTCGTAGTCCCGCTCACGCCAGAGTCCCTTGCCTGCATCCGCCTCGGTGACGAGGCGGATGTTATCCTCGTGAACTTGGCGGCTGAGCACTGTTCTGTGGACGTCTACGCCCAGTGCAGCGCAGAAACGCCGATAATTCTCCCGCACATTTTCCGGGGCATCCCCCTGAGCAATGCCGAAATTAAGGCTGTCCCACGGTGCAGGGCTGACGCCGCCGACACGGGTGGAAAACCCGTGCCGCAGGGCGGGATCGTTCAGAAGGGAGCTGGTGTGCCAGATAAGCCCTTGTTTCGTATGGGTCTGAAAGGCCATAGAATCTCCTTTTCAATAATAACGGACAGAATCAGGCGTTGCGTCCGCAGCAGTGCTTATACTTCTTGCCGCTGCCGCAGGGGCAGGGATCGTTGCGGCCGATCTTCTTCACCTTGCGGGGCTGCTTTTTCACGGTGCCGTCGCCGCCCATGTTCTCAGTGATGCCGGAGGCCACACGCTCACGCTTGAGTTCTTCGTTGGTCTTAAGGCGCACGGAGTAGATGCGGCGCACCGTCTCATCCTGAATGGCGCTGATCATCTCCTCGAACATCTCGAGACTCTCTTTCTTATAGGCGATGATGGGATCGGTCTGGGCATAGGCGCGCAGCCGGATACCCTGACGCAGATCCTGCATGGCGTCGATGTGATCCATCCAGTATTCATCCACCACGCGCAGGAGTACCACACGCTCCAGCTCACGCATGATGGGGGAGGTGATCTCCGCCTCCTTCTTCTCGTAGAAGTCCGTGGCGGCGGCGATGAAGGCGTCAGCGACCTCCTCAGCCGTCTTGGTGGGGATCTCCTCCTCACTGAAACGAACCGTGTACTTGGGGAAGTACACACCCTCTACGTTGTGCAGCAGCTCACGGAAGGAGGTGCTGTCCAGATGGCCTGCGGCAAAGGCGGTATTCACCTGCGTGGTGATGGCGGTGGCCATCATGCGGAGGATCATATCCTTCACATCCAGACCGTCCAGCACCTGCTTACGCTGACCGTAGATGATCTCGCGCTGCTTGTTCATCACGTCGTCGTATTCCAGCACGGACTTACGGGACTGGAAGTTCCGGGACTCCACGGTGGTCTGGGACTGCTCGATGGCGCGGGAGAGCATCTTATTTTCAATGGGCATATCCTCGTCGATCTTCATGCGATCCATCATGCCGTTGATACGGTCACCGCCGAAAAGACGCATGAGGTCATCCTCAAGGGAGATATAGAACCGGGTCTCGCCGGGGTCGCCCTGACGACCGGCGCGGCCGCGGAGCTGGTTATCAATACGGCGGGAGTCGTGGCGCTCGGTACCGATGATGAAGAGGCCGCCTGCGGCGCGGACGCGCTCGGCTTCGCCGGCAATCTCTTCCTTGTGGAGCTGCAGCTTCTCGGCATAGAGGGCGCGGGCATCCAGAATCTCCTGGTTGTCCGTCTCGGCGTAGCCGGTGGCCTCGGCGATCAGCTCATCGCTGCAGCCGGCCTTACGCAGATCATTCTTCGCCAGATACTCGGCGTTACCGCCCAGCATAATATCGGTACCACGTCCGGCCATGTTGGTGGCCACAGTCACAGCGCCGAACTTACCGGCCTGGGCCACGATCTCGGCTTCCTTCTCGTGGTTCTTGGCGTTCAACAGGTTGTGGGGGATATTCTCACGATCCAGCATCTTGCCCAGCAGCTCGTTCTTCTCAATGGAGACGGTACCGACCAGCACGGGCTGACCCTTGGCGTGGCACTCCTTCACCTGCTCGATGACGGCACGATACTTACCGGCCTCGGTCTTGTAGACGGAGTCCTCGTTGTCGATACGGATCACAGGGCGGTTGGTGGGGATCTCCACAATGTCCAGCTTGTAGATGGTGGCAAATTCCTCCTCCTCGGTGAGGGCGGTACCGGTCATACCGGAGAGTTTATTGTAGAGGCGGAAGTAGTTCTGGAACGTGATGGTGGCAAGGGTCTTGCTCTCGCGCTGCACGGAGACGTGCTCCTTGGCCTCGATGGCCTGATGGAGACCCTCGGAGTAGCGGCGGCCGAACATCAGACGGCCGGTGAACTCGTCGACGATGATGATCTCGCCGTCTTTCACCACATAGTCCACATCGCGCTTCATAATGCCGTGGGCACGGATGGCCTGATTGATGTGGTGGGCGATGGTGGAGTTCTCCGGGTCGGAGAGGTTGTCCAGATGGAAGAACTCCTCCGCCTTGGCGATACCGCGGGCGGTCAGGGTGACGGTGCGGGCCTTTTCGTCCACGACGTAGTCGGCATCCAGATCCACATCTTCCTCTTCCTTGGTGTCCACCTCGGTGACCACCATCTTCTTCAGACGCACGGCGAAGGACTCGGCCATGTCGTAGAGCTGGGTGGACTTGTCGCCCATACCGGAGATAATAAGGGGGGTGCGCGCCTCATCAATGAGGATGGAGTCCACCTCATCCACGATGGCAAAGTTGTGGCCGCGCTGCACCTGCTCATTGGCGTAGAGCGCCATATTGTCACGCAGATAGTCAAAGCCCATCTCGTTGTTGGTGCCGTAGGTGATGTCGGCGTTGTAGGCGGCCTGCCGCTCCTCCTTTGGATGATAAGACCCACTTCCAGACCGAGGAAGCGGTGCACCTTGCCCATCCACTCGGAGTCGCGCTTGGCCAGATAGTCGTTGACGGTGACGATGTGGACACCCTTGCCGCTGAGGGCGTTGAGGTAGGCAGGCAGCGTAGCCACCAGAGTCTTACCTTCACCGGTTTTCATCTCAGCGATGCGGCCCTGATGAAGGACAATACCACCCACCAGCTGCACCCGGTAGGGGTACATACCGAGAACGCGGCGTGCGGCCTCACGCGCTGTGGCGAAAGCCTCGGGCAGAATGTCGTCCAGCGTCTCACCGTTGGCGAGGCGCTCCTTGAATTCGGGGGTCTTTGCCTGCAGCTGTGCGTCCGTCATGGCGCTGTAGCTGTCGGCCAAAGCCTCGATCTTGTCAACAATGGGGTAAATGGATTTCAGTTCACGCTGGCTGTAAGTACCAAAAATCTTTTGAATGAGTCCCATATTTATTGATGCATCCTTTCCTATAGGGAGTATTTGACATAAAAATACTAATATAGTATATCACAGCAAAATGTCAGATGCAAAGGAATTGTGGTGCGCAGAGGCCACTGTGGGAAGAGTTTTCAAAAAGTTCAAAGGTTGGAGGAACGGAGTGGGGAAAGTAGGGGGGGAGACGGTACAATTTTTGTTGCGGCGGAGGGGAAAAGATGGTACAATATGGACAAACCATAACCTAAAACAGGCGCCGCCCTGTGGATCTTTTACCAAGCACTGCCGCAGGCGGACAATTTCCCGGGCGGAAACGTCCGGAGTGATAGGAAAGGAAAAATGCTATGAAGCTCAGCTTTTTCGGCGCCGATCACTGTGTGACCGGCAGCTGCCACTGTGTGGAAGTCAACGGGAAAATGATCTTGGTGGACTGCGGATTGCAGCAGGGTCGGGATGAGATCGACAACGCCTCCTTGCCCTTTAATCCCGCTGCGGTGGACTATGTGCTGGTGACCCATGCCCACATCGACCACTCCGGACGTATTCCTATGCTTATTAAAAATGGGTTCGAGGGGCGGATTCTGACCACCCGCCTGACCGCCGAGCTTCTGGATATTATGCTGCAGGACTCCGGCCATATTCAGGAGGCGGATGCGGAGTACCTCAACCGTAAGAACCGCCGTGCCGGACGCCCGGAGGTGGAGCCGATCTACACCGTGGCTGATGCCATGCGTGTGCGGGAGTTCTTGGACACCTGTGAATATGGGCAGGTGATTGACCTGTGTGAGGGCGTGCAGGTGGAGTTCATTGATGCCGGCCATCTGCTGGGCTCTGCCAGTATCCGTATGCATCTGAAAGAAGGCAATGAGGAAAAGACCATCGTCTTTTCCGGCGATATCGGCAACGTGGATCAGCCCATCATCCGCGATCCGCAGACCTTCCATGAGGCGGATTATGTGGTCATGGAGAGTACCTACGGTGACCGCAACCACACCGAGGTGTGGAGTTATACCGATGAGCTGGCACAGCTCATTGACGAGACACTGGGCCGCGGCGGCAATGTGGTGATTCCCTCCTTTGCTGTGGGCCGCACGCAGGAGTTGCTGTACTTCATCCGCGAGATCAAAGATCAGAATCTGGTGAAATCCGTGAAGGATTTCCCTGTCTATGTGGATAGTCCGCTGGCCAAGCGAGCCACCAGTATCTTCTGCGGCGATCTCCACGGTTATCTGGATGACGAGGCACTGGAATTGGTGGCTGACGGCACCCATATGTTCCAGTTCCCGGGCCTGCATTTGTCGGAGACGGTGGAGGAGTCCAAGATGCTGAACCTGGACAACGTGCCCAAGGTCATTATCTCCGCCTCCGGTATGTGCGATGCTGGTCGAATCCGCCACCATTTGAAGCACAATCTGTGGCGTCCTGAGAGCAGCGTGGTGTTTGTGGGCTTCCAGGCCCCCGGCACACTGGGCCGCCATCTGTTGGAGGGTGCCGAGACGGTGAAGATGTTTGGCGAGCAGGTGGCTGTCAAGGCCAAAATCGTCAATTTCCAGGGCCTCAGCTCCCATGCAGACCACGATCATCTGATCGCATGGGCGGAGTCCTTCAAGGCTGATAAGCCCCAGAAGGTGTTCGTCGTCCACGGCGACCGGGACGTGGTGCCCAAGTTCGTGGCGGATCTGGAGAATCTGGGCTACAGCGCCTATGCCCCCACCTATACCGAGGAATATGACCTCGTTGCCGACCGCCAGCTGAAGGCCGGCTACATCCCGGAGAAGCC
>RCNI01002081.1_pt1 | contig 10048 bp, 10 predicted proteins | sample 2041151 | NCBI WGS metagenome assembly RCNI01 (sample SAMN09708214, study PRJNA481090) | feces metagenome | isolation source: feces | place: Antarctica: Albino Rookery
AAAAATATCATAAGTTTTTAAAAACTAATACCTTAAAAGTATAAAAAATCTTGAAAATAATTAATGTAGATTCATCACTTTAGGATGTGGATATTAACTTAATTTATATCCTTCTCAATCTTCTCATTTAATTTCTGGATCTGGATGTGAATTGTTTACTAAAGTATATGGATTATATTTATTACTTGATAATAAATCTCCAGCCCCCATTCTTTTTCCATATGTCCCCCATCAAATAGCAATAATTTTAATTTTATTGTTTATTCTAGCACATATCATTGATCCCGAAGAACCATTACCCATAACTAAACCATTAAAGATTAATTGGTGAGAAATGCTTCTTTGTTCGATTGCTGTACCTGCATCATTAGTGAGTTGTATTCCATCATGTTTTTCTAATCATGGAATAGGGGAGATTTCATGTACAGAACTGGTAAAATAAGTGTTATCTGAAGATCCATCTCTAGCTATTTTAAATTTTTGTTCGACCCATTTTGGTTCTAGGTTATAACTTGGAAAGCCAGCTATATAAATGTAATTATCTAGATTATTATCTTCATAAGATGATTTAAGTAGTGATTTAACTTCAGATTCATTAGCAATAAGAGGTGTATATTTTCTTGTTCTTAATCAATTACCAAACATTGAATTATCACTTAATTCAAGTTTATATTTTAATTCTACATAATCAATGTAACCATTTGTAATGTAGCACCTCCCGTTATTTGTTACAACATTTTTATAACCTTCATATTGAGACGGGATAGGTCTTTTTAGATTAGCAAAACTCTTAGTTAGTGATCAATTATCAATATCAGTTCTTTGCATGAATAACTTATTTGTGTTGTCAGTATCAAAATATTTTATATTAATGCCATTAATATTATCATTTAGTGATATAGAACCATCTTCATTAATTTGTGTGTAGTCAGCAACAACATGGAGATTAGTACAAAATGTAAATTCATTTTGATTTAAATCAATTGTTTTTAATCAAGCTGTACCATTTGTTTTTTCATAAGTGTTCTTTATAAAGGAAATTGATATGGTATTTTCTTTATAAAACTTAATGATATCTCTATCTTTTTGTTCGTCAAATGCTTCATTCAAGAAATCTGATTCAATATTGGAATTTAGTTTAGCAGCATTATCTGAAACAAAAAAGATAATTGTGTTAACACCGACAACAAATACCATTCCGCCAAGAATCGAAGATGCTATGGATATATATTTTTTTCCAAATTTCTTCATATTATTTATTGTAATATAATTTGTTCATTTCCTTTTCGCTTTCCTTTGCTGGTTTTGTTCAACTTTCTTTTTCTATAACTTTAGCCTTGATATTATAGGTTTGGATTAATCTTGTTAATTTTTCTTTTTCAGTTAATGAGCAAATGGTAATTGCCTTACCTTGAGTTTTAGCTCTTCCGACACGCCCAATCCTATGCATATAGGTCTCTAGTTGTTCTGGTAAACCTAGATTGATAACTAAATCTAAATCTTTTATATCTATTCCTCTTGACATTAGATCAGTAGCAACAAGGACTGATATTTTATGTTCTTTAAATTCTTTAATTACATTATCTCTATAAAGTTGAGTTCTATCACCATTGATTGAAGCTACACTTATTCCTAGATATCTAATTAATGATTCAATTTTAGAACACATTTGGATTTGGTTAGCAAAGATGATGGTTCTAACATTATTTTCTTTGACTAATTTTAATAGAGCAGTCATAGCATGAGAATTATGCATTACTAAGAATTTTTGTTGAATTAAATCGTTGATGACTACTTCTTCCTCTAAATCAATTTTTTTATAATCTGGTTTTAGGAAGTTAACAGAAAGTTCAAATATACTTTCTGGTAGTGTTGCAGATAGCATTAGTGTATTTAAATTTTCTGATTCTCTTTTGATTTCTTGATGAATGTATAAAATATCACTTCTAAAACCAAGATCTAACATTTTGTCTACTTCATCAAGAACAAAATATTTAACTTTTTTGAAGCTCATTAAGTCTCTTGACATAAATTCTTTAAATCTTCCTGTTACAGCAATTACAACATCAGGTTTATCTTTAATCAAATCAATTTGTGATTGCTTATTCAATCCGCCCATAATTTTACAAACAGTTAAACCAATACCGTCATTAAGTTTTTCAAATGAGTCATATACTTGATTTACTAAATCTCTAGTTGGTACTAATATGATAGCTTTAATACAACTATCTTCTCGTTTTTCAACATCCATTAAGTTGTTAATTATAGGAACTAAATATGAAGCGGTTTTTCCACTCCCTGTTTGCGCTTTAACTAAGACATCATTATTTTGCATTACTTCTGGAATAACATTTTCTTGGATTTTTGTCATTTCAACATATTTCATCTTATCAATATTATTGAGTAATTTATTTTTTATTTTTAATTCATTGAACTTCATACTAATATTACATAAAAATTGCTACAATATATGTGTTGGTATTTCTATGCTTTATAATAATACAAAATTTTTAGATAAAAACAAAAAAAACTTCATAAATTATTATGATAAGTTTTATAAGGTTAAAAATCCTCCACGTGATAAAAAAGGGAAGTTAATAGTTATAACTTCTGTTAATCCAACACCAAAAGGCGAAGGCAAGACTACTTTGTTAATTGGTTTGGTTGATGCTATGAATGCTAATGGCTATCAAGCAATAGGTTGTTTACGCCAACCAAGTTTAGGGCCAGTATTCGGTATGAAAGGTACTGCTACTGGCGGTGGTGAATCAGTTTTAAAAGATGATGCTAAAATTAATCTTGGTTTTACTGGTGATTTCGATGCTATTACAGCTGCCAATAATTTAATTTCTACTGCCATTGAAAATGAAATTTATTTTGATTCTAAATTAAATATAGATCCTCAAAGAATTTGTTGAAAAAGATGTGAAGACTTAAATGATAGAGGATTAAGAGAAATAGATATTAAAATTAAAGAAGATATAAACTATAATACAGGATTCAATATTACTGCTGCTAGTGACTTGATGGCTTTGTTTTGTTTAGTTAATGATAAAAAAGAATTCAAAAAAAAATTATCTCAAACCATTGTGGCTTTTTCAAAAACTAACAAACCTATAACCATTTCTATGCTTAAAATTGAAAATGCAATATTAGCAATTTTAGAAGATGCCTTACTACCTAATGTAGCCTTTACAAAATATCAAAGTCCAATGATTATTCATGGTGGACCATTTGCCAATATAGCTCATGGGTGCAATAGCATCATTGCAACAAATACAGCTTTAGGTCTTGGCGATTACGTTTTTACAGAATGTGGTTTTGGTAGCGAACTTGGATTTGAAAAATTTATGAATATAAAAATGCAGACAGCCAATATGAAGCCGGATGGCGTCATTATTTGTGCAACTATAAAAGCATTAATGTATCATGGTCAAGATGATAAGGATAACATAGCTTCATTAGAAAAAGGTTTTAAAAATTTACTAGCTCATGTGGAGCACATTAAACAATATGGTTATGAACCACTGGTAGTGCTTAATGTGAATGAAACAGATACTACAGAAGAATTAAATCGATTTATGGAATTATGTAAAAAATATAATTTTAATGCAACTCAATCTAATATTTACAATGCCGGTCCTGAAAAAGACACTAAAGTACTAACTGATAAAGTTGTAGAACTAGCTTCCCATGAAAATGATGTTAGATATTTATATGACGTCAATAAAGATAGTCTAAGAAATAAATTAGATAACATTACAACATTTGCATATGGAGCAAATGGATACAAAGTGGATAAGAAGGTATCAGCAGTATTAGACAATCGTGATTTACAAGACTATTATATTTGTGTATCTAAAACTCAATACTCATTATCATCTGATCCAACTAAATTAAATAAACCACAAAATTTTTACATTGAAATATCAGATGTAGCAATTAATTATGCAGCAAAGATGGTTGTTTTAATTTGTGGTAATGTATTTAGAATGCCAGGTTTAAACAAAGAACCTAGAGCAAAAAAATTTAAGATTTAGTTGATTTTGCTATTATCCTATTTTATATAATATGTCATTAAATTATTATAAATAATAAAAAAACATCCATAATTTCAAAAAGTACTATAATTGTACTAGGCTATATTTGGTTATTATAGCTGAGTAGTATGATTTTTAAGCGACATTGACTAATCTGAGTAGCATATATTTGTATAAGTGCAATTGGATTAGTCACTTCATTAAGTATCAGTTCAGCTCTCGACTTGTGAGGTTTGACTTATTCTGTTATTCTTACTTCCCCATTAGTTGGTCTTGCGTGATATCTTAGGTTTTTAAATGAATCAAAGCTTCAAGCACTTACCAGTATTGAGGAAAAACCAAGTAAGAAAAAGATTAATCGAGTATCATTAACCTTTTCTATTATTTCAGGTGTTACTAATGTTGCACCTGCTCTAATAGTAATTGTTTTGTATGCTTATAAGATTAATGTGTTCAACCCTTACATGCTTATTGCTTTGTATATTGCTTACTTTATTGTATTCATTGCATCCACAATATTTGAGCAAAAGCAGGCTAATAAGCAACCCCAACCACAATAATCAAAGGAATAAAACATGTTTGATGAATGAAAATGAAGTACTTTAAATATGGAAGCAGCATTACAACCGCTGCTAACTATTGTGATTACTACTATCATTATTTTTGGAATATCTTTTGCTTATTGAATCCAAAATAGAAACATTAAGCCAACTGATTCACCAAAGAAGTTTAGTATGATTGTAGAAAACTTTGTACTAATGGTTAAAGGAATTGTGGTAGAAACTTTTGGGGCTAAATATGTCAAATGAACTCCATTCTTTTGTTTTATCTTTAGCTTCATTGGTCTAAGTAATATTATTGCCATTACAGGATTAAAAGAAGCCTCAGTTTCATATACTGTGCCTTTTACTCTTGGATTTACTGTTTGAATCATCTCTATTATTATGGGGATATCAGTACAAAAGTGATCCTACTTAAAGAAATTTACATTTAACATTAAGGTGAAAGGAAAGACTTATCCTGTAATGGTTAATCCATTACAATTTATGGGTTTAGTTACACCATTAATTTCTATTTCATTCCGTTTATGAGGTAACATCTTAGCTGGTTATATCATCTATGAAGTTGTCTTCTGAGCACTATATGGATTAGGGACACCTTTAGTAACATGTATTTTAGTTGGTGGGGTGTTATTGATGCCATTACTAATGATTTACTTCTCGTTATTCACAGGTTTAGTTCAAGCATATGTATTTACGTTATTATCTGTAACTTACATCTCTGCTCCAGTGACTGAATATAATAATGAATTAGAAGAATATCAAGAATACTTAAGAGAACACAACATAACAACTACTAAAAAAACAAAAAAAGAAAAAGTGAAATAAAAAGGAGAAATTTTATGGACATTACTTATGTTATTGATAGCGCAAGAACTATTGCTGAACATCAAGCTGCAGCTGCTGATGTAGTTTCTACAGGTGAAGGATTAAAACTTTTAGGTGCTGGTTTAGCAGTTGGTTTAGCTGGTATCGGTGTTGGTGCTGGTCAAGGTATTGCTGCTGGTAAATTAGCTGAAGCCGTTTCAAGAAACCCAGAACAAAAAAGTAAAATTCAATCTTCAGCAATTGTTGGTTTAGCAATTTCTGAATCTGCAGTAATTTATGCATTAATTATTGCAATTTTATTAATCTTCGTTGCATAAAATAGAGAAAGGAAAAACTATGAATAACAAGAAGAAAATTATTGGATTTAGTGTTATTCTATCGTGTATTCTTTGTCTATGTTTACCAATGGTAGTAAGTTGTGCTGATGGTGCCCCACCAGTAGAAAAAGATACAATATTCAACTTATTATTCCCTAACATTTGAGTATTTGGTGCAGTTATCTTAGCTTCTGTAATATTGATTATTACAATAGTTTGAATGGTGTGAGTACCTTTCAATAAAAAGATGGATGAAAAAAGAGATTACATTAATAGAGAAAGAGAAGAAGCTGAAAAAGCTAAGTTAGATGCTATTAAAGATAGAGCTACTGCAGCTGATCAACTAATTCAAACTCAATCTGAAGCTAATCACATAATTACAGATGCAACTATTAAAGCTTCATCAGTTCAAGATGAAATTATTCATAGAGCTGAACAAGAAGCAACATCTCTTATTTTAAATGCAAGATCTAACATTGAACTTGAAAGACAAGAAATGAAGGATTCTATGAATGATGAAATTATGGAAATTGCATTTGAAGCTATAACTGAAATCTCTAAACAAAAAGTTACAAAAGAAGATAACAACAAATTAGTGAAAGAATTCTTAGATAATTTCGATAAGGTTAACAAAGATGATAAATAGTGATGTAGCAATTCAATATGCTAATGCACTATGTCAATTGGCTGTTGAATCTAAAAAAGAAGATGAAATCGTTAAAGATTCGAAAGAACTTTTAGAAGTGTTAGATGAAGATAAAGAATTTGTCACATTCTATACTTCAAGAAATATTACTAAAGAATCTAAGAAGGATGTAATCGATAAAGTTTTTGGTAAGAAGATTAATGATTATTTAGTCAATCTACTTTTATATTTAGTAGATAATAATGATGAAAAAAACTTACCATATATTTTAGAAAAATTTAATTCAACTATTAACGAAATCGATAATAAGATTGAAGTAAAAATATACACACCATTTGCAATAGATGAAAAAGATGTGGATGCGATCTTAAATAAAATAGAAAACAAAACGCTTAAAAAAGCATATGCTAACGTTATTATTGATACTAGCTTAATTGGTGGTATTAAAGTTGAATATAATGACGTGGTTTATAATAACTCAATAAAAAATAAAATAGATTTAATTAAAAATAATATTAGAAAGAAGTAGGATATGTCACAAAATAGATTTTCTTCCATAATTAAGGAAAACATAAAGAACTACTCTAAACAAGTAATTGAATCAGAAGTAGGAAAAGTTTTAACTGTTGGTGATGGAATTGTTGTTGCTAGTGGATTAAATGATGTCATGTTAAATGAAATTGTTGAATTCGAAAATGGCTCAACAGGTCTAGTACTTAACTTAGAAGAAGAAACTGTTTCAATTATTTGTATGGGTGAATTTGAAAACATCACAGAAGGTAGTGATGTAAAACGTACAAAAGAAATTTCTAGTGTTAAAGTGGGTGATGCATTCCTTGGTCGTGTTGTTGACGCTTTAGGAAAACCTATTGATGGTAAAGGTGAAATTAAATCAAACAAAACTATGCCAATTGAAAGAATTGCTCCTGGTGTTATGACTCGTAAATCAGTTAACCAACCACTTGAAACAGGAATCTTAACAGTTGACTCAATGTTCCCAATTGGTAAAGGTCAAAGAGAATTAATCATTGGTGACCGTCAAACTGGAAAATCAACAGTTGCATTAGATACAATTATTAACCAAAATGGTAAAGATGTATACTGTGTATATGTTGCCATTGGTCAGAAAGCTTCTACAGTTGCTAACGTTGTTAGATTACTAGAAGAAACAGATTCTTTAAAATACACAACAATTGTTAACTCATCTGCTGATGACTTACCTACTTTAAACTACTTAGCTCCATTCACTGGTATTACTTTAGCAGAATACTGAATGAGTCAAGGTAAAGATGTATTAATTGTTTATGATGATTTAAGTAAACATGCTGTTGCTTATCGTACATTATCATTATTATTAAAAAGACCTCCAGGACGTGAAGCTTACCCTGGAGATGTATTCTACTTACACTCTCGTTTATTAGAAAGAGCTTGTAGAGTTAATGAAGAAAATGGTGGTGGATCAATTACTGCCTTACCAATTATTGAAACTCAAGCTGGTGATATTTCTGCTTATATTCCTACTAATGTTATTTCGATTACAGATGGTCAATTATTTATGCAAACTGATTTATTCAACTCAGGACAAAGACCAGCTATTGATATTGGTTTATCAGTTTCCAGAGTAGGTTCATCTGCTCAAATTAAATGTGTGAAGCAATCAGCTTCATCATTAAAACTTGAATTGGCTTCATTCTTTGAATTACAAGCATTCAGTCAATTTGGATCTGATATAGATGAAGCAACTGCTAAAGTGCTTAACCACGGTAATAGAATTTTAGCGATGATTAAGCAAAAACAAGCTTCACCATTAAATCAAATTGTAGAAACAGTAATTCTATTTGGTATTAAAGAACATTTCATTGATTTTGTTCCAGTAGAAAAAATGGAAGACTTTAAAGAAAAATTATTATTTGACATTGCAAAATGAAAAGTAACTACTGCTTTAAAGAAAACAAAAGAAATTACTCAAGAAATTTCAGATGCCCTTAAATTTGAATGAAAACGTTTAATCAAATCATTCACAACTAGTCTAAAAGACTACACTTATCCTGTTGGATTTAGTGCTGATGATTTAAAACCTACTAAGGAAGAAGAACTTGCAGCTAAAAAACTAGCTTAATTTAATTATGAAAAACACAGAAGTATTATTAACAGATAAAAAAGAAAATTGTATATCAAGAGTAAAAGCGAAATGATCAGAAAGATCAAGAGCTTTTAAGATTTACTATGTATTTCTTTGAATCTTAAGTCTTATTTGTTTCGGTCTTTGTGTTTGATCTTTAGTGTTTATTGAATGAACTAGACAAGATTTTATTAATACAGTAACTCCAGAGTATAAGAATTATCTTGCTAACCCTTCTTCAGTTACTAACCCAAATCATTTAAAATTCTTTGAAAGACTTCAAAATGATTATCATGGTGATATTGATAAGTATTCTTGATTATGAGCTTCTAGAAGTGACATGAATATGATTATTGATAAAGCATACACTAGATTAAGTTATATTTGTTATCCTTTATTTATTGTATTAGCTTTCATATGAGCACCAATTACTGTTTATTGTGTTGCTAGTGCACTAAATGTTGCTTGCCCATATCGTTCTAAAAAAGTTAGAAAAGCAATTAAAGCACAAAGTCAAGCAGAACAAGCTAAAAAGAAAACTAAACCAATTAAAAAATCTAAAAAGCGAGCTCAAAAACATTCTAAGGTAAATGTGACTGCAAAGGTTGATGTTGCGCATAATGTTCCTGTTAAAAATCTTGTTCATCCAAAAAGAAAAGGATTAAAAGGTGATTGAATGTATTACCATGAGGAAAACAAGAAAAATGGTAAAGGAGGTAATCGATAATGTCTCTTAACCATATTAAAAAAAGAATTGTATCTGCTAAATCAATTTGCAAGATTACTAATGCTATGAAATTGATGGCTAGTGGTAAATTAGGAAAGCAAAAAGCAATTTACTACAAGATCAAAGATTACTACTATGAATATTATGATTTAGTGGGCAAATTAATTAGTGGACAAAACAGTTTACAATATACCGGTGATAAGAAATTACATATCTTAGTTACCTCAAACCTTGGTTTATGCGGTGGATATAATACAAATGTTATCAAGCATGCTTTAAAACAAGTTAAACAAGGTGATAAACTGCTGCAAATTGGTAAAAGAAGTAAAGAGCATATTATTCATAACTTACAGCCAAATCAATATTTAGAATATTCTGCTCTTAATATTGATAACTTCAATTATGTTGATTGTGCTTCCTTAGTAAATTACATTATGAAACTATTAGAAGATGGTACAGTTAATGGAGTAACGATTCATTACACCAAATTCATTAATGCCATTTCATTTGAACCTGCATCATTAAGTTTATTGCCATTTGATGATAAGGTAAAAGATAATGAGACTAAGTTATCAGATAGTTCTATCACTTATGAACCAAACAAAGAAGCGATTATCTCACAACTGATCCCAAGTTATTTATCAAGTGTTATTTATGGAGCTTTGGTAGAATCGACGATTAGTGAAAATTCCTCGCGGCGTAATGCCATGGATACCGCAACAGATAACTCAAATGAATTAATTGCAAAATTAGAACTTCAATACAACAGAATGAGACAAGCAAAGATTACTGAAGAAATTACAGAAAT
>RCNI01002083.1_pt1 | contig 10047 bp, 13 predicted proteins | sample 2041151 | NCBI WGS metagenome assembly RCNI01 (sample SAMN09708214, study PRJNA481090) | feces metagenome | isolation source: feces | place: Antarctica: Albino Rookery
AATATCTCAAATAAAACTATAAAAGCAGTGTTGCTGTTAGATTATTTCTAACAACGCCACTGCTTTTTTGTTGCAAAAACTACTGAAAAGTAAGTATAAATACTAACACAAACGGCATTATAGATTTTGTGCAATTTTTTAACTAGCATTATTGCAAATATTAAATTGTAAAGTATCAAATCAAAAATATTGCACATTCATTTCGCTTATTGTTGAAAACAAAACAGTCTAAATAAAACACTGCACAGGCAAGAAGTCACGCACTCAAAATTTAGCCTATTATCAACAAGGTAGAGCATAAATAGCAATTACGCAACTCACTTAAACGAAAACAATAAAGCACATTGTGTACAAGCCGATATTCGAGTAAAAAACAAAAAACTGCACAGCTATAAAAGCTATGCAGTATACAAATTATTTTTATTAACTTAGCGCTTATTATTGCTAAAAATTATAGCTTTGCAAGTTCTTCTCTAAACGCTTCGGCAGAGTCAAACTCCTTATAAACAGACGCAAAACGAACATAAGCTACTTCGTCAAGCTCTCGCAATTTTTCCATAATAAGCTCACCTATACGAGCAGAGGTAACCTCTCTATCAATAGATGATTGTAGGGCAGTTTCTATCTCAGTAATCTTTGTTTCAAGGTCATCAATAGTTACATGTCTTTTTTCACACGCACGAAGCATACCCTTCAAAATCTTGTTACGGTCAAAGACCTCACGAGATTTATCTTTCTTAACAACGATAATAGGGACATCCTCAATAATTTCGTATGTTGTAAATCTCTTACCGCATTGCAAACATTCTCTTCTACGACGAATGCGTTCGTTTTCGTCAGTCGGACGAGAATCAATTACTTTACTTTCACTGTAACCACAGAATGGGCACTTCATAATTCAACCCCCTAAGTTCAATTATGGGGACATTATAACACAACATATAGTAAAATGCAAGTATTTATACTTTACAGCAACATATAGTCTTTATTGAGCCTTTTTGAGCTTATCTTCCTTTTTATTGTATAAGAACATCCAAATAGCCATTGCTGTAATAATCAAATAGCCAAAAACTGACCACAAGTCAGGTACTTGGCCACCCAAGAAAAAGTAGCCGGCAATAGCGGTAAATATTACATTGGAATAATCATAAACTGAAATTTCTCTACTAGGTGCAAATGTATATGCAGCGGTAATAGCGAACTGACCACCAGCAGCACAAAGACCAACTAGCACCAAAAATAGCAACTGCTTAACGCTCATTGGATGATAATCAAAAATCAAATAAGGCGCAGTAGTAATAATTGAAAACGCCGAGAAAAACAGAACTGTAAATCTGCCGTTTTCGCCCTTATTGCCCATATATCTTACGCAAGTATAAGCACCGCCAGCACAAACGCCACCAATAAAACCGCAAAGCGATGGCAACAACTCAACATTTGACATTGTTGGCTTAATAACGAACAACGCACCAACAAATGCGATAAATATTGCAATCATTTGCTTAGGCTTAACCTTCTCTTTTAAGAAGAAAGCTGAAAAAATCAAGGTAAAAAATGGCGACATTTTATTGAGTATCGCCGCATCAGCCGTTGACGCCATTTTAGTAGTTGCATAGAAATTGCCGAAAACGCCAATCAAACCAGCCGTACTACGCAAGAAATGATAAGGCAAGCAACCTTTAGTTGGCTTAAAGCTATCGTGCTTTCTTATCATAATAAAAAGGGCAAAAAAGAAAGCAACAAGATTACGGAAGAAAACCTTTTGAGGAGTTGGAATATCCCCAGAAAGATTTATAAAGCAACTCATACCGCTAAAACACAAAGCCGATAAAAGTATGCAAATTATTCCTTTACTCTTGTTGCTAAATTTACTCATAATTTTTCTAAAAACTGCTTACTAAAAGCTAGCTCCCTTTCGACATCATAACCCTTAGAATAAATCTCAATAATATAGCTACCGTCATAATTAACTGACTGCATAGTATCAATAAGCTCGTTAAAATCGAACTCGCCCCTACCAGGTGGCATACAATCTTTAACAGGACAGTTATCACTAATATGGAGATGAACTATATCATTCTTAAATTCATTATAAAACTCGCAAGGCTTATATCCAGCTCTAATTGACTGCTTGATGTCGTAAACCATATTGAAATCATCTTTAAGATAATCTCTCATATCCTTACAGAACTCGATTGACTGGCTACGAAAGCGGTGCACATTTTCTTGACAGACTGTTACGCCCTCTTTTTTGCCAAGTTCAATCAAAGATGCGAAGCGTTCAAAATAATGCTCCTTAGGTAATGGTCTTTTAGCCTTTTCGATAGCGCCGTGTATTACTACATACTTAGCGCCGAGCAATGCTGCTGCGTGAAAATGCTTTTGATACATACCAATAAAGTCATCATATCTACGCTGATATTCGCCAAATATACAAGTATTTTCCAAAGCTGAAGAAAACGGATGAATAGATGTTATAGTAACACCATTATCATCTGCTTTTTTCTTCATTTCTTTAACAAACGGCTCATCAAGCTCGGACACAGTATTAAAAAATATCTCCGCTCTTTTGAAGCCTAAATCAATTACCTTATCTAAAGCCTTTTCTGTTTCTAAAGGATAGAAGCAAGCTGTTGAAGCACCTAATTTCATTAACCTACCAACTTTTCTATACAAGCGAGTTTAACGCAAATGCAAAGAAGCTCTGCTGCTAAATCAAGCTCATCAACAGGTGGATATGATGGAGCAATACGAATGTTGCTATTTTGAGGGTCATTGCCATAAGGATATGTTGCACCAACAGTTGTTAATGTAACACCAGCTTCCTTACAAAGTTCGCCAACTCTCTTAGCACAGCCAGGCATAACATCAAGGCTGATGAAGTAACCACCCTTAGGGTTAAACCAAGTAGCAATACCCTTGCCACCAAGCTCTTTTTCTAAGTGGTCAATAACCATATCGAATTTTGGCTTCAATATAGCTGCGTGCTTTTTCATATGATTCAATACGCCGTCAGCATCCTTGAAGAATCTAACATGGCGAAGTTGATTCATTTTATCATAGCTAATTGTTTGACAATTAAGTCTTTTCTTAATTGCAGCAATGTTATTCTCACTAGCAATTACTGCTGAGATACCAGCGCCTGGGAATGTAATCTTAGATGTTGAACAGAATTCAAGCACCATATCTTCGTTATTGTACTTTGGAAGTACATCAAAGATATTAAGTAATACATCAGGATTTTCGTCTAAATCGTGAATGCAGTATGCGTTATCCCAGATGATACGGAAGTCTTTAGCAGCTGGCTTTAAAGCAGCGATTCTCTCAACAACTTCGTCTGAGAATGTGATACCTTGTGGGTTTGAGTACTTAGGTACGCAAATCATACCCTTAACGCTCTCGTCTTTAACAAGCTCTTCGATAGCGTCCATATCAGGGCCGTCCTCTTTCATATCAACATTAACCATTTTAATGCCGTAATACTCAAGGATAGTAAAGTGACGGTCATAGCCTGGAACTGGGCAAATGAACTTAACTTCTGGAAGTTTGTTCCAAGGAGTATCGCCACAGCCTTTGAAACAGCATTGACCAATATAGTCAAACATAAGTGTTAAGCTAGCATTTGGGCCAACAATAACATTCTCTGGTTTTACGCCCATAAGGTCTGCAAATAATTTCTTACAGCTTGGAATACCATCTAAAATGCCATAATTACGAACATCAAATCCGTCATCAATGTAGTCGATAGGGTCATTCATACCATTCGATAAATCTAATTGGTCACTAGCTGGCTTACCTCTTGACATATTGAGTGAAAGATTCTTTGCCTTAAACTCATTATAGCGTGCAAGTAATTTCTCTTGCTCATCAAGTAATTGTTGCTTACTCATAGTGTTGTAATTACACATAACGATCAACGCCTTTCAATACCGTTTTATTTTATTTCAAAATTTCGCAATATTTTAACACTTTTCGACAATAATTGCAATATTTTATATAGAATATTTTAGATTATTATATGTCAGCACATCATTTTTAGCTAAATTTTATTACATTTGCATATAAAAATCTATCTACTCGCAAAGTTCAAAAAACCAACGATTATCTTCTAGGAAAAGATATGTCCTTCTACCGCAGACATAACAAGTATATCGAATACCTGCGCCACCACTTTTTAGCGAAGCTGCTGGCCTAATATCAATGAGCCTATCGACCTCAAATTCGTCATCATCAATATAAATTGACACCGGTCTTAAACTGCCGTCTTTATCGAAAATTGCCTTAACATCAACATAATTTTTATTTGGATTTTCATAACTTGGACTATCAAAACTAATCATACAAAACACTCCCAAAAATAATATCAATAGAACCCAACTGGATGAATAATATGTTCGTCGTGTGGATTAAATCCACTAAGCTCAGTATCTTCTAATTGAGAAGCACGCTGAATACAGTAATTGCCAAATCGTTTTTTCAAATTGTCAACCGCTATCTCAATTTTTTCTAACTTATCTTGCTTTTCAACAGAACCCTCAAAATCTAACTGCGAGCATTCGTCAATATCAAAATCGCCCACAGATAAACCGAGCGACCTTATAGGCGAAAGCCAATTATAATTAACGCAAAACAAATCCATAGCCGACTTATAAATATCGCTACTCAAATCGGTATAATGCTTCATTTTACACTGACGAGTAAATGACTGAAGATTTTTGTCTCTAACGCTAATTGTAACAGTTTTTCCCTTAACTCCCTGCTCTCTCATTCGTCTCGCTACGCTCTCTGCAAGGACTATAAAAACAGTCTTAACATCTTTATTATTGACTAAATCACGATAGGTTGTTGTTGAGTTGCCGATGCTTTTAATATCGGCACATTCGTCCTTATGGCGCACTACTGAATCATCCAAACCGTTAGCGTAAACATGCAACATTTCGCCATTTTTACCGAACACGCTTTTCAAAAATCTAAGGTCTGTTGTGGCAAGGTCCCCGATAGTATAAATTCCGTAGCTATTGAGTTTTTTGGTGGTCGCTCTACCGACCATAAGCAAGTCGCTACAAGGCAAAGGCCACACAATATCTTTATAATTTTCCTTGCTAATTAGCGTAACTGCGTCTGGCTTTTTATAGTCAGAACCGAGCTTTGCAAACACCTTGCTAAAGCTAACGCCAATACTGACAGTTATACCAAGCTCCTCTTTAACTCTGTTTCTTATTTCATTCGCAAGCTCCAAGCTATCTCGTCTATCGCCAGTAACATCAATCCAGTTTTCATCCAATCCGAACGGCTCAATATACTCCGAATAATCCTCATAAATTTTACGAGCCATTTTTGAAAATCTCAAATAAAGCGGATAATTAGGCGGTACAATCACTAAATCAGGACACTTCTGTTTAGCCTTCCATATAGGCTCGCCAACAGTCAAACCATACTTAGACGCAATCTCATTTTTAGTTAAAATAATACCGTGGCGAGCTTCCACATCTCCGCCAACTGCAACTGGTTTATTACGAATTTCAGGACGATACAAGCACTCTACTGACGCATAAAACTTGTTGCAATCTATATGCATTATTGTCTTTTGCAAAGCTACCACTCCTACTAATAATTCGTCTATCGAACATTTGTTCTAACACCGCTATATTGTACAATGAACATCCAAAAAAGTCAATATAAATAAGTGGTGCAATATTGACTTGTCTATTTTTTTACTCTATACTAAATATTGATCGTTTTATTAAAGGAAAGTGATTATGTTAAAAATATATGATATTGCTGGCTTAAAGGTAGCAATTGAAAATCCATTTGGAAGAATAGAAAAACAAGCAAGAGCATATCTCGCTGAAAATCAAGACCCTAATCAACACATTGACATAACAATTGATATTACAGAAGAAAGACTAAAAGAAGCTATGGTCGGCTATGACGGTATGGATAAAAGCGACTGGTTCTATATGTTAACTGGTAACGATTTCTATGTTGGGTTACTACAACACAACGGCTTTTTGCTACACTCTTCTTGCGTAGTTGTTGATAATTATGCTTACGCATTTTCAGCTGATAGTGGTACTGGCAAATCAACTCATACAAACTTATGGATGAAAAAATTTAAAGACAAAATCTATATGTTGAATGATGACAAGCCAGCTATCCGTGAAATTGACGGCAAAATTTACGCTTGCGGTACTCCTTGGAGCGGCAAATTCGACTACTCTACTCCAAAAATTGTACCACTAGCCGGAATCTGTTTTCTTGAGAGAAGTGAAACAAACTGGATAAAAGAGGCTGAAACATCTTTTGCAATTTTCAACATTTTTTCTCAATCAACAAGAAAACTTTATCCAAAACAAATGGAAAAGTTGTTTGATTTATTGGAAGATTTATTTAAGAAAATTAAAATATATCAATTTGGTTGTAACATTTCTGATGAAGCAGTTGAAACATCATACAATGCTATGAAACCTAAAGACTAAAATTCTAAAAACCCAAAAGCAAAAAACAAAAGCACTTGAAAAATCAAGTGCTTTTTTATTTACTCATTATTTCTTTTGTTCGTTAGTTGAGCCGAATCCGCCGTCACGAATACCACTAGCCTCATCATCAACAGTTATACCAAACTGCAAGAATATACCTTGTGAGAAGCCGTCGCCCTTGTCAACGCTAACAGTATGGCCGTCATCGTGAGCAGTACATGATAACTTAATCATAATATGACCCTCATTAGATGAATTATAATAATCGGCGTCAATAATACCAACTGTGTTATCAAGTTCTACTCTATGCTTAAAGCCAAGACCTGAACGTGGGAAGATATTAAGCACCCAGCCGTCGCTCATTTTACATCTAATACCAGTAGGAATTAAAGTTGATTTACCCTTTTCGATAACGATATTATCAGGTGCATAAAAATCATAACCAGCAGAACCTACTGTCGCTCTCTTTGGGAGCTTGATATTGTCATAAATCTCTCTAACATTTTGTGTTTGAGGGAAGTTTTTAAGCCAATCTTTCTCAAACTGTTCAAAAGAAACCTTTTCAAATTTAGCAATTCTTTCCATATTAGTCCCCTTAACATAAGATTTTTTACTAATGTAGTTTATCATAAATTAAGGGTTAAAACAACAAAAATAATAAATATTAAAGTCCAAAACTAACGCTAAGTGCTTTATTTACCTTGCCCATATCGTTATTATCAAGCGAGCCCATACGCTCTCTAAGTCGCCTTTTATCCAAGGTGCGCACCTGTTCAAGAAGCACTACACTATCCTTTGCAAGTCCACACTCTCTAGCGTCCACCTCAATATGAGTTGGCAAATTATTTTTACCAGTTTGGCTTGTTATAGCTGCTGCAATAACCGTTGGAGAAAACTTGTTGCCTACATCATTTTGAACTATCAATACAGGGCGAACTCCACCCTGCTCTGAGCCAACCACGGGACTTAAATCTGCGTAATATATCTCGCCTCGTTTTATTAGCATTTTATCACCCTTTGATATTTGTTTTTACAACTTTATATTTGCCATTTCTTGTTAAAAATAAACATCCTTTTTTATTATATTCTTAAATTTTGAAAATGTACTTTTGTCAAAAGAGCGAAAACCTCATAAAATGATATGAAAGGAGTTTTCAAGATGCAACAATACGAAGACTTATTTATGCCATCATTTTTAGATGATAAAAAGCATAATGAACCATTGTCAACATTTCCTAAAGATATTAGTTTAGCAATGGCATATATTCCATTCCAGCAAGATATTAACCCATATCCACCTGAAAAAGCATTAACTAAAGGCACTCTATTTGAAGACCTTAATATGCCTTTTAGACCAAAGAAAGAGGCTCAAAATGAATAAGAAACAACTACTAACAAGGCTCAGCGCCATTGACTTTACATTAACCGAATTGCGTTTGTTTTTAGACACACATTCGGATGATGAAATGGCTTTAGAAATGTTTGATAAATATAGTAAAAGATATCAAACACTTAAAAAGCAATACGAGGAGCAGTTTGGCCCACTAACACTAAATGGCAAGAACAGTGACGATTGGCTATGCGACCCTTGGCCTTGGGATAACGACTTCAACGAAGAATAAGAATATGAAAAAACCGCTAATGATAATCATTAGCGGTTTAATTATTATTTAGTAGTTATATCTATATATTTTAATCATCAAAGTTCTCTAAGAATGAATGCTCAACACCGTCCGCCTTATAGCCAACAAAAGTGTCGAGTTTAACATTATGAATAGACTTAAATATATTCTTTTCTATATTAGGATTGTCTTTTCTCAAGTTCTCAATAAGCACTTTGATTTCTTGCCTTTTTGACTCACCTATGCCGTCGCCACTATTTTTATAGTTATCAGTAAAACGGCAAGCACATTGGATGAAATGCAAGTCATTATACTTTGCCCAAGAAATAATGGCTCTTTCATTTATGCAATACATTGGTCTAATAAGCTCCATACCCTCAAAATTGGTGCTATGCAACTTAGGTAGCATTGCTTGCAACTGTGAGCCATAGAACATACCGAGAAGTGTAGTTTCTATAACATCGCTAAGATGATGACCTAGAGCAATTTTATTACATCCAAGCTCTTTTGCTTTTGCATATAGATGACCCCTTCTCATTCTCGCACACAAATAACAAGGAGATTTACAAACGGTGTCTGTAACTTCAAAAATATTTGACTCAAATACAGTTATAGGTATATTGAGTCTTTTTGCGTTATCTTCAATTCTTTGGCGATTTTCCCTATTATAACCAGGGTCCATAACTAAATATACAACATCAAATTCGCACTCGCTGTGTTTTTTCAACTGTTGTATAAGTTTAGCCATAAGCATTGAATCTTTACCGCCAGAAATACAAACTGCTATTTTATCGCCCTCACAAATGAGCTTATAATCTTTAACAGCTTGAATAAAAGGATTCCATATTTCTTTACGATATTTTTTTATAATAGAACGCTCAATAATTTGATAATCTTCTAATTGTCTTGACATAATAAATCTTTAATTACCTCACTTGCAATAATAAGACCAACAACTGACGGAACGAATGCACTTGAACCAGGAATTGTTCTCTTAGCCAATTCTTCCTCAGTTAAAAGATTTTTAATTTCTTCTATCGGTGGTTTAACTGGTTGCTCCTTAGAATAAACAACCTTTAGCTTCTTAACGCCCATATCCTTTAACTGTCTGCGCATAACCTTAGCCAATGGGTCGTAGCTAGTTTTATTTATATCAGCGATTTCAAATCTCGTAGGGTCTGTTTTATTACCAGCACCCATTGATGAAATGATAGGAACTTTTTTATCCCAACAAATTTTAGCAAGCGCCAGCTTTGACTTAACTGTATCGATTGCATCAACAACATAGTCATAATTATCAAAATCAAACTCGTCTAAGTTATCGCTTGTTACGAACTTCTTATGTCCCACAACATTACAACGAGGGTTAATGTCCATAATTCTATCCGCCATAACATCGACCTTGCTTTTGCCAACAGTTGACTGCAAAGCGATAATTTGGCGGTTGATATTAGTTACACTTACAGTGTCATCATCAATAATATCAATATTACCAACGCCAGTACGCACGAGTGCCTCAACAGTATGACCACCAACACCACCAATGCCAAAAACGGCTACTCGACAATTATTTATTTTTTCGATTGCACTCTCGCCATAAATAAGAGCGGTGCGTGAAAACTCATTTTTCATAACTTTATCTTTCTTTTCGCAACTTACTATATAAATACAAAGTGAACTAATACCGAGCTAGACTATAAGCTGACAAATTCTAACGAACACTCAAACCACTTAGTCACACGATGTATATAATGTAAATAATTAAATTAGGAATATAATATAATAAACATTAAACAATTTCAACACATTTTTAGTTAACTTGTGATATAATGCAGATATAAAATTTGGAGCGTTATATTATGGAAATAAAACCTATTGCAAAAATATATACTGATTTTGACAACAAATTCGGTATTCCTCGCCAAAGCACACTTATTAACGAACTA
>RCNI01002084.1_pt1 | contig 10043 bp, 11 predicted proteins | sample 2041151 | NCBI WGS metagenome assembly RCNI01 (sample SAMN09708214, study PRJNA481090) | feces metagenome | isolation source: feces | place: Antarctica: Albino Rookery
ATTGATACGATTGAAGAATATAAAGAAAACAAGTTAATTTTGGAAAAAGAAAAAGATATGCTTATGGAACAGATAAAAATCTGCAGCATTAAAAAATCTGATCCAGAAAAGGATAAAAAACTTATGCTACAGAAAGTAAAAAATGTGTATCAGATTGTTTCTTCTGATCAGTATTCTGACCAGCAAAAAAATGATGTTTTAAGAACGATTGTGGATAAGTTAGTATACAATCGTGAAAAAGACACGCTAGACCTTTATTACTACTACCCGCAAGCCCAGTAAAATCAAGGGTTTGCGGGTAGTTTATAGGTTGTTACTACTTGGTTAACCACCCTGGACAACTTACTCTTCTCCCGTCACAATACTGTGTAAGGATTGGCTGTTTAACATTTGGTCTAGAAAGATAATCTGAAAACAACTCATCTACTACTTTTGAAATAGAATCAAAAATATTTCTTCCCGGAATCCATTTATGGTCAAATGCTGTAGAAGACGTAATTGTAAAATCATATCCTTTATTTCTGTACCACTCTGTATATACTCGATTTAATGTAAAGGACATAATTGCCAGTACATTTGCACGGATTGTGCTGGCTGGCCATGTAGCGTAAATCTCACTACTAGCGACATTTTTTATATAATCTTTATACCGTACATAATAATCTGTTGCCGTAGAATCTCTTGGTGATCCGTCATGCACCACAATATATTCAGGTACTACAACACGACTTAAAACAATTTCTCCAGTATCCACCAATGGTTTTACCTCTTCTTCCGAAATTTTAGGTGGATATTCTCCAAAAAGTGTGTGTGCCGGTATTGTAAATACTTCTGTTTGAGGATTGATTGTATCTAGCGGTCTCAACTGTATATTCTGCATAGCTTCTACATTAGCAAGTATTTCTGCTCCTGCAATTCTTATTGTTTCAAAACCAGGTGCACTGATATCAAATGTATATTCTGAATATGGCTGTTGCTCTATCTTCGGATCAAGACTATATTCCACAGGTGGAGCAGGAAGATCTATTGTTTCTGTCTGTCCCGACGTATCTGTTTTCAACTGCTCGATAAAGCTGTTAGGAACTCCCGTATAAGAAATATTGATTGTTGCATCTGTTACTGGAAATGCAGTTACCCCTGAAACAATATGAAATTTTAGTTGCCCCTTATCAACAGCATCATTATTTTTAGCCATAAAAAAACCTCTTATAAAATCATCATTACTATTGTATGAATGATTTTATAAGAGGTTACTTTTAATTTCTGTTAAAACAAACGCATAATATCATTAAACAGTACAAAAATCATTAGAGCCATCAATACTGCAAATCCTGCAACATGCACCATCCCCTCTTTTTCTGGTGGAATTCTCTTACCTCGTACAGCTTCAATTATAAGAAATACAAGTCTTCCTCCATCCAATGCAGGAATCGGAAGTAAATTCATAACTCCAAGGTTTGCAGAAATAAGGACTGCAAGATTTAGAAGATTTAAAAGAACGACCGGCCATCCTCCCGGAGCAGATTCTTTATATATGTCATCTACCGTCGTAACAATACCTACCGGACCGGAAAGCTGGTTCATACCAATCTGTCCTGTGACAAGCATCTTCAGACAATCAAATGTGTAGTTTACCCAATATCTTAACGTATATGCACCATATTGAATCGACTTAAAAAATCCTGCTTTGGTAAATTCACCGCTAGAACGAAATCCCATTCTAGGAGCATAATCATCCGCAAGTTTTCTTGGTTCTACAACAATGGTCGTTTCCTTTCCATTTCGTTCATAAGTTAATTCAATAGGTTCTGAATCAAAATTCATAAGATTCGCAAGAGAAATCTCTTTCCAGAGATGAATCTTTTTTCCATTTAATTCAGTAATCACATCTCCTGGCATCATTCCTTCTTCTGCTGCTGAATAACCCTTATCAACATCCGCAACAACCGGAGCATCATATCCGATCCATGCAACAATGATTGTTGCAAATACCAATGCCATAATAAAATTAAACACCGGACCTGCAACGATCACAGACATTCTTGCCCAAACAGATTTACTATTAAAACTTCCTTCGGACATGTCTTCTGCATCATCTTCTCCCATCATACATGCACCGCCAAATGGAAGTAATTTTAGTGAAAATTTTGTTTCTCCCATCTGCTTTCCAAACAATGTTGGTCCCAGACCTAACGAAAACTCATCAACACGTATTCCATTTAATTTTGCAAGAGTAAAATGTCCTAGTTCATGAAATATAATAATCGCACTGAACAGAAGTATTGCTAAAATAATCCCCATATATTACCACCTGTTTTTAATAAATTCATATGTTTCCTGCTCTGCATTTAGTATCTCTTCCAGTGTAGGATCCGGAATATTTTTATGGTTTTCCATACATAACTGAATAATCTTTGGTATTTCCAGATACTTAATTTTTCTATCAAGGAATAATGCAACAGCTTTTTCATTTGCCGCATTTAAAACGGTTGGCAATGATCCACCTTTTCTCCCTGCTTCATACGCAAGCTTTAGTCCATAAAATGTCTCCATATCCGGTTTTTCAAATGTAATCTGTGTAAGTGTAGAAAAATCAAGTCTGTCTCCTGGAAGAAATCTTCTTTCCGGATAATATAGCGCATACTGGATAGGTAATTTCATATCTGGTGTTCCTAACTGTGCGATCACTGCCCCATCTTCGTACTCTACCATAGAATGAATAATACTCTGTGGTTGAACTACAACCTGTACATCGTCTACCTCTACATCAAACAACCATTTAGCTTCTATTACTTCCAGCCCTTTATTTACCATAGTTGAGGAATCAATCGTGATCTTACGTCCCATTGCCCAGTTTGGATGTTTCAACGCATCTTCTACTTTAATATCTTTTAACTCTTCTAATTTTCTTCCTCTGAAAGGGCCACCTGATGCAGTCAGTAATATTTTATGAAGTGCCTTTCTTTGTCCTCCCTGAAGAGATTGGAATATTGCACTATGCTCACTATCTACTGGAAGAATAGCACACCCATATTCTTTTGCAAGTGGCATAATAATATGTCCTGCAGTAACAAGCGTTTCCTTATTTGCAAGTGCAATATTTTTTTTTGCCTTAATTGCTTCAATTGTTGGACGAATCCCTATCATTCCAACAATTGCTGTCACAAGAATTTCCGCTTCTTTCTCGGTAGCAACATCAATAAGTCCATCCATTCCAGATACAATACGAACCTCAAGATCACGAATTTTGTTTTTGAGTTCTGTTGCCTTTTCTTCTTTCCATACCGCTACAAGTGATGGGTTAAATTCACGAATCTGCTTTTCAAGTAATTCAATATTGTTTCCAGCTGCCAGCGCTGTTACTTGAATATCACCATTTTGTCTCACAACATCTAGTGTCTGTGTTCCAATAGAACCTGTCGATCCTAGTATTGCTATTTTTTTCATCATTTATTCCTCCCTATAATCTACAGTAAAACTGCCAGATAATATATGATCGGTGCTGTAAAGATCACACTGTCAAAACGGTCAAGGATTCCACCATGTCCCGGAATAAATTTTCCATAATCTTTGATGTCATGAAAACGCTTAATTGCTGAAGCCGCCAAATCTCCCACCTGAGAAATTGCTCCTCCTGCTGCTCCAATCACTGCATATCTTAAAACATCTACTCCTGCATTACCAAAATGGTTAATTGCAAGTGCATACAAAACAGCTATCAGTGCAGCACCTGCAACACCACCAATTCCACCTTCTACTGATTTTTTAGGGCTCAATTTTGGTGCCATCTTATGTTTTCCTAATAACATACCTACACAATATGCGCATGTATCACATCCCCATGAACAGATAAACACAAGCCATACTGTAAATATTCCTGCTGGAAGAAGTCTTGTTCTGTAAATGTAAGAAAGCATCACTGCCACATAAAACAAGCCAAAGAACGCAACAAAAATCTGCTCTGTTCTGTACTTAGGGTAACCAAACACCATGATTGCCATCATAGCGATCATAAAAGCCATAAATAGCAGCATAAACCAGTCAATTCCTTCCGGCAAAGATGATTTTGCATATAAAAGTCCATAATATGCTACTGCAAATAAATATCCACAGATTCCAGGTGCCTTTGTGTGAATGTCAAAAATCTTATACAATTCATTCATACCTATAATACTTATGATAAATAATGTAGCAAATAATACTCCTCCACCACTGATCAAAGTAAAAAGTGCAATCAACACTAAAACAATCCCACTAAGCAGACGTGTTTTAAACATGTTATTCCTCCTTTACGCCACCAAAACGACGCTCTCTTTTATTGTATTTTTCAATAGCTTTTATAAGCTCTTCTTTTGTGAAATCCGGCCAGAGTACATCTGTGAAATAAAATTCCGTATATGCAAGCTGCCAAAGCAGGTAATTAGACAAACGAATTTCCCCACTTGTACGAATCAACAGATCCGGATCCGGGATTCCATGTGTATCGAGATAAGTTTCATACAGTTTTTCATTGATGTCATCAACATTCACTTTTCCATCAACACAGTCTTGTGTCATTTTTTTCATGGCACGAATCATCTCATCTCTGCTTCCATAATTAAGAGCAATCGTAAAATTAAGACCTTGATTATTTACTGTGGCTGATTCTAGCTCTGCTATTCTTCTCTTGATATCATCATCCAGTACGGTTTTATCTCCAATAACACGAATCTTCATATCATTTTTTGCTGCTGTTTTAAGGCATGACTTCATATAGTTTCGAAGAAGTGTCATAAGTGCATCTACTTCGCTTTTCGGACGATTCCAGTTTTCTGTAGAAAACGCATAAACCGTAAGATATTTTATTCCCAGTCTCCACGATTCTTCACAGATTTTTTCCACATTTTTACTGCCTTGTGCATGCCCGTAATTTCTCGGCATCCCTTTTTTCTTTGCCCATCTTCCATTGCCATCCAGTATGATTGCCACATGCTGTGGTACATTCATAATCATTTCCTCCTGTCACAGTATTTTTATCTTAATACTGTTTTTTGAAAGTGCAAAAGAGAGGCTGTACATCTACGAGCCTCTCTCATATTTCTGGTCACTTCACTATACTGTAAGAACCTCTTTAGATTTAGCTTCGACTGCTTTGTCAACAACTTCGATCTTTTTATCTGTGATCTTTTGAAGTTCTTCTTCTAAATCTTTGATAGCATCTTCTGAAACTTCTGTTCCTTTGAGTTTTTTAAATGCATCATTTCCATCACGACGAACGTTACGGATAGCAATTTTTGCTGCCTCGCCTTTTTTCTTAACATCTTTTACAAGTTCTTTTCTTCTTTCTTCTGTAAGTTCTGGGAAAATAAGCCTTACACTAGTTCCGTCATTTGTAGGATTAATTCCAATGTCAGACATGTTAATTGCTTTTTCGATTTCTTTTAACATGCTTTTTTCCCATGGCTGAATCTGAATCATACGAGCTTCCGGTACTGAAATATTGGCTGCCTGCTGAAGTGGTGTAGGCATACCATAATAATCTACTGTAATTTTATCAAGAACATGTGGATTTGCACGACCTGCTCTGATCGCAGCAAGTTCACTTTCTAAATTTGCAATGGTCTTGTCCATCTTATCTGCATATACTATTACTCTTTCATCCATGTTGTCATATCCTCCTATACTGTTACTTTTGTCCCTGTAAATGTTCCAAACATTGTCTCTACAATGCTGTTTTCTTCATTTAATCCAAACACCAACATTGGCATTTTATTTTCCATGCAAAGAATAGATGCAGTAAGATCTACTGCTGCAAGTTTCTGATCTATTACTTCCTGGATAGAAATTTCTGCATATTTTTTTGCTTCTGGATTTACCTTTGGATCACTATCATAAATACCATCAATTGCTTTTGCAAGAAGCATCGCATCTGCTTCAATCTCAATTGCGCGAAGTACTGCTCCTGTATCTGTAGAAAAATATGGATGTCCTGTACCACCTGCAAAGAAAATAACTTTTCCTTCTTCTAATGATGCAACGGCTGCATCCTTAGAAAACAGTGAAGTAAATGCTCCACAAACAAATGGTGTAAAAATCTCTGTTTTCATGCCTACATGTCTGAAAATATCAGATACATATATACAGTTCATAACTGTAGCAAGCATACCAATCTGATCTGCTTTTGTACGATCGATCGTCTCACTTGTACGTCCTCTCCAGAAGTTTCCACCTCCTGTAACAATCGCAACCTGTACACCGTCATCGACCAGCTTTTTCACCTGTTGTGCTACGCCGATACATGTAGCTTCGTCAAAACCTGTTTTTTTATCTCCTGCAAGTGCCTCTCCACTCAGCTTTAATAATACTCTTTTCATATGTCCTGACTCCTTAATTTTGTCTTATATTACTTAAATTGAAGTATACCATATCTTGAATGATTTGTCATGCACATATAGTTTATCTTATTCAAATTCTTACACATATTTCTAATTACCAAAAAATAAGACGCATACAACTTTATTCTCTGTCTTCGAATACAATATTTGGATTTTTCTGTTTATTACAATAAGTTCGTGAATCAGTCTGTGCTTATTCGCATAAGATTTATAAAAACATTTTTTTGGTGATGCTATGAAACTTTTGCCAAACTCTCTGAAAAGGATCAAAAATCTTAAGAGTAATCTCTGTCTTCTTTTCCTTCTCATCGGTGCTTTTTTTGCCGGAACAATTATTGCAATGATTCAGGGACAGGTTACAAACTTTGTAAACACTTCTGCTTCTTCAGACACACTATTCCTTTCTGATGAAAACTGGGGGCTAAGTTTTCAGGAAGATGGTAAAACACCTATTGGCAATGCTTCAAAAGAAGAATTAAAAAAATACAATACTTATTACGCAGGTGATTCGGAAGATAAAACGATTTATCTTACATTTGATGCAGGGTATGAAAATGGAAATCTTCCAAAAATACTTGACACTTTAAAAAAACATAATACCCCAGCCACTTTTTTTGTGGTCGGTACATTTGTCGCCTCACAACCAGATTTAGTAAAGCGAATGGTCGATGAGGGGCATGCAGTCGGTAATCACACTTGGAGTCATCCAGATATGTCTAAAATAGCCTCTAAAGAGGACTTTGTCAAAGAACTAGGAGATGTGGAAGAAGAATTCACATCCGTCACCGGTGCAAAAATGAAAAAATATTACCGTCCACCTCAAGGAAAATACAGTGTAGAAAATCTTCAGATGGCAAAAGACCTTGGATATCACACCTTCTTCTGGAGTCTGGCATATGTAGATTGGCAACAAGATAATCAGCCATCCAGAGAAGAAGCTTTAAATAAACTTACAAGTCGAATTCATCCGGGAGCAGTTGTTCTTCTTCATACAACATCTAGCACAAATGCTGAAATTTTAGATGAACTGATCACAAAATGGGAAGATATGGGATATACAATCAAACCTCTTGATCATCTTATCCATAATTCATAAAAAAAGAGCATATCTTCTGCAATGAAAAAACTTCAAAGCAAAAGATATGCTCTTTCAAAATTTTTTATTATTTACGACGTGCCTTAAACACTTCAATTATCTCCATCATCTCATCTGACGGATTTGAAATAACAGCTGTATTAAATACTTTACATGGTGCACTTTCCTTTACACTATCCACTGCCGCAGTAACCGCTGAAACAGTTCCACTTACAAAGATAAGAGCATGTCCACCACATTTTGTATCCTGTGTCTCATAAGATACTTCTGACGCTTTCAGCATCTGGTCTAATACAACGACTGCATTTGCCTCTCCTTGAACTTCAACGAGTCCGTATGCTCCATGTCTTGCCATAACTCTACCTCTTCCTTATTTATTGATTGTCATAGTGATCGCTGCTTCAGTCTCTTTCAATGGTGCTGCAATCACAGTGTGGGAAACGATCTTTGAGATCGGTTCTGCTGCCTGAAGCGCTGCTTCCATAGCTGCTTCTACATTCGAAACGTTACCACGTAATTTTACGCAGGCACCTGCTCCAAGACGATTTCTTTCTACTGATTGAATCTTTACATCCGCTGCTTTAGCTGCTGCGTCTAAAGCAACAAAACAGGCACATTCACTATCTAACTCAAATACGCCTATCGCCATACCTTCATACTGTCCGGCCATAATCTCCTCCTATATAAAAAAGCTTCCATCTTTAATTATACTCATGCAGACATTATATAAAAATTTTGATGTTTTTTCAAGCATGATTTATCATTTCAGCTCGTTTTTCTATCATCTGTGCCGTAATACTCACTGCGATTTCAGCAGGCGTCTCTGCTTTAATGTCAATTCCAATTGGCGTTGTTATCCTTGAAAGATCTTCGTCTGTAAATCCTCTTTCTTTTAACTGTGCAAATACCGTTGCCTTTTTTTTACGGCTTCCGATCACACCTATATAATATGCCGGGGTATTTAAAACCTGAGCCTGAACTTCCATGTCATCTTTATGTCCTCTCGTCATAATGCAGACAAAGTCTTTCTCTTTTATCTCAATATATTGTGAAATTTTTGAAATATCTATAAGCATTAATTTCTCCGCAGTTGGAAATAATTCTGGACGACAAAACTCCTCTCTGTCCTCTAAAACAATACAGTGAAATCCCACAGTACTAAGAACTGGTACAAGTGCCTGCGACACATGTCCACCACCAAAAATGTATACTTTACTCATACTTTGAAGTGGCACTGAAAAATAAACTTTTTCTCCTACTTTCTGCTGATATGGTTTATCTCTTAAGTTATCAATCACTTCAGAAGGTATGTTTCCGCCTTTTTCACCTTCTTCTTTGGAAAATACAGACCACGTGTCCTCTGTATGAGAAGTAATTTCCTGAATAAGCCAAAATTGTTCATCTTTATCATACTTGTTTTTTATACATTGCACAAGTTCCATATTTTCTTTTCTGTTTGAGGAAATAAACTGAAAATATATGGTCACATCCCCTCCACAGACCATCCCAAGATCCTGAACCTGATTTGGTTTCAGATAAAAATGATCTAATCGTGATTCTTTTAACGTAACCAGTTCTTTCGCAACACATTCGCTCTTATATTCTATGGCACCACCTCCGACAGTACCACAAATTCTGCCTTTACTTGTAACAAGCATTGCTGCACCGGCACCACGAGGTGTCGAACCTGACTGCTCTACTATAGTTGCCAGGACGCAGTCCTCATGATTCTTCAAACATTTTTCTAATACCTGAATTAACTTTTTCATTCTATCAACCTTCTTCTACATAAATATTATGTTTTTTATTTTTTCAATCAAAAAACATAACCCACATACATTAGAGTAATTCTTTTCTCAACTGCTCTGGTGTCTTTATTGAAAGAAGAGCTGGTGCAATATCTAAAACAGTTCTTGCTCCACATTCCCCTTTTTTGGCTAATCGATAGGCAGCACGTGCATAACATACAAGTACGCTTGAAGTAAATTCCGGATTAGATTCCAGCTTTAAAGAATACTCGATCACATGTTTATTTCCATCTCTTCCAGTTTCACCACTTCGGATCACAAACCCACCATGTGGCATTTTGTTATGTTCTTTTTTCAATTCTTCTTCTGAAATGAATGTAACTGTTGTGTCATAATCCGCAAAGTAAGCTGGCATAGTCTTAATCTCATTTTCAATTCTTTCTAAATCTGCTCCATCCTCAGCAACCACATAGCACTCTCTTAAATGTTTCTGGCGTGCAGTAAGTTCTGGTCTTAATCCATTTCGCACCTCTTCTACTGCTTTTTCAATAGGAACTGTATACTGAATTGCATTCTTTACTCCATTTATTCTACGAATAGCATCAGAGTGCCCCTGACTTACACCTTTTCCCCAGAATGTATATGTCTCCCCCTCTGTAAGAATAGATTCTGCATATAATCTATTTAATGAAAACATTCCTGGATCCCAACCTACTGAAATAATTCCGATTTTTCCACCATTTTTTGCTGCAGTATCCATTGACTCAAAATATTCTGGTATTCTTGCATGTGTATCAAAACTATCAATAGTATTGAAATTTTTCA